>ENA-OSET01001173-OSET01001173.1-sediment-metagenome-genome-assembly--contig:-NODE-1173-length-27583-cov-5.121973_pt1 | contig 27583 bp, 24 predicted proteins | sample MGYA00237882_ERZ534229 | MGnify/ENA primary metagenome ERZ534229 (study PRJEB26408, sample SAMN06266212) | sediment metagenome | isolation source: Hudson Canyon methane seep mesocosm | place... | reverse complement strand
CGTATATACGCTCGCATCTTTCAATCTGTTTTCACGTTGGTCTTGCAAATACGGGGGAGTCCATATACGCAATGACATCGTTGAAAACACCCATTTCTGGATGGGCACTAACTAACTAACTCAAAGTAATAAAACCTACTCCTGCACATTAGCAATCTTTAACAATTACTATTCAACGTTTTGAAAATGTTATGATTATTGGAATAGATTCACCCATGACCATAATAATAGTCTAGGACTCCCCCTTCATGAAAAGAATTATCGCCACATTACTCATCGCTTTTATCGGCGTCATTTTAGTTCGGACGATTATGTTTTCGCCGCCGGAAATTACGACGGAAGACCAAGTTATTATCGACGTTAATGCCGATATCGTCGCCCAACATTTGTCAGAAGCGGTGCAATTCAAGACAATCTCACCGCCCGCCCCTGAAACAAGAAACCGCTTGGTGTTTGATAATTTTCTGAATTGGGCGGAGAAAACCTATCCCGAATTACACTCCTTAGAAAAGACTCTAATAAAGGGGCAGACTATTCTGCTTAAATGGCCCGGACAAGACCCCACCCTAAAACCCATACTGTTAGCCGCCCACTATGACGTGGTGCCAGTCGTTCCTGGAACCGAGGAGCGTTGGACGCATCCGCCGTTTGGTGGAGTAATAGAAGACGGCTTCGTGTGGGGAAGAGGTGCCCTCGACGATAAATCGGGCGTGATAGTAATGATGGAAGCCGCGACATTACTTTTGCGACAGGGGTTTATCCCAGAGAGAACGGTCTATTTTAGTTTCGATCACGATGAAGAGATTGGCGGTATCGAAGGCGCACTAGGCGTTACCAAACGGTTTAAAGAACAAGGAATCCAGCTTGCCTGGTCAATTGACGAAGGCTCTTTTATATTAAATGATATTTATCCCGGCATGACCTTGCCAGTAGCCAGCATTAATGTTGCCGAAAAAGGGTATCTGACCCTTGATCTCATTGCCAGCGGCGATAGCGGTCACTCATCAATGCCTTCAAAAGACGCCTCTATTTTCCTCTTGGCTGAAGCAATCCGTCGATTACGTGAAACACCTTTACCTGGTGGTTTAGAAGGCATTAGTCTCGAAGCGATGGATGCCATTGCGCGTTATTCATCTTTTGGGCGCCGTATGTTCTTCGCCAACCGTTGGTTATTCCAAAGCATGATCGAAAGCGAGCTGTCCAAATCAGGACCAACCAATGCGATGTTACGCACAACAACAGCACCAACCTTGTTGTCCGCTGGCATTAAAGACAATGTCTTACCGGGAACCGCAACAGCAACCGTCAATTTCCGCCTGCACCCACGAGACACTCCTGACGGGGTAATAAAAGCCGTGAAAAAAATCGTCGGTGATGACCGAATTGAGATAAGACGCAGGGAAGGCGGTTCTCTCGCGTCAAAAGTCTCAAGCACTGAAGGTATAGGATTCGACGTTATTGCTAAGGTAAGTCGTCAGATGTTCGGCCCCCTCGTTGTTATTCCCGGCATCACCGGCGGCGGAACAAACTCATCGCACTATGAAGCGGTGGCTGACGATTCGTATCGTATAAACTTGTTGAGCCTTGGGCCAGACGATGTCGCAGGTTTTCACGGAACCAACGAAAGAATTTCGGTCAAAAACTTAGGTGCAGGGACGGCGGCGTATGCGCAACTCATAAAAATAGGGGCTGGCGAATAGCCCCTCCAATGTTTTAAATCAGGGCGCAGCCTTTTTGAGGAAACGCCCTTTTAGTCGAGGTAAAAAGCCACACCAAGAAAAACTCAACGCCCGACATATTTCGCCCGCGGTCGAATTAGGCGACTGTTCTGACTAAACTCCAAATAGTGGGCAACATAACCATACACTCTTGCCATCGCAAACAGTGATGTGAAAAAGTTACTTTCTATTCCCAAACTATGGAAAACGGCGCCCTTATAAAACTCAACGTTTGCCCATATTTCCTTCCCTTGTTTGGCGAACGCCGTTTGACAAGCCGCTTCAACACTGACTAACACCTCAAGCAACTCCTTACCCTGACCTTGCTCACAAAGCGATAACGCCATCGGTTTTAATATTTTTGCTCGAGGATCAACGACCTTGTATTCTCGATGCCCCATTCCCATGATTTTTATTTTACGTTCAAGGCAATCAGCCACATAGGCGGCAGCTTTATCCGGCGACCCGATTTTCTTCGCCATTTCTAAGGCAGCCTGATCCGCTCCACCGTGAAGTACGCCAAACAGAGTGCCTACCGACGCCGATATACTTGACTGAATCGGCGCCAGTGTACTGGCACAAACTCGCCCTGCAAAAGTACCTGCGTTGAAGCTGTGCTCCATCTGTAATATTTGCACAGCATCGAGTATACGAACTTGTTCCCTGCTTGGAACCCTGCCGTGAAACATCAGCAAAAAATTCTCATGCAAGCTGAGAGAATCACCTGAAGGAATAATACTGTTCCCATTGATCAAGCGATGTCTGGCAGCAATAATACTAGGAATTTTGGCAGCGATGCCCAATCCCTGCTGAACCACTTCGTCGGCGAGGATTGAGCCTTCAGCTTGCTCCCGATAAGGAATGTTCAAAAACGGTATCATGCCTTGTAATACCAGCATGGGATGTAAATCAAAAGGCAAATCTCGAAGTAATTGCAGTTCCTCTGCGCTTAACCGACGATGATCAATCGTGAAGGCAGTTAACTCCTCTTCATAGTCACATAAACGCTCGGAACTAGACGCATCCCGCAACAATCGCGCATCAGACTGAACCTCGGGACTTGCCCCATCAGCTCCAAACAACAATAAACCGACCACCTCCATAACGGGCCTGTTGACCAGATCAGCAATATTCACCCCTCGATAGCTCAGGCTTCCACTCACCCCATCGACGTTCGATATTTCAGTTTCTCCGACTATAATTCCGGCCAAATCCGTTGAGAATATTTCACCATTGTTTTGTTCGTCCATCGTTAGCGCTCCTGTTAAGAAATTCGACGTTAGTATAAGGCGGCAAATTAGATAAGAAAAATTGATATTATCGATATAAATATAAGCTAAACTGATTGAATATAAGATTTAGGAGGATAATTATGAGAATAGAAAGTAGCGAACTGCGGGCATTTATTGCCGTTATTACTCACAACGGATTTAATAGAGCCGCCGAAAACCTGCATTTATCCCAGTCTGCGGTCAGCCAATCGATTGCCAATCTCGAATCAAAACTGGCCGCCCCGTTAATCCGTCGAGGCAAACAACTGAAACTCACCGATGAAGGAAAAAGATTGTTTGAATATGCTCATCAAGCGCTGAGAGAGGAACAACAGGCTCTGGAGGATATAAACAGTATCAAAAACGGCGACAATGCCATTTTGTCACTCGCAGTGAACAGTACTATCAACCGATTTTACGCCCCACAACTCCTAGACATTTATTGTCAGCAATACCCTCACTACCGACTTAAAGTAGAAGAGCTGCCAAGTCGCAGTATTATTTACGCTGTTTTATCGGGCGGTACCGAGCTGGGAATGGGCCCACTACAAAAACATATGCCTGCCCACGACACTATTCCTCTTTATCAAGAAACACGCTTTCTGGTCGTTAGTCCAAATCATCCCCTGTGTGAAAAAATCATTAAAGGCGACGAAAAGTCCTTAAAGCAAACCGCGCTCATTGATTCTTTTCTCGACGAAGCTGAAATGCGCCCAGCCATCCAACGAATCCGCGACCGTTTTAACTCGGTGTGGGAAATCAGCAGCTTGCTGCTGCGAATACATCTTGTGGCGCAGGGCTTAGGTGTCGCGTATATCGATCGGAAACTCCTGGAGGAACACCCTCGCTGTAAAGAGTTTCAATACATCTCTGACGAAACCATAGGTCGCTTCGATCGACAGGTTGGCATTTATCACAAAAATGGTAAAAAACTGAGCAATTGCGCCGAGCAATTTGTCACGCTGTGTCGTGGCTTTTGGCAAGTGGAAGATCCGGCAGTGTATGACGGTAAAAAAAGCAGTTGATTCGGGGTTATCAAATGCACTTTCGCCTAATACCTAAAATAAAACGACAATCGATTCAAAACAGTGAAGTGCTATCAGCAAAGATTCAGACCGCTTAACAAATAACCATCATTGCGGCGGCCTACTTCTCCAGATTAGATAAGCCGGAAGGAGAATAAATAAGAACAAAAAAGAGGAGAGTAAAAAACTGTCCTTAAAGGCAAGAACCGACGCTTGCGCGTAGAGACTGCGAGCAAGAAACTGCATGGCAACCATCGTTTGATCGAACTCCGGCAAGCCCGTTGCGATAAGTCGTTGCCGCAGTACAACGAGTGCTTCCATTGTTGCTACGTTATCAAACCGCTGTGTACTGTAGATCGCATCGAGGTGAAATTCGGTGCGCTGGGCTAGAATGAGAGACGACAAGTTAACACCAAATGCACCGCCAATCTGACGAACAAAATTCAATACACCCGAAGCTTCACTCATTATTTCTGGCGGTACTGATCGAACAGCACCCAGACTCATCGTCGGAAAAGCAAATCCAATGCCTATACGACCAATACACATCCACCAGGCAAACGTCCAGAAACTGGTATTCGCATCGGAGCCAACCATCAGGTAAAAAGACAAGAAGAATAACAAGGCTCCAAAGCCAATCAATATTCCTGGGTCATATTTGTCAGACAAACGACCACAAAGCGGCGCCACTATTCCCATTAAAAGGCCGGCGGGCATCGTTGCCAAACCCGAATCAGTTGGGGTTAACCCTTGAACCAACTGCAAAAACAGTGGAATTAAGTAGGTGGACCCGTACAAACCCGCACCAAACGCAAAGGCGATAATTGAATACACCACAAATCGATAGTGACGAAATATGGTTAAATTCAATAACGGATGCGAATTACGAAGCTGCCAAAAGATAAATACGGCAGTCGAGAAGATCGCGCCCGCGAAGTAGCTTAAAATCAGCGCCGAACCCCACCCTTCTTTTCGGCCATTACTTAAGCCCAAAAATACCAGGCTAATGGCCACCAACAAACAGGCAGCTCCCAGCCAATCAAAGGGAATGTCAGGCTTTGGGCCATCTCTATTAGGTAAGAATAGCAGTACGAGTGGTATGCAGATGACGGGAAACACCATGCATAGAAAGTAGACGTATCGCCAGTTAAACGAATCCGTTAGCATTCCTCCAATCGTTGGTCCCAGTGCCGGTGCCAACATCACTCCAACACTGGAAATACCCATTACTACGCCCTGACGCTCAAAAGGAAATAGCAGGAATATGACATAAATAGATAGAGGCGTTAAAATACCGCTGGTAACACCCTGAACCGCCCGAGCCAGCACCATAATTTCAACATTCGGACTAATTCCGCCTACAAAAGAAGCACAAAAGAAAGCGACCATCGACCAAAAAACAACCGCTCGAATGCCCCAGTTTTGAGTCATCCAGGAAGTCATTAACATGCCGACAGTGGCGGCCGCTAAATTTGCCGTAGACAACCACTGAGCCTCGTCCTGACCGATACCAAAAGCACCCATGATTCTAGGAATAGCGACGTTAACGATTGTCTGTGATAGCAAGGTCGCTAACATTGCGAATGTTACCGTCCCCATGGCGAACCAGGCGTACCCTACCCCGTATTGACGAAACAGGGTTTTAATCGTATCGGATGTGTCGAGCTGGGCGATATAAGCTTCAACCTTAGCTGATGTCAATTGCCACCTCGACCATCATTCCCGGCTTTAACATTAGATCTCGTTGCTGAAGAGAAATTTTCACCGTCAAACGCTGCGTTACTTTCGTGAAGTTTCCGCTTGGATTAGTACTCGGTAGCAACGCGAACTGACTAGTCACAGCGTGCCCTATTTTTTCAACCCGCCCGGTAAATTCCATGTCTGGATAGGCATCAACACTTACCGCAACCGATTGGCCCACCTCCAGATATTTGATTTCAGTTTCTTTTACATTCGCACTTACCCATATTTCAGCGGGGTTGTGCAAAAGCATTATGCGCATTCCCGGGAGGACATATTCACCCCTATCGATATACAAATTGTCAATAATTCCCCTCGATGGTGCTAACAGTCGGCGGTCACTCAGATCTATTTTGAAGCGTTGCAATTCTGCTTCCAATCCTTCCTTTTCATATTGCAATTTAGATAAGTTCTTTTCCATTACCAGCAATCTCGACTGGTCTGCCTGCGCCTCTGTCAACTTAGCCCTAGCGTTAGAAACATTCGCGAGAGCTTCCTCCCGGGACTGCTCAGCCTTGCGATATAAGGTTTTCGCTTCTTCATAGCCGTGCGCGGAAATGATATTTTTCGCACGCAAGGTTTTGGATCGCTGCCATTCATTTGCCCGAAACTCGAGTTCAGAGTCTGTCGAAGATTGTGACGCAATAGAGGCCTCCAGCTGTGACCGTGCAGATCGCATGGCGCCGGCGGTTTGTAAATCGACCATTTTTATCTCAGCTTGTAAGCCCTCGTATCCCGCATTTAACGCAGCAACTCTCGCTTCTGTTTGGCGTAATTTCAAAGCAGCTTCCTGGCTATCAACGACCAGAAGGACATCACCCTTAGACACTATGTCTCCCGATGAAACGGGTAAATCCACAATCCACCCTGAGACTTTGCTGCTGATGTCGATCATGTCGGCTGCTATTCGAGCATCATCGGTGTATACGTGAGTCATGCGTAACTGTATCCACTTGCCACCGGCAATCAACATGACAATCAAAAATACAGCGATAAGTAACTGCCGGGCGCTAACCCTAAAAATACTCATAATGGCCGCCTTTTAGTGTGATTAATTTTGTCCGACGAGGATGCGGTAGATGATGGCGACCGAGATATTAACAACAACTTGGAACGAAGCAATTGCAGGGCTTTCTCCAAGCATTGAAGTTCGGAACATTCCAAATGGTCACTTAAGGTTTTGTGTAAATCACGGTAATCTCGTGCTGCATGCTCTATGGTCTCTTCAGCATCTTTTATCACGGTCAGCCGCTTCAGACGTTTATCCCGCGCATCTATTTCGCGCCGGAGCCAATGCTTATTAACCAATTGCTCAACAACCTTACCCAAGGGCGCTTTTGCCATGTCGAGCAATCGTGCTAGTTCACGTTGAGAAATGCCCGGTTGATGGGCAACCACTGACAAAACTAGCCAGTGCGATCGCGTCGTCCCTAACTGTTTTAAAGCACTATCAAATTGCGTTGATAATTGTCGCGAAAGCACGCCAATCAAATACAAATTACTGGAAAATTTTACGTGTGATAATGCTTGTTGGCTATTTCTCGCAGCAAATCCCGAGAAAAGCTTCTGCAGATTTTCTTGTAAAACATGCCAGTTATCAGCGCCCATTGCTGTCCTGAGTGTATTTATTAGATCCAAAAACCGCTGATCAATAATATCAACCTGGTCTTTTACATTGGTATTGATATAGACATAATTTGCGCGACGATCACTGACATCTCTTCGCCTTTCAATCCACCCGCCCGCCTCGAGCTTATCGAGATGCTCTCCAAGCGGCACTTTTTGGATACCTAACAGCGCAGCGAGCTCGGTTTGCTTCAGGCCTTCACTATGACTCAGTAATGTAATGACACGCCATTGAGCGTCCCGTAACGCAAAATCACAAATAATCTCATCAAATCTTCTGCGTAACAAACGACTACAGTCGTAGAGCAGATAAGCGAGGTCCTCGGACCAAAATTCAACGTAAGTTTTTGTCACCGTTTAAATTTCCTTATTGGGCTGCTTAATTGAGAGACGATTGATTGGCTAATACTTTCAGTTAGATTGCCCTAACACAACGAAACTCGCACGCACACTCAACCCCAAAAACCAGCTCGCAACTTTAGTATCATTACATTACTATAATGCAATGATACTAGCTGAATCAAGCGCAGAAATACAACATTAGAAGATGAAAAAACGTTCACAATTAAATGGAAATAGACAAAAACCAGACGAATCTTAAGCCGTGAGATTGTTTCTCGAGAGGGATAATACCTGATGGCTAGCAGCTGATAGTTGATGCCTGGCGTTCCAGTCATACATTCAGTTGAACTGAATTGACATCGTTTCAGAGACATTTCTGCAAACAATTTCGTAAACGCCTTCATCATTCAGCGAATCCAGAGAGGGCTTTAAACCCATGCAACCATCTGTTTTTGTCCTTCGCAAATGGCCTTTTGGCAGATCGCAGCACCGTGTGTTTGAATTCGGTTTCAAACCTTTGATAGGGAAAAGTACAGGAAAATCTTCAGTACAAAGGTGAGAAACAAACCCGGCACTCGTAGACTCAGGACGGAACACGGGAAAATCGAAATTCCGGGAGGCCTTATGAACAATCCCGTGATGTGTAAAAAGCCCATAGAAAATAACAAGCATGCGATACGTAAATAGAACATCACAAAGGAGGTTTGACCACCAATAAATCTATCGCAAAAATGCTGACTGCAAAACTGATAAAAATATTACAAGAACTCGACAAATACGATAAAAGATACGATCACCTCAACGACCAAAGGAAAGAGTACTGCTAGTCTAAAAAGACAAACACGTTGATTCAGTCAAAGCGAAACGCAAGATGATACCCAAGGGCTCGAATGACAAACAATGTATTCGAACAGGTCTTGGAAACAAGTAGAACCAATAAGAGCAACTGTACCGGAGCTCTCGAGGGTTGAGAAGCGAGATGCCCCTTCAGGGCGAGTCTAAGAGTCCGTTCTAGCTATTTAGGCCATTTTCCATAAAGCATCAACCAACGAAGTGAATCTCCTCCTGACGAGGGAAGTTAGACTCCCAATCAAATATTTTCTCGCGCACCTTCCAGAATTTGTGAACCTTACGGGCAACAACAAAGCGGGGTTTTGAAAAGAGTTTAATGCACAAATAAACTTGTTCTAATGACTGCACATCAAAGGTCGGGCCAGGATTTCTAATATGTGCGCGAACAAAATTATAATAAAAGCCCTGGCGACGAGAATAACTATCAAAATAAAAATATTCGCTTAGGTGCTCGCCATCGATATCATAATATCTGACCTCTAATCTTGGCTTACCTTTCTTGTCGGTATCCTTCTCAAACATCATAGAATCGCAGCGGAGTATGTGAGCATCTTTCAGGCTCATGGCTTCTTTGAGCATTGTATCTGGGTCGACCAAAATTTCATTACACGTTGAACAGTACCGCTTTGAGATATCATTTTCACACTGGCAACTGGGGCAGCGTTTAAAACGGAATAGGTAACCGCAGGGCTCGATATCTTGATTCTCAACATGCTCAAACGCCCCAAGACATTTTCTACCGTAATGTTCGACAATGACATCTCCGTGCTTAACTCCCCAAAACACATTGCTGTGCCCACACTGAGGGCAGATCACAGCGACAGCCTCACTATCCTCATTAGGCTTTTTCTCTCCAATCTCGGGTGAAAATATATCATGTCCCAAGCCAGTGTAATCCAAAATAAGACAATCCCTTTTCTTATCATGGCGGCGCAACCCTCGACCTACAATTTGTTGGTAGAGTGAAACAGAATCCGTCGGCCGGAGGATCGCAATTAAGTCGACATGAGGCGCATCAAACCCCGTGGTGAGTACGGACACATTCACCAAATACTTCACTTCCTGTGCTTTAAACTGAGTAATTATCAGGTCGCGTTGCGCTGTTGGCGTTTCACCGGTTACCAACAGAGCTTCATCCGCAGGTAAACAGCCGAGAACTTCTTTTGCATGTCGCACAGTAGAAGTAAACAACATAACTCCCATCCGGTCCTTCGCTAATTCCGCAATATGCGCGACGATAGACGGCGTAATTCTGCTCTGGTCCTGTAAGATGCTCTCGATATCAGGCGTCGCGTATTTACCATCCCTACCCAACTCTAGTGTTGAAAAATCATAGCACGCAACAGGAGAATCAATGAGTACGGGCGGCGTCAAATACTCATGCCGAATCATATAACTCAACGGCAATTCATAGATACAATGGGAAAAGAAGCGTTCCTTATCTGTTCGTAGCAGCCCTTTCATGTGGTATTGATAAATCCAACCCATGCCTAAGCGATAGGGCGTTGCCGTTAGCCCGAGAATGCATATGCCTTCACTCCACTTCCGTAGACGGGAGAGTACTTGCTGATATTGGGTCGACGCGTCTAAAGACACACGATGACATTCATCGATAATAACTAATGAAAAATCTTTGAAGAAGTTTTCGTCAGATCGTGCAATCGACTGAATACTGCCAAATATCACTTTTTGCGATACGTCTTTACGATCGAGGCCCGCAGAATAAATACCTGAGTCTAACCCGTAACTCGCAAATTTTTCATGGTTTTGCTCGACGAGCTCCTTCACGTGAGCGAGTACCAAAACTCGCCCATTGGCAATTCGAGCAAGCTCTGCGATCACCAATGACTTACCGGCTCCAGTGGGCAATACAATACATGCGGGGCTTTTATGCGTCCGAAAATAGTGAACCGTGGCGTCGACAGCTTGCTGTTGATAGGGTCTAAGTGAGTACATGGCGGCAAGAGTATCAAAATTTCCTACTCGGCTTCCACCTTCGCTCAAAATTTTACAGGTTCGGCCAAGGCTAAAACGATTCAACTTTGAACATGCCATTCCGAACAAGCTTAAATCAGTCGATTAAGAACAAGTCAGCAGCGCATCTAGCTGTTTCGGTACTCCTTGTCACCGCGCTCTTAATCTCACTTCCTCGAACGGCATCTACATAGCTCTCCGATACTCGATCAAACAACCTAAACTTCGATGCCGCTCGTTGTTCTTCCATTTGTAAGCGCAGCCCACCGTCTACTTTGACGGCTTTTCCCAGTTTGTCGCCGGCACACAGGTTAGTGAACCAGCCAAGGGTTTTGCTTCACTTTACCGATGTGGATGATTTGTCTGGCCTTGAGGTGGGTGTCCGGCTGTTGTAGGATTGTCATCAATATCGCCGTCAATTCCTCCATCAAATTCTCCATCAATATTGTCATCAAACTAAAGTTAATGAGGTGTCTTGTGAAGTTAGCCATTGTTTTAAGTCTGGTCTGTTCATTTGGTATTGGTACAGTGGCGGCAGACGATACCGAACTCGACAAAGTGAATCGTGTCATCGATCAACTTCACCAATACGCCAGCCATGCCCAGAGCAAGGAATATTTCGAGTTATTTGCTGAAAACGCTGTATTTATAGGCACAGATGCCCAGGAGATCTGGTCAAAACAGGCGTTTCAGAAATATGCGCAACCGCATTTTAGCAAAGGAAAGGGCTGGACTTACACAGCACATAACCGACACGTCTATTTTGCCGCGGTCGGTAATATAGCTTGGTTTGACGAGATGCTTAGTAATGCCTCTTTGGGCGTAACTCGTGGGACCGGTGTGTTAGAAAAGGTCAACCAGCAGTGGAAAATCACCCAATATCATTTAACCATTCCTATTCCAAATGGCCTCGCTGACGATATTGTGAAAATGATACGGCAACATCAATAGTATTATTGCAAGACCCCATCAAGGCGATGGCAAATTATCCGGTGCGGTGTGGGCGTTCTATACTAACGGTACCTTTAATTTTTACGAGAAGTTAGTGAAGGCTGTTGGCAGGCGGCATAGTCTCAGATAGATAATTATTTCTCAAACCCAATCCGAAACAGTTCAAAATTAAGTCTAAGCCAAATCGTGAGGCATCCCTCAATTTGGCAGTGATTTTTCTGTCTTTTATGCTTGTTTGACTCTCAACTACTGACAGTTAAATGCTCTGCCATGGCGAGTCTAATCCTTCAGTTAAGTGCCGCATTAATGACTCGTGAAGCTATCCCACAATAAGCCAAAATTCCTTACGCAGCGATACTTGTCGTTTTTCGTCCGTTAATCAACCTAGATTGAGGGCGCTTTTATTAGACCACTACTGGCTCTACCTAAAAAGCGTGCGAGAGAAAACGCGAGGAAACCGGCCGGGCCGAAAAGGAAGGTCAATGGCAGGCAGGGAATCACTAGCCAAAAACTCAATTGTTCCTGTCTCGCCGTTTTGCAAATCCATGCACCCACGAAAAGATCGAATGCAAGGAAGTGTACCCATCCAGCCAACAAGGCTTCTTGATGCGAAAATAATTGTGCTACATCAGCTAAACTACCGAACCCTCCGTCTCCTTCCGATGAAAAGAAAACCGACAAGACAACATAGCCGATCGACAAGGCAATTGGGATGATTCGACCGGCAATTTTGTCGGACCATTCCGGAATGAATGGCGACGCGAGAAGGACTAGCCATCCTACCATCGCAAGCACACCTGCCGCCGAAAAAAGTAACTCCAGATTCATCGTTTTGGCTCCTTATTCGCCTTCACGTGCTTAAATGACAGCAACTCGCTTTCGCTCGGTGATTCCCACATAGCCTCGAAAAAATCAAATATGTCGCGAGTAACCTCAAGCTTGAAAGTTTCGCCTTTTTCCGTATTTCTTTGCTGGACACGCCTCCATCTCTCTTCCGCATCGACATCAAGGAAGTGTGTCAGTAATGTGCAACCCGATTTCTCAGCGACTGTGGAAGCTACTTCCGCTCTCTTGTTTGCCTGCTGTAGCCCTATTTCCAATATCGACGAGACACCCACTTCAGCCAATGCACACGCGGTAGCGATCATTTGACTCTCACACCTCAAAGCACGCTCACTAATCCATTGCCAATCCATCGAGTTATCTAAATCAGGCCCAAACAAAGAGGTCATCCAATCATCAATAGAAAAGTAGATTGCTCCGATGTCATTCCCCAACATCTTTGCATAGGTGGATTTCCCTGCGCCCGTTGAGCCGCATATTAAATGTATAGCTGGGTCTGAAGATGTCTTTTGGTCAGCGCTCACAAACAGTCTCCCGGAAATTCTATTATCAATGAACTCAAAATCTTGCCAAATCGAGATCGATCTTCTTCAGAAAGGTTATGAGACAAAAAATCCCTGGACAGCTGTTCGAGCGTTTTCTCAGCGTGCGTGAGTAGCTCATTGCCCGACGCCGTTAGTACAACGTAAGACAAACGTGCGTCTCGGCTATTTGATTTGCGGTCTATCAATCCGATTTTCTCTAGCGGTTTGGCAGCTCGCGTGACAGTTGACGGGCTAATGCACAGTCTCTTGGCAAGTTCGATTCGACTCAGTTTCGAGCCGGGAGCATTTCTTACGTATAACATGAGCATAACTTCTCGCAGTGATACTCCATGCACGGCAGACAAAGCTCCAGTGAATCTTTCGTCAATAAGCGCGCTTGCTCGCAGTGTCTGTAATATTGGTAGTGAGAATGAATTATCCATGGGATGATTATATGCGCAATATGCTTGCACATGCAAGCATATTGCACGAATTAACGTCCAAGCATCAAAACCGGCTCTTTTATCAACCAGCGATGCAAAAGCCATTAACCCTTCAGATACAGACCCGGAGAAGTTAATTAGCGCTGTCAGAATTGCGTCGCAACCGTGCCAACTTCGCACCGATGAGGAGTATTACTCTGGAAATCGCTAACATCACTTAATGCATCGGTAGAATACGCGATCCAGTCGATTACTCTCCAGATATTCGTCGAGCTATGACATATCGTAAAGAGGTCAATTGCGCACGTTGTCTCCTGAAGAGACACAGTACTTTCAAATGCCAGGGATAAATTGAACTTTAGTCTGACTCATCACTAAAACTTGTTCTCATTGCCACGTTGATGGCTTCGACAACTTCGAAAATCTCAATCGGCTTGGTCAAGTATTGCAGAAAACCAGCGTTCATTCCCTTATCAACATCCTCTTTAGTCGCTGCTGCACTCATAGCCAAAGCTGGGATGTCTCTTGTTTTGTCATGACTGCGAAGCTCCTTAAGAACCTCAATACCACTCATGTCTGGCAAGTTGATATCTAGAATAATGATGTCCGGCTTGGTAACCAATGCTAGCTGTACAGCCTCCTTGCCCGTCTGCGCTATTACCATCGTTAACCCTTCAATCTGAGACACGATGGATTCCATTAATCGAATGTTGGTTTGGGTATCTTCCACGTAGAGCAAAGTCCCTTTAACGTGAGGGAAAACTTTCTCGGAGATCGCTGCAGGCTCACTTGTCGCGACGGAACTGTTATCGCTCGGAGTTGCAATCGGCACTTCAACCCAGAATGTAGATCCCTTATTTTCTGTGCTATCTACACCAATAGTACCACCCATCATTTCAATCAGATCCTTGCATACAACAAGTCCGATACCTGTACCTTCGATAGTCCCTTTCTCTGCACCTAAACGACTAAAAGGTTTAAATAGTTGGTCCAGATTGTGACTGGGAATACCGTAACCTGTATCGGCAATAGCCAAACGCAGCATATTGCCCGTGATTTGTTCTGCGCTAATAATGACTTTGCCGTTCGGACGATTGTACTTTATAGCATTTGCTATCAGGTTGATCAGCACTTGTTTGAAACGAGAGTAATCGACGCGCGCGTTTATCCTGTCAAGTTCGTCATCGACAATTAATATGTCAATACCATTGTCTCTCGCTATGACTGACATTAATGACCGGCAATCTTTGAGTACATCCGCGATTAACACGTCTTCGATATTAAGAGCCATAGTGCCGGATTCAATATGGGAAAGTTCGAGGATTTCGCTAATCAGCTGAAGCAGATGATCGCCAGCTTTCAATATGTGCTCTATCTGATCTATCTGTTCTTCCTGGTCTTCCCGACTTATCCGTTTACCACTTAGTGGACCCTGTAAGTCAATTTTTAACAATTGGCCAAACCCGAGGATAGCGTTCAAGGGAGTACGCAACTCGTGGCTCATCGATGACAAAAATTGAGACTTGGCTTGATTTGCAGCATCCGCAATTTCGGCGGCACGGGCCAAATTATTCCGGGCTCTCTTGTGAGATTTCAACGAGATTAGCACCCCCATCGAAATCAAAATAACCGCGCCAATAAGGGAGTAGAAATGAAGTAACTGATAGAGGTAGTCTGATAGTACCGGCGGTGGCGGGAACCCCAACTCTTCGACAAAAAACAAAAAGGTAAGACAAAGTACAATGATACAGCTTATCGTAATTACTATGGGGCGATCACCAAAGTTGGCCAACAAAGCCGTGTTAATTAGAAACCACAAAGAAATCGGACTCGTCACTCCGCCTGAAAAATAAGCGGCGATTGTTACAAACAACAAACCGACTATATTAACTGCTGCGATGCTGCCCAAGAGCGAATGTCCAAATCGAATCAGGACAGGACCTAAGACCGGTGATAAGCCACCGCCAAGAAAAGAGATGATTTCCAGTGTATGAAGAGACGGTTTATTAAAAAGATAAAATGAGACCAACGCCCAGCCAATAAGGGAGGTAAAAAGCAGCGCCTTAATAGCATTTCGGGTACGGTTCAGTGTTAGCTGATTAGAGTAGGCCGAAGGAGGCACAAACATCTCAATAAAGCAGCTCACGGGCTTGTTCATTGAGACATTATTTCTGACGACATGGTTTTCTTTCATAAAGACATCGTACACGTTTAGCCGCAATGGCACGAACCATTCCTGGGCAACACCACATCTATTGAGATCAGACTATGCATGAGCAGGCTTTCTTCCTCGCTCAATTCAAGTCGAAATCAATACAGCTAATATATTATTTTAATCCCAGCACATCCTGCATATCGAATAGCCCGGCCTCTTGGGTAGAAATCCAAACAGCCGCTCGAATAGCACCGCGCCCAAAACTCATTCGCGAACTGGCTTTATGCGATATTTCCACGCGCTCGCCATCGGCTAAAAACATGACCGTATGATCACCGACAACATCTCCACCACGCACAGCCGAAAAACCGATTTCTTTTGCAGTACGAGCACCGACTTGACCTTCGCGGCCGTAAACAGCCACTTTGCTCAAATCACGGCCTAAGCCATCCGCGACACTTTCGCCCATACTTAATGCCGTTCCTGAGGGGGCATCAACCTTGTGTCGATGATGGGCTTCGACGATCTCCACGTCATAATCATCGCCTAATATTTCGGCAGCGTCTTTCAACAATTTAAAACACACGTTAACACCCGTGCTAAAATTTGAGGCCATACAAATGGCCGATTGAGAAGCACTATCGGCAATACTCGCTTGATCTTCGGAAGTGCATCCGGTGGTACCAATAATCATTTTTTTATTTGCTGCAGCACATAACAAAGCATTCGCGACAGTCGCGACAGGAGCCGTAAAATCAACCAATACATCAAAATCATTGATGACAGCCGATAAGTCGCTCCCAATGATGATACCCGATTGACCTAGCCCAGCCTGCTCTGTGGCATCGTAGCCGAGCATCGGGCTACTTGTATGTTCTATCGCGGCACCCAGTTCCGTCAACGGATTCATTTTTACCGCTTCGATAAGCGTTTTACCCATGCGGCCCGCGGCTCCAGCAACTGCTATTTTTATAGTCATGGCTATCCCTCTAACGGTATATTCGACGTGAGTACCAGATGAGTACAAGGTGAATACAACGAAAATTTAACAACAAAGAAATAAGATCGATATAACCGCAGAGTCTTGAACAGACTCAAAGTTTTGTAGATTTTTATTTGCTGAACGAGGCTCTTAACCTCATTCAGCAGTTACTCACGAACAATTAGATCTTCAGATTTTTAAATCGTCGAAGAAACTTTTTACACCTTCAAACCATGAGGATTTTTTGGGTGATTGGTTCCCTTCTTTCTCAAACGACTCTTTCAATTCTTTCAGTAATTCTTTTTGATGTTTAGTCAGATTCACAGGCGTTTCGATGACGACGCGACACAAAAGATCTCCCGTTGCACCCCCTCGTACCGGCGTAACCCCTTTTCCTCGCAACCGAAACAGTTTACCTGTTTGAGTTTCTTCAGGAATTTTTAGCTTAACCCGGCCCTCTAAGGTTGGCACTTCCAATTCACCGCCCAGCGCTCCATCGATAAAACTAATCGGCACTTCGCAATAAAGGTGTTTACCATCGCGCTCAAAGATGTTGTGACTGCGCACGTTAATCTGTACAAATAGATCACCTCTCGGTCCTCCGTCAGGTCCAGCTTCACCCTCTCCGCCAAGACGAATACGATCACCGGTATCCACACCCGGTGGAACTTTAACAGACAGCGTTTTCGCTTCTTCAACGCGACCTTGTCCGTGACAGCTTGGACAAGGATCAGATATCATTTTTCCCTTACCACGACAATTGGGACATGTTTGCTGAACAGAGAAAAAACCCTGCTGCATTCTGACCTGGCCCACACCACCACACGTTGTACAACCAATCGGTGCACTACCTTTTTTGGCGCCGCTACCGCCACAAGGGTTACACGTCACCTTCGTTGGAATCCGGATTTTTACTTCGGTACCTTTAACAGCCTGCTCCAGATCGACATCGAGGTTATAGCGTAAATCACTGCCCCGAGCGGGACCGCGACTACGACCACCGCCGCCGCCACCAAATATGTCGCCGAATACATCGCCAAAAATATCGCTGAAGTTTCCATTGCCACCGGCACCCGCGCGGCCGCTGACAGCATCGTGACCATATTGGTCATATGCGCTGCGTTTTTCCGCGTCGCACAAGACTTCATACGCTTCCGAGGCTTCTTTAAACGTTTCTTCAGCTTCTTTATCGTCGGGGTTGCGGTCCGGATGAGACTTCATAGCCACTCGTCGGTATGCTTTCTTTATTTCTTTCTCTGAAGCATCTCGAGCTACATTTAGTACTTCGTAATAGTCGCGTTTAGACATACTTAACTTCTAATCCAATAAAGTGTCATTTTCAAAACATCCGCCAATACATATCAGATGCAGAGTGAAAAAAAGCATATTGCCGAAACGCGAATGCGCGGGACATGCCCGCGCGCCGTTTCAGCATAAAACACCTAAGATCAGGTGTTAGTACAAAAGCATTTCTGCTTACTTGTCTTCTTTCACTTCTTCAAATTCAGCATCAACGGCATCTTCGCTAGCACCACCAGCATCATCCGCTGCAGCATCAGGATCGCCTGCGCCCTGCTCTGCTTGCGCTTGTGCCTGCTGTTCCGCATAAAGCTTTTGCGCCAGTGAACTGGAAGCTTCCGTTACTTTTTGAGTTGCCGCCTCGATAGCCGCCTTATCATCACCGGTTACCGCTTCGCCCGCTTCTTTCAGTGCCGCTTCGATAGCTGTCTTCTCTTCGTCAGATGCCTTATCACCGGCTTCTTCCAGAGTTTTCTGAGTCGCGTTAATTAAGCCTTCAAGGGTATTCCGAGCTGTAACCAACTCTTCAAAGAGTTTATCGGCGTCTGCGTTCGCTTCAGCATCCTGAACCATTTTTTCGATTTCATCATCCGACAAACCAGAGGATGCGGTTATCCGAATTGACTGCTCCTTACCGGTTGCCTTATCTTTCGCAGCTACATGTAAAATACCGTTAGCATCCAGATCGAAAGTGACTTCAATTTGCGGCATACCACGCTGTGATGGCGGAATGTCTGCCAAGTCGAAACGGCCCAACGATTTATTACTGGACGCTTGTTTACGCTCACCCTGTACAACGTGAATCGTTACTGCTGACTGATTGTCTTCTGCCGTAGAAAATATCTGCGACTTCTTAGTTGGAATAGTTGTGTTCTTCTCGATCAGTGCTGTTGCAACACCGCCCATAGTTTCGATACCCAGAGTTAACGGTGTCACGTCGAGCAACAAGACATCTTTTACGTCACCGCTCAACACACCGCCTTGAATCGCAGCACCCATGGCTACAGCTTCATCAGGGTTAACGTCTTTGCGAGGCTCTTTACCGAAGAAATCAGCGACTTTTTGCTGCACCAAAGGCATCCGGGTTTGACCACCGACAATGATTACATCATCAATTTCACTGGTGCTAAGATTGGCATCTTGCAGAGCCTGTTTAACAGGCGCTAAAGAATTCGCCACCAAGTCTTCAACGAGAGATTCTAATTTTGGACGTGATAGCTTAACCACTAAATGCTTAGGACCCGATGCGTCAGCGGTGATGTAAGGCAAATTCACTTCAGTCTGCTGACTGGAAGATAATTCGATTTTGGCTTTTTCAGCCGCTTCTTTTAAACGCTGCATTGCCAACGGATCACCTGTCAGATCCATACTATTTTCTTTCTTAAACTCATCGGCAAGATAGTTTATCAAGCGCATATCAAAATCTTCACCACCGAGGAATGTGTCACCATTGGTAGACAACACTTCAAACTGATGCTCACCATCAACTTCGGCAATTTCTATAATAGAGATATCAAACGTACCACCGCCTAAGTCGTAAACTGCGATAGTGTGATCGCCCTTAGCTTTGTCCATACCATAAGCAAGTGCAGCAGCTGTTGGCTCATTGATGATTCGCTTAACTTCCAGCCCGGCAATCTTACCCGCATCCTTTGTTGCCTGACGCTGTGAGTCATTAAAATACGCTGGAACCGTGACAACGGCTTCCGTAACAGGCTCGCCAAGAAACTCTTCCGCTGTCTTCTTCATTTTCATCAAAATTTCGGCGGACACTTGTGGAGGCGCCATTTTATCGTTTCTTACTTGAACCCACGCATCACCGTTTTCGGCCGCAACGATCTTGTAAGGCACCATTTTAATGTCTTTTTGCACAACGTCATCTTTAAACTTTCGACCAATAAGACGCTTGACTGCGTAAACCGTATTCGTAGGATTAGTCACGGCTTGTCGCTTCGCACTCTGTCCTACCAAAATTTCACCATCATCGGTATAACCTATAATCGATGGCGTAGTGCGGTCGCCCTCAGAATTTTCAATAACCCGGCTGTTTTTCCCGTCGAGAACTGCCACACAAGAGTTTGTGGTTCCCAGATCTATACCGATGATTCTACCCATTGTTCTTTCTCCAATTGCTCTTTAAATTAAGCTGAATAAGTTGTCTACGTGTTCGCTCTTGACCTACTAGCGTTCACGAAAAAATGTATCTAAAAATTTGTCTTGAATGATTGAAGCCTTTATCAATGACCTTGTTGCCAATACGTGATTTCAATATTGGTGCAAATATGATCATTTCAAGCCCACCGCGAAAGTTTTCGCTCTGAAAATGCTAACTAAACAGGGTTTGCAGGTGCCTTAGCGACCATTACCATCGCTGGACGCAATAATCGTCCGTTCAAGGTATAGCCTTTTTGCATAACCAAAGTCACTGAATTTGGCTCTGCGTCCGGATTTTCAACCATTGATATTGCCTGATGGTATTGTGGATCGAAAGGTTCGCCCAACGGATTTAACTGCTCTACGTTGAATTTCGCCAAGGTGTCGATCAAACTTTTTTGAGTGAGTTCGACCCCTTCGACCAACGGTTTCAGATCCTCATTAGACCGATCGGCCGCATCGAGAGCACGCTCCAAATTGTCCGCGACGATCAATAGCTCACCGGAGAATTTTTCTAAGGCAAATTTGCGTGCATTGTCGATATCTTTTTCGGCACGCCTCTTAATATTTTGCGCTTCGGCCACCATTCGCAGTGCATCATCTTTAGTCTTAACTAATTCTTCCTGCAGATTTTCAATTTGTGCCTCGGGACTCAATTCGCCGCTTGGACTTTCATTTTCTTGACTTTCTGCCTGAATCGACTCGCTTTGCCCCTCAACTGACTCTCCGATCGTTTCATTATCTTCGTCAATTGATGACACGACATCAGGGTTATGTTCTTGATTAGACACCGTATTCTCCATTCATATAATAAAATCCCAGATCAGCGCCCGGGGGATTACTTACTGCGAGCAATATGGGGGCTGAAAAAGAAAATTCAAGAAACTTTGATAAAAAAATCTGCGTCGTGCTCATTTTCTTGGAATTTGCGGTGATTCAGTGAAAGTGCTGATAAGACTGAAGCACAAAAGGAATTTTCTGGACATCACCGCCTGCTTTTACGAAAAGGAAAAACCTCACCGGTAATTTACGGGAAAATACAACAACCTTATTTTCACTAGCTATTGCGAATTCCTGTCTATTGAATCGCAAAAGAATGGCCCAACCCGAATATTTTTCGAAAACAGACTGGACAAAACACTGTATATACAACCATAATACTGTACGTATAAACAGCAACCAAATACCGCTAAAAAAGAGAGCGTTGTCGCATGTTAGCCCACCTCAGTGTAAATAATTTTACGATTGCCAGTAATCTCGACATGGAATTCAATCGAGGAATGACCGTAATAACCGGCGAAACCGGAGCTGGGAAATCCATTTTACTAGACGCCCTTGGCCTAGCCTTGGGAGACCGAGCTGACCCTGCGATGATTCGTACCGGCGAAGAGCGCGCCGACATTCATGCCAGCTTTGACATTAGCAAACTCGAAAAAGCGCGGCAATGGCTAATAGAACACGATCTTTTTGACAACGACGAATGCATGCTGCGTCGTATGATCACCCGTGAGGGTCGCTCGCGAGCATACATCAACGGTCGCCCGGCAACATTACAACAACTGAAAACACTTGGCGAAATGCTTATCGACATTCATAGCCAGCACGCCCACCAATCCTTACTAAAAAAAGACCAACAGCGATTGCTGCTAGATGAATTTGCGGGTTTAACCGACGTAACGCAACAACTACGCGTTATCGCCCTAGGCTACCAAAAAGCGCAGCATCGCTTGAATACTTTAAGTAATAACCGCAGCGAGCAAAACGCGAAAGCACAACTGCTAGGCTACCAGGTCGAGGAATTAGACAATCTTGAATTACTGGAAGGCGAGCTCAGCACTCTGGAAAAGGAACAAAAACAGCTAGCCAACGGCGAAACTATCTTACAGGCGACGCAACATAGTATCGCCCTATGTAAAGACGGTGAATTGAATGTCACCAGTATTCTAATCCAGGCCATTCGCTCACTCGCTGACCTCAATGAAAAAAACTCGGCACTCGAGGAGGCGGAGCAACTGCTTAGCAGTGCGCTCATTCAAGTTGAAGAGGCCAGTGGCGAGCTTGAAAACCAGCTCGACAATCTTGAGTTAAACCCTGAGCGGCTGCTATGGGTAGAAAACCGACTCAGTGCAATTTACGACACTGCCCGCAAACACAAAATCGCTCCGGAACAACTACCAGATTTGCGGCGAGACCTGCAGCAACAACTCGATAACATTAACGGCAGTGATTCAGAAATTGAGGAGCTGCAACAGCAGCTAAGCGCTTTCGGAGAAAGCTATAAGAAAGGTGCGCAAAAGCTCAGCAAAAAGCGAAAGCAAGCGGCGACCAAACTGCAAGGCCTGGTCGGAAAACAGCTACAAGACTTAGCAATGGCCAATTGCAGCCTTACCATCGCATTGATACCCAGAGAGGGAGAGCAACCTCACCCACAGGGTAATGAAGAAATCAGCTTTTTAGTTAGCACCAACCCTGGACAATCGCCACAAGCTTTATCAAAAATTGCGTCGGGAGGGGAGTTGTCTCGTATCAGCCTAGCTATTCAGGTTATAACGGCTAAAACCAGCGCAATTCCCACCTTGGTGTTTGACGAAGTCGATGTGGGTATCGGCGGAGCGGTCGCGGAAGTCGTGGGTAACCTGCTACAAGAATTAGGTAAGCGCGGGCAGGTCGTTTGTGTCACTCACCAAGCTCAGGTGGCTTCGAAAGGCGATCAGCATGTCTATGTTAGTAAAATAGCCTCCAAAAACAGCGTAAGTACACAACTTAATCAGCTTGACGATAACGATAAGATCGAAGAAATAGCGCGCATGCTTGGGGGCATTTCAATCACTGCGCAATCCAGAGCACACGCCAAAGAAATGCTATCGCATTAAATGTACTAGTGATTACAGATTAGAGTCAGTCTATTTTTTAGGCCTGACGTACAACACCATGCTGTGGTCAATGATTTCGAATCCATGCTCTTCGGCAATTTCTCGCTGACGGTTCTCAATGATGTCGTCAACAAATTCCACCACACGATTAGTTTCCATACAAACCATATGGTCATGATGATCTTCTTTCGCCATTTCAAACACGGAATGCCCGCCCTCAAAATTATGGCGCATGACTAAACCGGCAGTCTCAAATTGAGTTAGCACTCGATAAACAGTGGCCAAGCCAACATCTTCTCCGGAATCTAGCAAAGCTTTGTAAACGTCTTCTGCGCTGAGATGATGTTCATTGTTCTCTGCTTTTTCCATTAACTGCAAGATTTTTACTCTCGGAAGGGTCACTTTTAGCCCCGCTTTACGCAATTCGTTACTTTCTAATGTCATGTGTGCAGAGCCCTTAGCGTTAATCTATGGTTTAGGTTATTATCCCCCTCCCTGTTAAAGAGTGGAACCACCAATGCGTAAAAATTTTCTCATTCTATCAATATGTTTTCTGTCCGCATGCAGCAGCCTGCAATTTCCAGGGGTGTATAAAATCAATGTGGAGCAAGGTAATGTTGTGACTCAGGAGATGGTTGATCAATTGCAGCCAGGCATGTCGAGAGAACAAGTCGAATATATAATGGGCTCGGCGCTGATAAAAGATACGTTTGCAGCTAACCGATGGGACTATGTCTATACGAGCCAGAGAGGCGACGGTCCTCGGTTTCAAAAGCGCATTTCAATTTTCTTCGAAAACGACAAACTGCAATCTTTTACCGGTGATTTCGTACCGACAGACAAAACCGAACCAGAGACAGAACAAGAACAAGAACAAGAACAAGAACAAGAATGAGGCTAAACACTCTACCGGCCGGCCTGGCACCGTTGCACCGACAAAAATCCAGAGGAATCATCTTTAGTTATTTGTCGACAAGCTCCTTTTCAGCCTTTATTCGCGCAGCCCGCTCTTTTCTCACCACCTTAGGATCGGCAAGAAGAGGCCGGTAGATTTCGATTCTATCGCCCTCTTTTAGTAATTCCTGTTTGGGTTTTGATATCGCCTTACCAAAAAAACCCATCTTGCTGCTATCAATGTCCAAGCCAGGAAACTGCTTAACAATATTGGATTGCACCACCGCGTCAAAAACCGTGCAACCCTCTGCCACCTGCAAGGCGATAATTTCTTGCTTATCCGGCAATGCATACGAAACTTCAATATTGATCAACGACCGCTCGCTACCGGAATCTTTCATCTATAACCTATTTGATAATAAATAATGACGGATTAAAACAGATCTACGATTTGTGAATATCGTGCGCACGCTTTACTAGCGCATCGACCAAGTTATCTGCCATCGGGTTAAACATCGCTCTGGCTGCCATCCCTAACACAATGCTAGACAGCGTAAATCGAAGATTAAGACTCACCTTACAGGCCTCATCACTCAGAGCGGTAACCGTCCAGCGTCCACTTAAAGCCTCAAACGGCCCGTCCACTAATTCCATCGCAATCACCGAAGGAGGCTGCATACGGTTTCGGGTCGTGAAACTATATTTGAACCCAGCTTTATACAGATCCAAGCGCGCAACCATGAATTCATCAGTCTCCTCCAGTACCTCCGCCCCAACACAACCGTCCATATAATGAGGGTAGGACGCAACGTCATTAATGAGCCTGTAAACCACGTCCGTGGAATAAGGCAATAACGCACTTCGTTGTATTTCCGCCATTTTACAAATACTTCACTCGTGAAAACTAACTTCTTGCGCTATCAAGAACAGTTGTCGGTACCCGAAACCATACCCAAAATAACACGCGCAGCAATATACCTCAAAAAATAAGAACTATGCGAAAAATGTTCGATATATCATAAAATCGTCCCGGATCTTCATTTAATCGGCCCTAAAACGCTAATGCGCAAAATTTTTATCGTCGAGCGATACGCATTACCGCCGACAACCGCTATAATCCGCCGCCATGGCTAAGAAGAAACCAAAAACATCGAGTAACACCATCGCGCAAAACAAAAAAGCGCGGCACGACTATCACCTTGAAGAAAAAATGGAGGCGGGATTAGTCTTGCAAGGCTGGGAAGTGAAAAGCCTGCGACTCGGCAAAGTACAAATCACTGACACCTACGTTTTAATGAAGGACGGAGAAGCTTGGTTACTGGGCACTCACATCGACCCGCTCAATACCGTCTCAACACACTATGTGACTGATCCGACCCGCACTCGAAAACTGCTATTGAATAAGCGTGAACTGGCAAAACTTTTGGTAGCCATTCAACAAGACGGGCGAACCGCCGTGTGCACCTCTCTCTACTGGAAAAAGCACTTAGTCAAAGCGCAAATTTGTATCGCGTCGGGGAAACAGCAACACGACAAACGACAAGCCGACAAAGATAAGGACTGGAGCAATCAAAAGCAAAGAGTATTAAGACAACACAATGCGCCATAAAATCACTCGCGGCCAAATATCCCCACAGGTGGCAGCATCACATAGACAGGACAATGTTCTAAAAAAGCCAGCCGCTTAGTCATTACTTGTCTAAAAATCGACTTGAAATTCCTACATAATCCACCATATTTATAGTGGTACTTCGTACCGCAATCGCCCTCCCTCAGGGAGAGCCTGTCGGGTGTGGACAGCCAATGGTTGCCCACACCTACGATAAACCTGTCAGATTAATCAATTTTCCGATCAGCCACCCTACCTAAGATCGCCGCAGCCATGTACAATGTCGATGTTCATAGCAGAGTTAATACTTTGTTGAATTTTTGGGGCCGATTTGGATTCGACGCCGGTTACAAAACTTACGTGTGCATGTCGTGATGGTAGCCAATCACGTTAATCAAAAGCTGCAAACTATTAGTTGCCAACGATGACAACTACGGTGCACAACTAGCTGCGTAAGTAGCTTTTTGTAGTACTACTAGCGGATCCGTCTGCTAGCGGTCTTTGACAAGGTGCCAGTACCGCGTTAACGACCGTCATATAGAACTGGATCGCTCTGAAGCCGCGCCTGAGGTGGATCTGCTAAAAACTAATCAGGATCGCCAATTACGTCCTGCCCGTCGGGCTGTATGAGGCTAAATCAATTGACGGAATCTAAGCATGTAGAGCACTAAGCAGCGGACGGGCGGACGGGGGTTCAATTCCCCCCGGCTCCACCAGATCCTACAGCAGCCCCCGTACTCCGGGGGTTTTCTGTTTCTAAAGCAACCATTTGGTACTTTTGGTACGAACTAAAGGTACGAAAACAATGGCCGACTATCTACAACACCGCTCGTCGGGATACTACTTCAGCTACACATTGCCTGTTCCTCTCTGACATTTAGTGGGGAAAAGAGAGCTCAAGTGCTCGCATCATTGGCGCAAACAGTTGAAATAGTGACTGACCTCCCTATTAACAAGCTCAAAGCCGAACACGCTCGCCTTTGTGTGTGAACCACAGCGTCCAACTCCCATGTCTATTTTTTAGGGTAACGGCCACCCGCTTTAAATACATGCCTCCATTAAATAAAACGACTTAAAGTGCTTAGTGCGGCGACACTAGGTTCCACCTTTGGGATTTTAAATGCCGCTTTTGCTTTAATTCTCTGGAGCGTTAACCGCCATTGCCATCGTCGGTATGGCAAGTAGAAATGCTTAATTAGGTTTTGTGTTTTCTTTTTCATTTTTATCAACTCCATTATTGAGCATGAATTGTGACTCTCCTCGACAAATTCAGACTGGCCGGTTTAAACGCATCCAGCCGCCATCCGATTACACATGCAACGCGCCATCAATATACAAACCAAAAACAAGGCAAAATAATGAAAATTTCTATTCCATTAGTGTATGGTCACGCTGCAAGTTACGTGAGTTCCTAAGATGTTCCGTCCTACTGAATTTTCTAGCGCAATATAAACGACTCAAACACGCTCTAGGCAATTGATCGTAGCGCAGAATTGGCTCCTCAGATGTAACGCGGTCAGTTGTGTAGCTTGTTTCACACCGCCCCGTAATTTTGATCAAAGATATCAGACAGCCACTGAGACTTTACAATTCCAAGTTTATCAGCGCGACTAAGTCTATCGCACTGCTATTACCCTGGTCGGCCGCGAGAGTTGCCCACTCTAATGCCAAATCATAGTCTTGTGCGGCTCCCTCGCCGCTATAATAAGCTAACGCAACAAAATATTGACTCCAATGAAATTGTTGCAATGCAGATTTGTGAAACCATTCGAATGCATCGGTATAGCTTTGAGAGATACCCAAGCCATAGTAATAATGATACCCGACCCAAAATTGAGAATAGACATTCCCTTTCAGGGCGGATTTGTAAGACCACGAAATGGATTCGCTATCGTCTTGAGCAGTACCCACTCCTTCACGATACATATATGCCACCCAATTTTCTGCTTGCCAATATCCTTGCAATCCAGATTTGCTCATCCACTCGAATGCGGTTTCACTGTTTTGAGCCACGCCTAAGCCGTCTTTGTACATGAGACCTAGATAATATTGAGCAACATAATTCTCCGGGTTAGCTGCCGACAAGGAAGCCAAAAAGAATGCCTGATCGTAGTCTTGTTCTACACCGATACCGTCAAAGTAGAGACCTACTAGGGCCTCGTAACCCCATGTGTTACTTTGGTTAGCTGACAACTCAGCAAAATGGAACGCTTGATCTCCATCCTTATTGATTCCGTCGTACCGATAAACATAGCTCAATGCCGCTTGACAGAATGCATCAGTGGGGGCCGCATTAAATTGTTCGGAA
>ENA-OSET01001172-OSET01001172.1-sediment-metagenome-genome-assembly--contig:-NODE-1172-length-27613-cov-26.312427_pt1 | contig 27613 bp, 12 predicted proteins | sample MGYA00237882_ERZ534229 | MGnify/ENA primary metagenome ERZ534229 (study PRJEB26408, sample SAMN06266212) | sediment metagenome | isolation source: Hudson Canyon methane seep mesocosm | place... | reverse complement strand
TCCACATCCTGCTGCGCAATAATAGTGGCTACATCCTGTACGCTGATGCCATATTGGCGCAAGCTGGCTTGAGAAATTTGAATTTGGAACTGGCGCTTAGAAAAACCTTCAATCTCGACTAAAGGAATACCAGGCTCAAGCAACAGTTTGGTTTTGATCTTTTCAGCAAGGTCTTTTAATTCCTGCTTTTTAATATCGGCTGTTAATGCAATCGTGACCACATCCTGAATTCTCCCAACTTCTTTAATGACAGGTTCTTCAGAATCAACAGGGAAGCTATCAATTTCATCTATTGCACTATTAATATCGTCCATAAATACACTGAAATCACCCGCTTCAAACATTTTTACGATGGTAAGCGCATAAGAATCATGAGCCTGACAACTGATTTCTTCAATAAAGCTAATCCCTTCAATGGCATCTTCCAGGGGCATACATATTTTTTCTTCAATATCGTTAGGTGTTGCTCCCGGGTAGATTATTTTTACTTCAACTTCATATTTCTTAATTTCAGGTAATGTTTCGCGTTTTAATGTGGGCAAGGTGGTTAAACCGGCAAACATCAACAACAGCATCAATAAATTAGCCGCTGTCGGATGAAGTGCAAAAAAACGAATCATTGATCACTCCCTGCTTTAACCCAATCAATAATATGTTGTTCACTACCTTTATCAGCGCTTACTTTAAGTGACATACCTGATATAGCAGGGAACAAGTCGGAAACAATCACTTTTTCTCCCACCGATAATCCTTGTTCAAACAGAGCCATTTCACCTAACAACATGGATGGGTTCACAGACCTTCGTTCCAGTTTGTTTTCTTTAGTCACAATAAACAATTCGCCTTCATGCAACGCATTTCTAGGAATAACAAAAACAGGCTTTGCTTTACCTTTAATAGTCACCTCGGTATACATGCCTTCCAACAGTGGCGGCTTAACTCCTGGAACAATTTGTGTATTAGGTTTATCTACACTAACGAACACTCCTAAAGTACGTGTTTTAGGATCAATCATGCTACTGATGCGTTCCACTTTGGCTTGCCAACGGACAGGCATGTTTTCACTCAACTTGACCTGAGCAGACAAACCTAGCTTAGTAAATAGTTCACTGGAGAAACCACTTTGAAAGGCCTGTCTAATCAACTCTTGGTCAACTTGAAAGTCTTTTGCCAATGCCCGAAATTTTAAAAATGGAAATTGTGCATTGATGAGTACTTTGTTAGTTGTTTGAGCACTAAACAATAAACTACCCTGAGTGATGTATTGATTGTTTTCCACATTCAGTTGTGAAATTCTGGCATTAAAAGGTAATTGAATGGTGGTTCGATCAAGGTTACGTTGCTTACTTAATGTTGCCGCTTTGGTATTAGCAAGATTTGCTTCCAGGCTTTTTTGCTGCTGAGGTAAGGTTTTCAAATGACTGCTCAGGTTTTGAACTTCCTGCTGTAGCTTTATTACCTCGGTCTGTTTTGCATCGGCATTAGACTGCGATACTAAATTTTTTACTAATAATTCTTTTATACGCTGATAATCTTTATTAACTAAGGCCAACTTAGCTTTTACCAGTTTTAACTCGACTCGGGTATTTTGAATAGCTACTTTAATTTCATTCAGTTTTGCACGATTATAATTAGTGCTTGCTTTGGCCTGAGTTAAAGAAGATTGATAATCATCTGGCTCAATTCGTATAACAATGGTGTCCTTAGGAAAAACAACGCCATCTTTTAATTGTGGATGCAAAAATACAATTTTTCCAGAAACCTCTGCTTTTGCTTCAAATAAAATATCGGGTTCGACCACACCAAAACCTTTAATCGCAGGTTTTACTGAATACTGTTTAGCCTCAATCACATTAACCGAACTAATAAAATCAGCTGCCGGTTCATGCTGCATTGATGGTCGTGTTTTTACAATAAGCACTGCAATTAATACACAAGCGATCAGAACAATAGGTAATGCTCTACGCTGAGTAAGCCATGTAAACTTCATTTGATAAGCCTTTAATTGGTTGAACTAATAGAGTAACCAGATTACACCCATATCATTTCCTTTCTGTGTATTGGAATTGTCATGTGAAGTGACATCAATATCCAGAGGAATATGACCTGTATTCAATGGTGTAATAAGGACGTTTATTTGGTTAAGGAATCACACGCACACATACGTTAATAATGACTAGTCAGACTCGGGTGTTAAACTCAGCTTGTTCATTTTATGATGCATCTGCTAGGGGTAACTCAAACCAAAATGCACTACTGTATTCGTTAGTCATTTGATGCCATATTTCTTCATATTGTTACCTGCTTACCCATGAGTTTACGCCATATTAAATAAAAAAACTGTGACACTCTGTAACCGGTCATCCCCGAAGTCTCTTGTCGGGGATCTATTCATGCAAAAAATAGATTCCTGCTAAGGCTTGTGCCCACGCTTGACTCACTGCCATTAAGTTAAGAGATAAAATAATGTTAAACAATGGCTTATAGTGTAGGTTGGGTTAGCTTATCAAGCAAAGCGCGATAACGTAACCCGACAATTTCCCATAAATCAGCGAGTTGTTGGGTTACGTTTTTTCGCTGCGCTAAAAAATCTAACCCAACCTACAGTGTAATTCATTGATTTTTAAATAATAAACCCTTAACTTAATGGCAGTGACGCTTGACTGGGTAGAATGCAGGAATGACGAACTGTGTGGTATCTGTTTTTAAAGTGGCTGAGACTCATTGGTAATCAGGTGTTGTTAAGTTGCTGATAAAGTTAAACTTTAAAAAAATTGACACTTAATGGTGAAATAGCCTTAATTAACGAACCAATCCATTCTAACGTAATTTTTTAAAAAAAATCTAACAAGGTGCAAAATTTACCAGCGTTCTGGAAAAATTAGCAGTTTCATAATATCTTTTCCATTGCAGCCTTAAGCAAGGAAACGTTACGTTCCAGTTCCGGTAGTGCTTGACGAAGCATTTCTAAATTCCCGGTCTCACAGGCTTGCTCCATGTTAATGGTTTGAGCACTAAGGGCCATGCCACCTACGTTGCTTGCTGCGCCCTTTATTTTGTGTAACTGGTCTGCTGCGGTCTGACAATCTCCATTAGCCACCGCTGTTATTAGAATATTGATCTGTTTGGGTATATCACCCAAAAATGCCTTTATCACGATGCGGATCAAATCTTCATCATCCATCATGCGATTGCTCATGGTGACATGATCGAATACCGGTTCCAGCTGATCTAATGGGACATCTTCAGGTTTATTTTTCAGTTTTACAGTGGTGTTTTTTGTTTGCTCTCTCTCTAGCGTCTGCTCTTTAGACTCTGGCTTGAGCAACCAGCTTTGCAGTATTTTCTTAAGGTTATTCTGTGACACTGGCTTAGAGATAAAGTCATTCATGCCTACAGCAAGACATTTTTCTTTGTCGCCCTGCATAGCGTTGGCAGTCATGGCAATGATAGGTATGGTCTTGTCTAGTACTTTTGATTGCGGATCGCGAATGCAATGGGTTGCCTCGTAACCATCCATCACCGGCATTTGACAGTCCATGAACACTAGGTCATAAGGTAAGTTTTCTAAGGCGTGTAGCGCTTCTTTGCCATTGGCGGCCAGATCAGTTTGTATCCCGAACTTTTTCAACGTGCCTTGGGCGACCATCTGGTTGGTGATATTGTCTTCTACCACTAAGATGCGTGCAGTGTACTGCGGGAGTTCACTGCTGATAGCGGTGACTATCTGCTGCTTATTTGTAGAGATGCCAGCTACTTTCAGCAAAGAATTGTATAGAACGGATTGATCAATAGGTTTGTTGAGATAACCGTCAAATCCAGCCTTCTTGAATTTTTCCGTATTGCCACGTTGCGCGCTAGATGTGAGCATCACCAAGTGGGTGTCGGACAGGCTGTTATTGTTTTTGATCACAGTACCCAACTCGTAACCATCCATCTCCGGCATTCGCATATCAAGTATCGCAATACTGTAGGGATGTCCTTCGGCGGCCGCTGCAGTCAAGCTTTTGAGTGCCTCCTCGCCACTTTCGGCCAGACTGTGTTCTACCTGCCATTTTGTCAGTATCTGCGCTAACAAGGTGCGGTGGGTCAGGTTATCATCTACCACCAAAATATTCTGACCGCTCAGGCTGGCCATGGAAGGCAGAGGTTCCTGCGCCTTAGCATTGGCAAGATCAAGAGTGAACCAGAATGTTGAGCCTTTACCAATAGTGCTTCTAACGCCTATCTCACCGCCCATCAGTTCCACCAGCTGTTTACTAATGGAAAGTCCAAGCCCAGTACCACCGTACTTGCGGGTGGTGGAGCCATCAGCCTGACTGAAGCGTTCAAAAAGTCTATCCTGCTGTTCTGCACTGAGGCCAATGCCTGTATCCGTCACTTCAAAAAGCAGTTGGGTGTGCGACTCTGTCTGCTGCTGCACAGTGCAATGCACCGCTATCTCGCCCTGTTCAGTAAACTTAATGGCATTACCTACAAGGTTGTTAAGGATCTGGCGAACGCGTCCTGGATCAGCGCAGAACCACTGATTCTGCATAATGTTAGCCGGGCAGATCAACTCCACCCCTTTCTCATGTGCACGGAGGGCGATGGTACTACCAAACTCGTTCAGCAAAAAGCTCATGTCGAAATCAAGGTATTCCAGTTCTAGCTGGCCGGCCTCTACCTTGGAGAAATCAAGGATATCATTAATGATGCTCAGCAGCGATTCGGCACTGTTTTTGACTGTTTTGGCTAAGTTGTGTTGCTCTTCGTTTAATGGTGTGTCCAATAAGAGATTGGTCATGCCGATGACCCCATTCATCGGAGTGCGAATTTCATGGCTCATGTTGGCAAGGAATTCACTCTTAGATTGATTTGCAGTCTTAGCAACAACAAGGCTTTCCGCAAGATTCTTCTCACTGGTTTCAAGTCGAGCATATTGGATTTGAATATTTAGGCGTGTTATTTGATCCTGGATAAGAGTGCCTAGCGTTTTCTGTAAAGCTTCTAAGAACAGTTTATCTGATTTTGAAGGCGGGCAAAACAAGCCAATTTCCATAAGGCCAAGAACCTTGTCATTGGAGATTAGGGGAACAAAATAAAGAATGACTGGCTCAGATGCCACCAATGATGATGATATTTTAAAACTGTCGTGTGGGACCTCCGAAATCACAAGCATTTTAGTATCCAGAGCCGATTGCCCAACCAGACCTTCACCAAACTCAATAGTATCACCTATGTTTTTGGACTTATCCAAGGCGTAACCACCTGCAAGTTGCAATCTGTTTTCTTCAACCACGTAAAAAGACAGCGCGGGGGCCTTGATATATTCAGATAAGAATGGGCACACAATTTTAGCTAACTTTTCAAAAGTTATTTCGCCTTTACAGGACTCTGCTATTTGCCTCAATCCTTCGGAAACAAAAGTGAGCTCAGTATTGGAATCTTTTAGCATATTGGCATTATCGGCAATCGTTTGATTCATACTCTCAATAGCCGCTGACAATTCAAATATTTCATTACTACTACTACTACTACTACTACTACTACTACCAATTTTACTGACTTTTTCAGTTAGTTCTATAATTGGGCGTACCACTTTTTGATGAATAATTAGGCGAGTAATAAAAATTGTTATTAATAATAGTAAGCCTGCAATAACCTCAACCTGGGTGAGAAAATTGATGTCCGCCTCAAGTTTGGTATTACGAACTTGCAGAAGCCGGTTCTCTTCATCATTAAATTCAGCAAGAATTCGACGAATACTATCCATCAGTATTTTTCCTGAATTATCTTTAATGATTACTAGCGCCTCCTCTTTTTTGTTTTGTGAAGACAAATCAATGGTCGTTTTCAATTCGCTAAACTTTTCTTTCATCAGCTGAGCAATAGAATCAAGTCGGGACTGCTGCAAATGGTTGTCGATAGTAAGGTCTTTTAGTTTGGAAAAATTAGTATGTGTTTCCCTAACACCTTCAAAGTAGGGATCTAGGTATGCCTTCTGATCCGTTATAATGAAACCACGCTGTCCTGTTTCAGCATCCACCATATGCGCTAGAAAAAACTTGCTTTCAGCAATAACCTCATGCGTATGGGCCACCCAATCTTGCCCATGAGATGCTTTTTGTTCCGCTAGCGTAAACAGGGTTGATATTAGAATAACCAACCCAATCAAAAAGACAAACAATATATTAACCAGGTACTTGATACTGACATTGTTAAACATAATTTGGCTCCGAGATGGTTTTGGCGGTGGTCTGATCAGTATAAAGTGGCCGGCACTGTCCAGACAAATTTTTCCCTAGTTAGGTAACTGGCAATAAATACCCCACCCACCTTGCTGGCCTTTTTGTCCCTGCTAAAACAATCTCAATCGTTACGTAGCTGGCTATGCGCCTCTTGAGATGGTTTGAGCAGAAACAAAAAATCTGCGCAATCTGGGTAGGTTATTTCTTGCCTGCTGCCTTACTCTTTTATTTCAAATACAGGCAATTCAATCCAAAAAGAACTGTCTTTACCCACTTCACTTTCAACCCCAATTGAACCATTCATTTCTTCAATCAATGTTTTAGTAATAACAAGTCCTATCCCTGTTCCTTCAATATCTGTAATTTCAGCACCTAATCGAGAAAATGGTTTAAACAACTGATTCTGTTTTTCTTTTTCTATACCTTTACCTGTATCTTGTACAGTTACTCTTAATACGTTATTTAGCGGCTGAGTTGTTTCAATAAATATTTTTCCGGGTCGACTGTTGTATTTAATCGCATTTGATAACAAATTAATAATAATCTGCCGTAATCGCTCAGAATCCGCTTTGACCCAATGATTCTCAGTGATAGAGGATTGACTCATTTCCACATCATTGGAGACCGCAAGTTGCTGAACTAAAGAAACACTATCTTTGATCGCCTCATTAATATTGACCTTGGTAATTTCCATACTAACCTGGCCACTCTCAATTTTTGCTAAATCTAATATCTCATTAATTAAGCCTAAAAGATGGTGGCCTCCCTGTAATATATAATTTAAGGCTTCTTTTTGATCTTCGACTAGCGGGTTATCAGGATCAGTCTCAAGTAGTTGAGCAAAACCAATAATTGCATTTAAAGGCGTGCGTAATTCATGGCTCATACTGGATAGAAACTCTGATTTTGCTTTATCTGCCTTTTCAGCTCTATCTTTGGCTTTTATTAATTTACCTTCTATATTTTTTTGATCCGATATATCTCGAATAATCCCCACAAAGCGTTTACTACTATCGTAGTCCATACAGGCAATATTAATTTCAAGTGGGAATGTGCTTTGGTCTTTTCTCAGTCCGGTTAATTCAATTGAACTAGTCGATGATTTTAAAATCCCCAGGCTACAGTCTTTTAAATATTGTCGATATCGCCCCGTCTCTTCTTCAAGAAATAAGGTGGTCATATTCTGGCCTAGCATTTCATTTACTTGATATCCAAACATTCTCTCTGCGGCAGGGTTAAATGAATCAATCACACTATCACCACCAACCGTCACAATGCCTTCCGAATTATTTGAAACAATTGCTTTTAAATGCCTGTTAGCGGATAAAGTGCGTATCCCTACATCAAGTCGCGCACGCAATTCGGCTGCATGAAAGGGTTTGCATAAATAATCATCCGCCCCTGATTCCAAGCCTTGTACAACATCTTCACGCTGCGTTTTAGCGGTTAATAAAATCAAATAGCATGAACCATCTTCTGCTATTTTTTTTATTTCCCGGCACACTTCGACACCTGACAATTCAGGCATCATCCAGTCTATAACTGCTAAAAATGGACCTTCACAACGCTTAAACCCATCTAAAGCCTCTTGCCCATTGCTTGCGACAATAGGGTTAAAGCCCCATCTTTGAAAATTTTCTTTGATCACTTCCCGTGAGACAGGGTCATCTTCTGCAATTAAAAGTTGGGGAGCAGAAAAGCTAATGGGTTTAGTGAATTTTGCTATCTCATTATTTTGTTGGGAAATAGGTGTTTGTTTTAATTCTTCATATTTATTAAGTACGCGTTCACCTGCAAAAACCCGCGCTTTTAATTCACTGGCATCAACCGGTTTAATCAGGTAATCATCAGCACCACTATTTAAACCAATAACAACATCGTCTGAACTCATCCTTCCTGTCAGCATAATAATATAACTAAAGTGCAGGCTTCCCCTGTTTTTAAGCAGTTTGCATAACTCAATACCATTCATACCATTGGGGAGCATCCAGTCAATGACGATCATAGTTGGCGCATCAGGCTGTTGCATTAATTCCCAGGCTTGTTCACCTGTTTCAGCCGTTACAGGCTGGTATCCCCATTTCTCCAGGTTACTGGAGATTGTCATCAAAATGATAGGGTCATCATCAACAATAAGTACTTTCATTACTCTGCCTCCGTTTGAAAGTGCTGTAATGTAAGCTTTAGCTTACCAAGCTCTAACTCTAATTGTTTAAACACCGAATCACAACCCTCAATATTGTTGTTCTGTCCCATTTGTTCCAATTTAAAAGCAACTTCAACGGTTCTTTTTGCGCCAAAATTACCTGCTGAACCTTTTAACGCATGAGCCGCATCTTGAAGGGCTAGACTGTCACTTTTATTGACAGCTTGCCTGACCTTATCTAACAAACCTTCATGCGTATCAAGAAATATTTGTACCACTCGATGAAGAATATCCATATCGCCCCCTACAGGAGAGAGTGCCGCATCTAAATCGAATACATCATTGATATTTTCTAAGGTATCAACTGCTTGCTCGGTTTCTTTAATCTCGGTTTCTTTATTTGCTGTTTCTGAAGATGGGGAGATCGTTGCTAATATACCCATCAACTCAGCGGGTTTAATGGGTTTTGATGTGTAGTAATCCATACCATTTGATAAGCACTCTGCAATATCTTCTTTCATTGCTTGAGCGGTTAAGGCGACAATAGGTATATGATAATCTCCGCTTTTTTCTATTTCACGAATTGCAGCAGTTGCTTGAAAACCATCCATTTCCGGCATTCTGACATCCATTAAAATGACATCAAAATGCTGCTTCTTATAGGCATCAACCGCTTCAGCTCCATCATGAGCAATAGTGAGATCAGTAACACCGTATTTTGCCAACAAACCTCGCGCAACTTCTTGGTTAACCATATTATCTTCAGCTAACAACACCCGTAGTGATGGGTTAATTTCTGGATTATCAACAGTCTCAGGGGCTTTAATTTGTTCAGTAGCCGGGGACACTAGAGACTCTAGTTTTTCTAATAAACGAGATTGTTGTACAGGTTTTTCAAGAAATGCATCGATCACAGTATCGCTATCTATATCATCCACATTGGCAATAGAACATACGGAAGACAAAATCATCACTGGCATTTTGTCCCAATAGGTATTTTCACGCACTTGCTTAGCTAGCTCAAGCCCTGTTAATCCAGGCATTTGATAGTCAGTGATCATGATTTGAAAAGCACTATCCGTTCCTTCTACATGCTGTAAAGCATTAAGGGCAGCAGGAGCATCTTCAACCACAAAGGGTTTCATACCCCAATTCAATAATATTTCATTTAACACTAAACGATTGGTCGCATTATCATCAACCACTAACACCCGTGTCTGTTTTATACTATCTATAGACTTGGAAACAGTGTGAACAAATTTTCGCTGTTCAGCAAGTTCTACTGTGAAATGAAAAGTACTTCCTTTACCTGGCTCACTATCTAGCCACATAGTACCTCCCATCATTTTTACTAAATGAAAGGAAATGGACAGCCCCAGCCCGGTTCCACCATAATGTCGTGTCATTGAAGGGTCTGACTGACTAAATGCTTCAAATATTTTTTCTTGTTTCTCCGGCTCAATCCCTATTCCCGTATCATGGATTGAAAAATGAACCAGTGAACGCCCTTCCTTTTTAGTGTGTTGCTCATCTTTAAAGGGCTCAACCTTAATAAGAATTTCACCTTGTTCGGTAAATTTAATCGCATTACCGACTAGATTAATAATCACTTGCTGTAATCGAACACTATCACCGATGAAATGTTCAGGAAGATCTTTAGAAATGGAACATACCAGTTCAATGCCCTTATCATGCGCTCGCATCGATATTGTTGAAGCTGTACTTTCAACACTGTCGCGCAAAATAAAAGGATGTGGGTCTAAATCAAGTTTTTTAGCTTCAATTTTAGAAAAATCAAGAATATCATTGATAACATTTAATAATAATTCAGACGACTGGTTGGCTATGGTTAAAAAGCGCATTTGACGAGCATCAAGTTTAGTATCTAATGCTAACTCAATCATACCGATAACCCCATTTAAGGGAGTACGAATTTCATGACTCATATTAGCTAAAAACTCTGACTTGGCTTGATTCGCTACTTCTGAGGTTTCTTTTGCTAATTCAAGTTCTTTTTCTTTTTCTTTACGTTGTGAAATGTTTCTGACGATACCTGAAAATACAATTTGGTTATCAATATTAACCTTACTAACGGCCAAGTCTAAAGGAAAGGTGCTTCCATCTTTACAAAGACCTATAACTTCACGCCCTATGCCGATAATTTTTCGTTCCCCGGTTTGAGCATAGTTATCTAAATAACTATCGTGTTGCTGTGCAAAGGGCTCCGGCATAAGCATTTTTACATTCTGACCAATCACTTCGTCAGGACGGTATTGAAAAATAGTCTCTGCTGCCTTATTAAAAGTAAGCACAATACCCTTAGAATCAATAGTAATTAAACCATCAACAACATTGTCTAAGATCGCCTTTTGATAGGCCTCCGAAGATTTTAGTGCTTCTTCGCTTTGTTTTTGTTCAGAAATATTTCGGACGATACCTGAAAAGATAATCCGGTCATCAATATCAACTTTGCTAACGGCCAAATCTAAAGGAAAAGTGCTGCCGTCTTTACAAAGACCAGTGACTTCACGTCCTATGCCGATGATTTTTCGCTGCCCGGTTTGAGCATAATTATCTAAATAACCATCATGTTCCTCGGCAAAGGACTCAGGCATAAGCATTTTTACATTTTGCCCAATCACTTCGTCAGAATTATATTGAAAAATACTCTCTGCCGCCTTATTAAAGGTAAGCACAATACCTTTAGCATCAATGGTAATTAAACCATCCACTGCATTATCTAAGATCGCCTTTTGATAGGCTTCTGAGGCTTTTAGTGCTTCTGCGGTATTTTTATGCTCAACTGCCTCACTTTCAATCTGGCGAAATGAGCCATACATACTGATAAACAAGCCTGTCATCACCGCTAAGTAACTTGCTTTTTTAAGTAAATGCGCTAAATCAAACTCTATATCAAACAGTTCACTAGAAAAGGACATAAACACTGTTTGTCCCACTACATTGATGATTAATGCTAAAACCAGCCAATGTTCAAAGGCATTATGTTTCCACCAGCCTTTCTTTAAATAACCTATTAATGCTGCAATAAAAAATAGGCCAGGAATAAACTCTTCGGGTCGGTGAAAAAAAATGTCTGGATAATAGGCCGCTGGTAACGGCACGTAAATAAAAAATATAAAACTACTCAGCGTAGCAAGTGTTATTAAAGCAAAAATAGTTTTTTCTTTAATAATGCCGGCAGAACCTAAACGATCCTCACGCTTCCATGCTATGTAACTTAGCCACAATATAATTGATAAAAATAATCGTGAAGCAACCCAGCTCCAGGGGATTAAAGCAGGTAAATCAGACGGCAAATAAGCTTTAAACCAGGAAGATGTCACTAATGCATGATAACCATCTAAACAGGCTGTACCGATAAAGCCTGCACCAATAATTAAAAAAGTATTGTTCTTTTTACTATAAAAGCGCACCAAAGCCATGATACCTATTATCATAGCAAGTAGTGTTGCAGCGACTTCCATTAAAGTATGTAACTGTTCAGAGCCTTTCCAGCTTGATCCTCGCAGAAAAAAATAGCTTACAGTTAACAATATGCCGGTTAGCCAGTATGTTGTTATTCTTTGAGAACGGCGGCTATCCTTTTTATTTTTATCCATTAAACCTTTGTCTGTTGTATTCATAAATGGATATTTCTTAATCTTGGGTTTGAAAATTGTGCAAAATCGGTTTTAATATACCCTGTAAACGATATAAGCGATACTTTTTGCCTTGGTCAGATATAGCCAGCACTGTAAATTATCTCGTAATATTAATCTGCTACTATGAATAAACGTTATTCTAATAACCTATTAATTATACTTAGGGTACTAGTTACATAGGTAATCTATCGTTACTGAATTGTGCTTTTCTTAAGCCTGGTAAAGGCTTATATTAGATCCAGAATAGACAAGAGGTAGGCAATGCTAAATTTTTTATTATCTTCTGAATTTATGCCCCATGGACAGTGTTTTTTATGGGAGCCGTGGTTGCTTTGGTCTCATGTTATCTCAGACCTGATTATTTTTTTAGCCTACTATTCGATCCCAGTCCTTTTATTATATTTTATAAAAAAAAGAACTGACATACAGTTTGGCTGGATGTTTTCTTTATTCGGTTCGTTTATTGTGCTTTGTGGCACAACACATTTAATTGCAATTGTAACTATATGGCAGCCGGTATTTTGGCTGGCAGCTTTTTTTAAAGGGATAACCGCACTGGTTTCTATTGTTACTGCGTATCTATTATGGCTGTTATTACCCAAATTAATTGCCTTACCCAGCCCCTCACAACTTGAAGCGGTTAACAAAAAATTAAATGATGAAATTATCCGGCATAAAGAAACCAGTAAACAATATGCAAATAAAGTTAAGGAACTAGAGTTCCAGCAGAATGCATTGGATGCGCATGCAATTGTCAGCATTGCAGATGTTAAAGGCAACATTACTTATGTTAACCATAAATTTGAAACGGTTAGTCAATATTCAAGTGAGGAATTACTTGGACAAAATCATCGCATTTTAAACTCAGCCACTCACCCTGATTCGTTTTTTAAAGAAATGTGGGCAGCGATTGCTAAAGGAAATATTTGGCAGGGACAAATACAAAATAAAGCTAAGGACGGATCGTTGTATTGGGTCTCATCAACCATCGTTCCCGATATTGATGAGCAAGGTAAGCCAAAGCAGTATATTGCTCTGCGCACTGATATTACTGAAATTAAAAGCCTGGAAATGAAGCAGCAAAATGCCAATCATTTACTACTGGCAGAACAGACTAAAACAATACAGGAAAAAAAGCGATTCCAAATATTATTTGAAAAATCAGGTAATGGACTTGTTTTGCTTGATGAAGGGCAATTTATTAATTGTAATGAAGCAGCAGTCAGGTTGATGGGCTATGCGGCAAAGGCAGAATTAATGAAATGCCCGGCCGCTTTATCTCCCGAGTATCAACCCGATGGCAGATTGTCGGCTGAAAAAACACAAGAGATGGATGCCATCTGTTTAAGTGAAGGAACCAATCTGTTTGAGTGGATGCATCAGAAACAAGACGGGACTAATTTTTGGGTTGAAGTCTTATTAACTCGATTGGATTATGAAGAAAAGCAAATAATCCTCGTTTCATGGCGCGATATTTCACTTCAGAAGCAGCTATTAATTGAGAATGAAAAAATAAAAAACGATGCGATTAAATCTAATTTAGCCAAGTCTGAGTTTCTTTCCTCAATGAGTCATGAATTAAGAACGCCGCTTAATGCTATTTTGGGGTTTTCTCAATTACTGGAAATGGGAGAAGACGAGCAGCCTTTATCAGAAGATCAAAAAAGCAGTGTTAATTATATCTTATCGAGTGGCCATCATTTACTCACATTAATTAATGATGTTCTGGAATTGTCTGCCATTGAAGCAGGAAAAACGGTTTTATCTATTGAACCTATACAGCTAATCGATGTGATAGCAGATTCAGTGTCCTTAATAACCCCGATAGCAACTAAAGCAAATATTCATATTCATGTTGCTTCTGATTCACGCCTAACGGTCAATGCAGATAACACCAAATTAAAACAAATTTTAATTAACTTAATCAGTAATGCCATCAAATACAATCATAAAGAAGGAAGCGTTACGATAGATTGGAAGCCCGTTAAAAATAACATGGTTAGAATTAACGTCACCGATACAGGGATTGGCATTTCAGAAGAAAACCAAAACAAAGTCTTTAATGCTTTTAATCGATTAGGTCAGGAAAACTCAAATATTGAGGGTACAGGCATCGGTCTTTCAGTTACTAAAGAGCTTGTTGAAATGATGGCTGGAGAAATAGGGGTTCATAGTATTGATGAACACCAGGGCACCACATTTTGGTTTGAGCTACCCCTAATAGATGAGGTGGAAAATGAACACGAACACATCGAAACTAACGTTATGAAAATAGAAGAAAGTAGTAAAAACATAGATGACTCAAGTGATATTAAAGCCATTCTTTATGTTGAAGATAACCCCGCTAATAGACAATTAATGCAGTCCTTTTTTAATAGACAAAAAGGCTATAAATTGACTATGGTAGAAACAGGTGAACTCGGGTGGGAAGTTGCACTAGAACAAAATTTTGACCTTATTCTGATGGATATTCATTTGCCGGGAATAGATGGCAAAGCGTTAACTAAAAACCTAAGAGAAACCAGTCAATATAAAAACCAGCCGATTGTCGCAATGACTGCTGCTGCAATGACTCACGATATTCAAGCAGCAGATGGTATATTCGATGATTATCTGACTAAACCTATTGAAATACCTAAGTTGCTTAATACCTTAAAAAAATACTTAAGCTGATAACTCGCTGACTCAATTTTATCTACACATGCCTTGAACTGCTTTTAACAAAACTGAGATTAGTCACATTACAACACCCAAAGTATTAATAGATAATAATGTTTTGTAGTATATTGAGCACATGAAAAAAACTGCAGCTAGCCCTGAAAATATAATACGCAAAGCCTTTCTTACGGCTCTATTAACGATTGCTTTTGTGGCCATTTGTTTACAGTGTTATGTGACTTATGAGTCATATATATCCCAGCAAGGTGTCTTTTTAACTAATGAGGCAGGAAAACAACGGATGTTAACTCAGCGTATTGCTAAAAATATGCTGAAAATATTATATGCAGAAAACAATGAAATCAGACAAACATGGTTTTTATCCTCTCTTGAGGAAGATATAGAAAAAATTAAAACGCATCATCAGCTATTAATTGACAATCAGATTTTTAAAGACAGGGACGATTTACTTCAAGAAACAAATCAATCAATTAACTCCTTAAGTAAATTAATTTACCAAGTTTTAGGTAACTTGAACGGCCCAACCGTTGATATCTCGCAGTTAAGAGATGCTGTAGCGCTTTATATGGCTGAAGAGGAACACGCTCTTAATTTAATGGAACAAATAACGCAGATCACGGAACATAAAACTGAGCTAAGAGAGTCTCTGTTTTTATGGTATTCATGGGCAGGGACGCTACTGATAATAGTGACTTTACTAATTGCTGCAAAAAAAGTGCTATGCCCTGCTTTGAGTACAGTTAAAGAATTATTTAGGCAACAGCAAGAAAATACCAAAAACCTTGAACAGGCAAAGCAACAATCTGAAATCAACGAACAGGCTATGGAAACCCAGGCTGTTGAGTTATTAGCCCAAAAACAGTTGCATGAATCCATTTTAAATACTACACATTCCGTTATCATTTCTATTAACCCAAAAGGCTGTATTACGGTTTTCAATAATGCAGCTGAAAACCTGTTTGGTTTTGATAAAAATGAAGTAAAGGGTAAGAACATAAAGTTATTAATGCCTAACCCGTATAAAGATGATCATGATGGTTATCTTGAAAATTACTTAAAAACGGGCACTAAGAACATTATTGATTTTGAAAGAGAAGTGCTTGGACAAAAGAAAGATGGCACTGTCTTTCCTTTGAATCTACGAGTGAAAGAAATTCACTTAGAAAAACATCATGAATTTATTGGCTTTGTTGAAGATCTCAGTGATAAACAAAAAATACAACAAACGCTACAAGAGTTAGCTCAGAGTGAAGGCCAGTATTTATCCGTAGTTGATGATCAGGATAATTTGATTTGTCGTTATAACAAGGCGTTTATTTTAACCTTTGTCAATAAGGCATACTGTGAATACTTTTCTAAGAGTCGTGAGGTCTTGTTAGGAAGCTGTATATTAGATTCCGTACCTGGTGACGTAGGAGATTGGCTAATACAGCAGCATCAATCAATTACTTATGAGCAACCTACTCAAAGACACGAAGATAAAATCATTACTGATGGTGATCAAGAAGAATGGCAAGCATGGACAACCCGGGGGATTTTTGATTCTGATAAACAGTTGATTGAATATCAAGGGGTAGGAACCATTACCACTAATCAAAAACTTGATGAATTTAGGTTGTTACAGGCTAAACAGTCAGCCGAGGAAGCTAACCAGGCGAAATCCATGTTCTTATCCAATATGAGTCATGAACTTCGTACCCCGCTTAATTCCATTATTGGATTTTCTCAATTACTTGAAATAGATGATGAAGAGCCTTTAACTGCCATGCAAAGAGAATCAGTTGAATTGATTCATAAGGGTGGCACGCATTTATTAGAATTAATCAATGATATTCTCGATTTATCCGCAGTAGAAGCAGGAAAAATAAATGTCTCTCTTGAACCTATCGTTTTGCAGAATATTTTTGATGAAGTGATTCCTTTTGTACGGGAAATGGGGGTTAAAAGAGGAATCACTATTAACGTAGATAATACCTGCGTGAATGACAGGGTAGTTACTGACTATACTCGAACCAAACAGGTACTGTTAAACCTAATATCCAATGCCATAAAGTACAATCATAAAAATGGTCATATAGATATTGAAGTGAGCAATAAGGAGGATCACCTCCTGCTATCGATTAAAGATACCGGGCCAGGTATTCCTGAAGAAAAGAAAAAAGATTTATTTAAACCTTTTAGTCGCTTGGGTGCTGAAAATACAGCGATTGAAGGCACAGGTATAGGTTTGAGTTTATGTAAAAGTATTGTTGAACATTTGCAGGGTAAAATTGGTGTAGAAAGTGAGCCGGGATTTGGTAGCAATTTCTGGTTTACATTACCTTTAGCTAATAGCTCACATGGAACTATAGAAACTATAGAAACTGAAGATATTAAACCTCTTCAAGAAAGTGGGATTAAATTACTATATATAGAAGATAATCCTGCTAATATGCAGTTGATGCGCAGAGTGATTAAACGGACAGAGGGCGTTGTATTATTTGATGCGCCTAATGCTGAAATTGGTTTGGAAATGATTGAACAAATGAGACCTGATATCGTTTTATTAGATATTGATTTACCCGGTATGAATGGCTTTCAAGCCTATACAGAAATACAACAGCGTTTTGACTTTGCAGACAGCTTGCCAGTCATCGCCATTACAGCCAATGCAATGAAAAAGGATGTTGAAAGAGGAATAGAGCTGGGTTTTTATGCATACTTAACCAAGCCATTAAATATCAGTTTATTTCTACAAACTATTGATAAGGCTATTCTGAAAATTAAAAAATAATCGCTATGAAGATTCTAGTTGTTGACCGGGTTCAGTTATTTCAAAAAATTATCGCCAGTGTTTTGGATGATACCGAAATTGATTATGCTTTTGCTGAATCTGGTACAGCGGCGTTGTCAATATTACAAAAAGATAAATATGAAATCATCTGTGTAGCCATGTATTTGGATGATATGGATGCTATAGAATTAACCAGGAACATCCGAACCATAAAGCAGTATGCTTATACGCCGATAGCTCTTCTCACCTCAGATGAATCTGATAGGGTTGCTCAAAACGCAATGAAATCAGGAATGATTGATATTTTTGAGAAAAAAGATATTGACCAGCTGGTTAATTTTATTCGTCGTTTCGGGCAGCAGAATAATAAGCTTACTGGGCGTGTTTTGTATATTGAAGATACGGTATCACAACGTCTGCTCGTCACTGAAATGCTTAATCAGAGAGGTCTTGAGGTCGACAGTTTTGACTCTGGAGAAAAAGCATTTGTTGCCTTTGAACAAAAAGACTATGACATCGTTGTCACAGATATTGTTCTGGATGGTTCCATGAGTGGCGTTACCCTGGCCAATAAAATAAGGCGTTTAGATGGGCATAAAGGTGATGTGCCCATTCTTGCTGTTACTGCATTTGATAATATTTCCCGGCGTATAGGTTTGTTTCATTTAGGGATTAATGATTATGTTATTAAGCCTATTATTGAAGAAGAGTTAATTGCTCGAGTCAAAAGTCTGATTGAGAACCGGCTCTATATGCTGGAAATTCAGAATGAAAAGCATGCGGCAATACAAGCCAATGCGGCAAAAAGTGAATTTCTTTCATTAATGAGTCATGAACTCAGAACACCACTTAATTCGATTATCGGCAACCTTCAACTCATGGAAATGGATGCTGAAGAACAACAGATCCCTGATGATTTCTTAGAATCAATTCATGAAGTAAATAAAGCCAGTCATCATTTATTAGGCTTGATTAATGAAGTTTTGGATTTATCCACGATTGAATCAGGACAAATCAATGTTGAATTAATCGCATTCCAACCGAAACAAATCATCTTATCAGCGATGGACATTATCAAACATGCTTCGGCTGAGCGAGGAATTACCTTACATGAAAATTTTGTTGATGAGATACCTGATGTTGTTGCCGATAAAGCTCGATTAAAACAGATACTGATTAATTTATTGTCCAATGCCGTTAAATATAATAATAAAAATGGTGATATATACGTTTCAACAAAATACCAGAAAGAAACTAATGTTGTTTGTATTACTGTAAAAGATACTGGACCAGGTCTTAGCGAAGAGGCTTATCAGGGCTTGTTCGAAAAGTTTAATCGCCTGGGTGCAGAAAATTCAGCAACAGAAGGAACAGGGCTTGGCTTATATGTTACCAAGAAAATGATTAACGAAATACAGGCAGATATTGTGGTAAAGAGTAAGCTGGGCGTGGGTACTCAATTTTCAATTAAGCTACCTGTGAAAAAATAAATGAAGTTTAAATTTCTTATTTGGTTTTTTGTTTTTATTATTGGTGTCGCTGGACTGTGTTTAGTCTTAGCTACTAATTTAGTCACCCAAAATGTTAAGCAAGTTGATACGGGGTGGCGTACTTTTCAACAGGACCGCTCAGAAAAAGCTAGATTAACCAGTTCATTACGAACAGCCGTCGGCTTTGGAGGGATGATACATCACTTCAAAAACTATGTACTTAGGCAAAACCTGTCTCAAATGGATAAAGCCCAAGAACATTTAGGAGCCGCTCATAATATTATTGAACAATACCGGGTGCTGGGTGCTAACGAGCAAGAAAGCATTGCACTTGATGATATTTATCAGGTATTAAATAACTATTCAAAGGCTTTGTTATTAGCCAATAAACTGGTTCAAAAAAATAAAACACCTGTTGAAATAGATAGCTTGATCAAGGTTGATGATCATTATGCATTTCGTGGTCTGGAGGTTCTGGATAAGGATCTGGAAAATATTAATCGCTCCTATGGTGATGCTTACATACATACCAAAACAAAAGATTTAACTGCCTTAAAAGGTATTCTGGGTTATGGCGGTATGATCCATGAATTTAAAAACTATGTTTTGCGCCAGGATGAAACTCGAAAAGACATTGTTTTTAACAAGATATATATCGCAAACGAAATCATAGAGTCATATCAAGCACACGAACTCACATTAGCGGAGAAGGTTGCTTTAGAAGATATTAAAAAAACCCTTAATGATTATGAGCAAGCATTAAATAAAGTATTTAAATTTGTTAATGAGCACTTAAAGCCTAAGGCAATTGACCAGCAAGTTAAAGTTGATGACTCAAAAGCAATCAGGGGTTTTATTATTCTTGAGCGGGAAATTGCACGAAAAATTGCTGCAGATACAAATACAATCTCAAAACAGTTGGCTTTTTCAACTGAATTAGGTGAAAGAGTGACTTTGGCAATCGCACTGTTGTTAGCGTTTACCATTGTTTTTTCATTATGGATACTTTATTCAAAATTGATTAGACCGCTTTCGGAACTTAGTCAAAATATGGATTTGTTGGCAAATGGTGACTTATCCCTGTCAATTAACGGCATTGAAGAAAATAATGAAATTGGAGATATGGCCAGGTCTCTGAAAGTGTTTAAAGAAAACGCATTATTGAAGCAAAAATCTGACAACGAACTAAAAGACAGCCATTCACAGTTAGTTAAAGAGATAGAGCAGAAAGAAGTTGCTCAACAATATCTTGAACAGGAAAGAGCAAGTCTTGAAGAGAAGGTGGAAATACGCACCAGAGATTTCTTAATAGCTAAAGAAAATGCTATTACCGCAAACAAAACCAAGACTCAATTTTTATCGCGCATGAGTCATGAGCTAAGAACACCTCTTAATGCAATCTTTGGCTTTTCAGATTTATTAGCAACCGATGAATTAGAACCGCTTACAGAATCACAAGCTGAAAGCTTGACTGAAATAAAAGGTGCGTCACAAAAGCTGTTGGTATTAATTGATGAAATTCTTGAATTATCTGATATTGAATTGGGTAAGTTACATGTTGAAATGTCAGAAATATTGATATGCCCTCTGATTGAAAACAGTGTCAGAACCTTGCAAAGTTTAGTTGATGACAAAGGTGTAGAGGTTTTGTATGATTATCCTTGTGACAGTGATTTGGCTATTTTAGGGGAAGGAAACAGGGTACAGCAAGTTTTACAAGCAATGATAATTTGTGCTGCAAAAAAGGTACAAGATGGCGGCTGTCTTAATGTTTTTCTGGAAAAAGACAGGGCTGAAGTTATCAGGCTCAATATAATTATCCCCTCTTGTGTTCTTACTGAATTAGAACAAAAAAACATTTTTGAAGCGTTTGTGGAAGATGATTTATCCGATTCGGGACAGGCGGGGCTTGGAATGGGGCAGGTTATTGCTAAGCAATTAGTTGAATTAATGCAAGGAGATTTAGGCGTAAGCTCCAACCCTGATACAGGGACAACCCTTTGGGTTGAATTTAAAAAGACGTTGAATTAAGAGGCGAAATCATGGACTTTGATCAAGAAATTTTACAGGCTAATATTTTAATTGTTGATGATGAGCCAGCAAATGTAATGCTATTAAAAAGGCACCTTCAACGTGAAGGCTATCAAAACATTCAAACAACGAGCGATCCTACAGAGGTTGAAGGTTTGTGTGATAAAACCGATTTTGATGCCTTTTTATTGGATATCCGCATGCCTGAGATTAATGGTTTTGAGTTAATGGCATTGTTAAAAAAGAGATACATTAATGCCTTTCTGCCTATTCTGGTATTAACCGCACAAACAGACCAGGAAACTCGAATAAGAGCTTTAAAAGAAGGGTCTAAAGATTTTTTAACCAAGCCTTTTGACAGGCTTGAAGCATTAACGCGAATACATAATTTAATCGAAGTTTGTTTAATGCATAAAAAGCTTAAGCAACAGAACCTGTCTTTGGAAGAAAAAGTTAAGCAACGCACACAAGAGCTTTATCACACCCGTCAGCAAGTCATTCGACGCTTAGGTTTGGCAGCAGAGTATCGTGATAATGAAACAGGTAATCATATTATCAGGATGAGTAAATACTCTAGCCTTTTGGCATTAGCGAATGGTTCAACTCAAGCCGAGGCAGATTTGATTATGAATGCATCACCAATGCATGATATTGGTAAAATAGGTATTCCGGATAGTGTGCTATTAAAGCCTGGAAAACTGGATGCTGACGAATGGAAAGTTATGCAAAGCCATGTCGAAATTGGTGCTGAGATATTATCGGGTGATGATTCAGAACTGATGCTAGCAGCAAAAAGAATTGCTTTACACCATCATGAGAAATGGGATGGCAGTGGCTATCCACAAGGTTTAAAAGGTGAAGAAATCTCAATTGAAGGACGAATCTGCGCTATTACCGACGTATTTGATGCCTTGCTTTCAACCCGGCCTTATAAAAAACCGTGGACTACGGATGAAACACTGGAATTGATTGAGAGTGAAGCAGGAAAGCATTTTGACCCACAACTTGCACAGTTAATGAGATCACTCTTGCCTGAACTACTGGAAATCAAAGGGCAGTTCCCTGATATTCCAGAAGATATTGAAAAATGATATTTAGAGCACTATTGCCGGCTATTTAATGGCGGTTAAGCCATCTGGAAATAAGTAATCATTTGTAAGCGTTTAGTCCTTTCTTTGGAAAAGAGGGGGTAGGGAGCTATTGCAATCATTTAGTATGGAGCTCGTTAAATCGACCATGACAAGCGTATTCCTTTATTGTAGTCATATTTATGAAAATATTAATTGTTGATGATCAAGAGAGTAATAGGCTGTTGGTTGCTAAAACGCTAGCTAAGAGTCATGAGTTTCTTTTTGCTGAAGATGGCATTCAGGCCGTTGAGCTCGCGATTCAGGAAGAGCCAGACCTGGTGCTTATGGATGTCATGATGCCTGTGATGGATGGTATTGAGGCAATTCTTGAGATACGTGAAAAACATACTCAAAAATGGATGCCTATTGTTATTCTTAGCGCTTTAACGGACGAAGAAAAAATTATTGCAGGGCTGAGTGCTGGAGCAGATGACTATCTTACCAAGCCTTTAAATCGCGAAATGTTGCTTGCTAAGGTCAATACCATGCAGCGTTCTATTTTGATGCAGAAGAATTTGCTTGAGGCTAATAAACAATTAACTGAATATCAGCAGAAGAATGAGGTTGAACATACATTTACTAAAGATATTTTTGATCAGTTAATTAAATACAAAGACTTTCAAGATGAGCGTATCAATTATTGGTTATGTCCTTCTAAGTGCTTTAGTGGGGACTTAATCAGTATTAAGCGAATTTGTCCTGAGCGCCTTTATTTTATGGTTGCTGATGCAACCGGGCATGGCTTGGCCGCTTCATTACCAACAATTATTGTCAATCAGGTTTTTCAGTCTATGACTGGAAAGCAGTTTTTGGTTTCGAGTATTGCTAAAGAAATAAATCATCGATTACGAGTGGATATACCCAGTGGTCGTTTTGTTGCTTTAGCAATAGGCATGTTAGATATGCGTAATAAGACGGTTGAAATATGGAATGGAGGATTGCCTGAGTTAATCGCCATTAACAATAATGGTGAAATAGCCCACAGATTTGAATCTAAACATGTTGCTTCAGGTATTTTAGATAATAATCACTTCGATGAAACAACTGATATTTGGCAGTGGACTGAGCCATGTGAATTATTTTCGCACACAGATGGCGTGACCGATGTGCTTGATCAAGAGAACAAAGAATTTGGTGAGTCGCGGGTGTTTGATGTGTTATTGCAACACCCACCCGGAGAACGTCTAGCCGCGTTAAAAGCCGAAGTAATCAATTTTATGGATAATGAGCAGGAGCAGGATGATGTGTCCTGCTTGTCTATTTTGTGTGATTGAAATAGAAAAAATCATCAAGGACTTAAGTTTACCTGATTACCCATGAGCCTCCGCCATCCTATATAAAATAAAGGCCGAAGTACCTGTAACACAATATACAACACGTCATTCCCGAAGTCTCTTGTCGGGAATCCACCTTTGAATATCTAGATTCCTGCTTAGAGCATGCAGGAATGACGGGGTCTGTAGTTGACCCTCTTAAGTTAGCGGACGCTCATGGGTAATCAGGTATCTTTTTACTATCTCGATTCAAGATGATAAACCAACACATATAATAAATAGAGAATGTGTCTTCAATGGTTCAACGCTCTGCTGGCACTGTTAACCGTGTTATTATCTTTTTCTAGCTAAGTTTATAAGTCCAATTTAATAAAAATAATAAGGAAGATACTATGCCCTCTGAAGTAACAAAAACTGCTCATGGTGGTTGCCCGCATGATTGTCCTGATACTTGCTCAATGGTCTATGAAGTGGCTGATGGAAAATTGATTGGGGTTAAAGGTAATCCTGATCATCCGATGACTCAAGGCGGGTTATGTGTCAAATTAAAAGACTACGAGAAGCGGCATTATCATCCTGATCGTTTGTTATATCCATTACGCCGGACGGGACCCAAAGGCAGTAAACAGTTCGAAAGAATTAGTTGGGATGAGGCGCTGGATGAAATATCCACTAAATGGAAAGCGATTATTGCAGAACATGGGCCGCATGCCATTATGCCTAATAGTTATTTGGGTAACCAAGGCTTGGTGCATGGATTAAATGGCGGAGATGCTTTTTTTAATCGCATGGGTGCTACGGTGACTGAGCGTACATTTTGCGGTGAAGGCTCTTGTACTGCTTGGCTATTAACCGTTGGCCCTACCGCGGGTCTTGATCCTGAAAGCTTTATTCACTCTAAATACATTGTGATTTGGGCCTGTAATTCGGTGAGTACCAATATCCATCACTGGCATACGGTTAAGCAAGCTCAGAAAAAGGGGGCAAAAGTCATTGTTATTGATTCTTATGCTTCAAAAACAGCTAAGGCGGCAGATTGGCATATTGCACCTAAACCAGGAACAGATGGTGCTTTAGCGATGGCGATGATTCATACCCTGATTGACGAAAATTTAGTGGATCAAGATTATATTGATAATTATACTGTTGGTTATGCTGATTTAGCTAAGCGCGCAAAAGATAGAACCCCAGAATGGGCGGAAGAAATTACAGGTATTTCAGCAGATGATATACGACAGTTTGCCAGAGAATATGCCACGACACCGCCAGCGGCTATCCGATTAGGGGTTGCATTAGAAAGAAACTATGGTGGTGGACAAGCGATTCGTGCTGTGACTTGTCTTCCTGGATTAATTGGTGCCTGGCGTCATGTGGGTGGCGGTGCAATGCAGTTTTCTGTATGGGAACATCCGTATAAGTTTGATGTGATCAGTCGACCTGATTTAATCCCCGAAGCAACGCCGGTTGTTAATAATCTGCAATTGGGTCGTGTTTTAACAGGTGAAACAAAACTCGAAACACCGATTAAATCTATGATGTGCTGGAATACTAACCCAGTGACTCAAGCGCCTGAAACAGACAAAATTATTGAAGGGCTTAAACGTGAAGACCTGTTTATGGTCTCAGCGGAACATTTTATCTCTGATACGGCGGCTTATGCCGATATTGTATTACCCGCATCCATGGGCGCTGAGATGGAGGATATGGTTTTATCATGGGGACATCTGTATTTAACCTACAATGAAAAATGTGTCGAATCGCCAGGTGAAGCGATACCTAATAATGAGATCTTTCGTCGATTGGCACAACGGATGGGCTATGAAGAGGAAAACTTCAAATGGTCAGATAGTGAATGCCTAGAAAACTATGTGGATTGGGATTCTCCTGCTTGTGATGGGATCGATTTAAATACTTTGCGCGAACAAGGTTTCGCTCGCTTAAAAGTAGGGACTAGAGATGATCGTGCACCACATAAAGAGGGGAACTTTCCAACACCTTCAGGTAAATGTGAATTTAAAGTAGAGGGAGCAACTAACTTTGTCGCGGCACCATTTCGACAAATGTATGAAGGCTTTCAAGCAGGGGAAACTCTAGATAGTTTGCCTGATTATGTACCTTCTAGGGAAACAGCAGATACTAATCCAGAGCTGGCAAAAAAATATCCATTGAATATTATTTCACCCAAGAGTCATGGCTTTTTAAATTCCTGTTACGCCAATATGGAACATAAAATAAAAGGGCAGGGGGAACAGTTTGTTTTGCTGAATAGTAAAGATGCTAATGCGCGTAATATTAAAGAGGGCGATAAAGTGCGTGTGTTTAATGATCGTGGCGGATTTGAAGGGGATGCCAGAATTACCAGCGATGTAAATGCCGGTATTGTTGTGGCAACATTAGGTTACTGGCGACAGTTAAATAAAGGCACGGTTAACTGCATTAGTTCCGCAGAATTTGTTGATATGGGGCATGCGCCGACTTTTTCAGATAATCTGGTCCAAATAGAATTGGTTAGTTGAACCTAATGAATTAGTTAAGGGGCGAGGACTTTATTAAAGCCAAAAGTTATAGGGTGCGCTTCGTACCTCAGCACATCCTATAAATCTAGTTTCGGATAATATTAAAACCTTATTCCTAAGAGTCTGTTTATTGTTCATTTAATTGGGTTGTCCTTCCGAATCATTATCAGTAACAGCCTCTATAATATATTTAATAAGTTGTTCCATTAGCTCTGTTCTTACCCCCGTTTTTCTCCACACCAGCCCAATACTGCGCTTAGGTGCGGGTTGTGAAAAAGAGATATAACAAATTCCAGTTTCAGCTTTATTGATCGCAATGTCAGGCATAAAAGTTATGCCCGTTCCTGCCCTGACCATTTGACGTAATGTTTCCAATCCAGTTGCTCTAACATCTTGTTGTTCCTCCGCGCCATTTAATTGGCAAATCTGCAAAGCCTGGTCTCGTAGACAATGACCTTCATCAAGTAACAATAATTGCTGCTGTAATAGATCTTTTGTAGCGATAATGCTTTTATTTGCCAATGGATTTTCCTTTGCTACCGCTAATTTGAACTCATCATCAAAGAGTTTTTCACTGACAAGAAAATCTTCTTTTACGGGTAAGGCAAGAATGGCCGCATCAATTTGACCTTGTTTTAATTGCGAGATCAAATGTTTAGTTTTATCTTCAAAAAGAATGAGTCTTAGTTTAGGCAGGGCTTGTTTAATAACAGGCACTAAGTCAGGAAAAATATAGGGCGAGATAGTCGGGATCGCGCCCAATCTAAAGTTGCCAGCAAAAGGATTCTGGGCATTTTTAGCTAGCTCGTTGATTTGCTCAATTTCTAGCAAGGCACGTCTGGCAGATGCAATAATCTGTTCGCCTAATTCCGTTGCTAATACCTTTTTATTGCTACGCTCAAAAATCTGTACACCTAACTCCCGCTCCATTTTCTTTATCTGAGTACTCAAAGTGGGTTGACTAATACAACACTTATCCGCTGCTTTAACAAAGCTTCGTAAGTCCGCAACGGCTATCAAATAATTTAAATCTCTAATATTCATAACGCTATAGCTATAGGTTTTATCTATTGGTGATATAAAAACAATCAATTATACATATATTAAATCTATCGATAAACTATTAACCATAGAAACGCTATAAGGTTTCTGTCGAAAAAACAATTATCAATGATCAGGAGATGGACATGACTAAAAGTATTAAAGGTTCACAAACAGAAAAGAATTTGATGATCTCATTTATAGGGGAGTCACAAGCCAGAAATCAATATACCTATTTCTCCGGGGTTGCCAGAAAAGAGGGGTTGGTTCAAATAGCTGAAATATTTACTGAAACAGCTAATCAGGAAAAGGAGCATGCAAAAAGGTTCTTCAAATTTCTTGAAGGTAACGAGGTTGAAGTGTCAGAAACATTTTCAGCAGGAAAAATCGGTACAACACTTGAAAATTTAACGATAGCGGCGGAAGGAGAAGAGCATGAATGGTCTGACATGTATCCAGCTTTTGCAAAAATAGCAAGAGAAGAGGGCTTTATGGAAATTGCAGCGGCCTATGACGCGATTGCGATTGCAGAAAAACAGCATGGTAAACGTTATCAGGATCTGGCAGATAATTTAACAGCAGGAAAGGTTTTTAACCGGAATGGAAAAGTGGTTTGGCGTTGTAGAAATTGTGGTTATTTG
>ENA-OSET01001168-OSET01001168.1-sediment-metagenome-genome-assembly--contig:-NODE-1168-length-27725-cov-12.972367_pt1 | contig 27725 bp, 28 predicted proteins | sample MGYA00237882_ERZ534229 | MGnify/ENA primary metagenome ERZ534229 (study PRJEB26408, sample SAMN06266212) | sediment metagenome | isolation source: Hudson Canyon methane seep mesocosm | place... | reverse complement strand
TCCCCTTCGTCTAGAGGCCTAGGACACCGCCCTTTCACGGCGGTAACAGGGGTTCGACTCCCCTAGGGGACGCCACTTATTCTAAAAGCCCGCACTCATATGAGTGCGGGCTTTTTTCGTTCTGGTACTGAAATCTATTCATTAAGCGCCTTCTCAAATACAATAGTTAGAACTTAAGGCTTATTTCGTGTAAAATCCGCACCCCAAAAGTATTGTTTCAATTTGGCAAATGGTTATAAATAAATATCGAGGCTTTGATAAATGACAACACGCGTTCAAGTAGGTGGCCTACAGGTCGAAAAAGTTCTTTATGACTTTGTTAACGAAAAGGCTATTCCGGGTACCGGAGTTGAAGTAGAAAAATTTTGGTCAGAATTTGATTCTATAGTGAGTGACCTTGCACCAAAGAACAAAGCCTTATTAGCCAAGCGAGATGATATTCAGGCTAAAATTGATGCTTATCACCAGGCGCGTAAAGATCAGGCGCTTAATGCTGTTGAGTACAAAACATTTTTACAGGAAATCGGTTACTTACTTCCTGAAGGAGAGGCTTTTGAAGCATCTACTGTAAATGTAGAGCCAGAAATTGCTCAAATGGCGGGTCCACAATTAGTTGTGCCAGTAATGAATGCTCGTTTCGCACTTAATGCTGCAAACTCTCGCTGGGGTTCACTATACGATGCATTGTACGGAACTAACGTAATATCAGAAGATAACGGCGCAGAAAAAGGAAAAGGTTACAATCCTGTTCGTGGAAACAAGGTTATTGCCTATGCTCGTGACTTTCTTGATCAGGCAGCCCCTTTAGCTGCTGGCACTCATAAAGACAGCACAAAATATGTTATTGATGAAGGTAAGTTAGTTGTATCTTTGGCTGATGGGTCAGTTACAGGTCTTAAAGAAGAAGAGAAACTACAAGGTTTCAAAGGTGAGGCTTCAGCACCTGGCGCTATTCTATTAAAGAATAATGGCTTGCGTTTTGAAATTCAGATTGATGCAGAAAGCACTGTTGGAAAAACGGATGCTGCTGGTGTTAGTGATGTATTAATGGAAGCTGCACTTACCACTATTATGGACTGCGAAGACTCTGTTGCAGCCGTTGATGCAGAAGATAAAGTTGTTATTTATAGCAACTGGTTAGGTCTTATGCAGGGTAACCTTGAAGAAGAAGTATCTAAAGGTGGTAAATCTTTCACACGCCGCATGAATGCAGACAGAGAATATACTGGTCTTGATGGAAATACTTTCTCTATCAAAGGTCGTTCAATGCTGTTTGTTCGTAACGTAGGTCATTTGATGACTAACCCTGCGATCTTAGATGGTGAAGGTAACGAAGTTCCAGAAGGTCTTATGGATGCGATGTTTACTACATTAATCGCCATTCATGACTTGAAAGGCAACTCACCTTTCAAAAACTCTACAACAGGTTCTGTAAATATCGTTAAGCCAAAAATGCATGGTCCAGAAGAAGTTGCATTTGCAGATGAGATATTTGGTCGTGTTGAAGATGCGCTAGGTCTACCACGTTTCACTGTGAAGATGGGTATCATGGATGAAGAGCGTCGTACTACAGTAAACCTTAAAGAATGTATTCGTGTTGCTAAAGACCGTGTTGTATTCATTAACACAGGTTTCCTTGATCGTACGGGTGATGAGATTCATACCTCAATGGAAGCAGGCGTTATTATTCCTAAGACTGTTATGAAGCAGCAGACATGGATTAATGCTTACGAAGACTGGAACGTAGATACTGGTTTAGAGACTGGCCTACAAGGTCGTGCTCAAATCGGTAAAGGTATGTGGCCTATCCCTGACGAAATGGGAATGATGATGGAGCAGAAAATTGCTCACCCAAAGGCTGGTGCTAATACTGCGTGGGTTCCATCTCCAACTGCAGCAGCTTTACATGCAATGCATTATCACCAGATTGATGTTTTCAAAACTCAGGATGAGCTGAAGACACGTAAGCATGCATTGGTAGATGATATTTTGCGTGTACCTGTAATGGATGACCCAAGTACATTGACAGCAGAGCAGATCCAAAATGAAATGGACAACAATGCCCAGGGTATCCTTGGTTATGTTGTGCGCTGGATTGATGCAGGTGTTGGTTGCTCTAAGGTTCCAGACATTAATGATGTAGGCTTAATGGAAGATCGTGCGACATTGCGTATATCTTCTCAGCATATGTCTAACTGGTTGCGTCACGGTGTTTGTAGTGAAGAGCAGGTAATGGAAACACTTAAGCGTATGGCGGGTGTTGTTGATCGTCAAAATGAAAATGATCCGACTTATATTAAAATGGCCGGTAATTTTGATGATAGCGTTGCTTTCCAAGCAGCTGTTGAGCTGGTTGTTGAGGGAACTAAGCAGCCAAACGGTTACACTGAGCCGGTTCTTCACCGTCGTCGTTTAGAGCTTAAGGCTAAGCTAGCAGGTTAATACCTACTGGTAAGACTAAAAAACCGCACTTAATTGTGCGGTTTTTTTTTGCTTAACTTATAGGGCATGTCAAAGTGCAAGTCTTATAATTTCAGCTGTCTCATTTCAAGTGAGTCTGTAGCGTGACTCCATAAAGTATCAAATATTTCAGAAAGTTGTTTTACTCGGCCAGGATCATTAAAGTTAGCAAAACCATCATAAATTGAATTCTCTTTTTGAAAAATAACACCATACCGATCAACCAATACCAGTGCTGAGTCATCATAAGGGTAGGTTGTATTAACGATTTTTAGGCTAATCCTGCTAGATAATCGCCGCATTAGCTCAATTAAACGCTGAGTTTGTGATACAAGAGGGCGCTCATCAACAACTAATAGGCTTATTTCACTTCGATGATTCTTTCTGGCAAGTTTTGAAATGGCATCGCGGATTTCTTCGTTATCAAAAATGGCGCTATCTAAGTGGTGGCTTAATATTTTTACTTTATTTTCTGCCTGGCCAAGCATGTCTGTTGTGAGTTGCCTGCAGGCAACTGGTGTAGAAAAAAGATGGGTTTTGTTGTCGTTGCCTAGTGCAAAATCTGTTTCATTAGCCATGTAGGTAGACCTGTCGTTTATAAATTATAAACTTAGTCTAGTTGAAGGAAGTTCAATTTTGAAATTTCTGGAGAGGAAGGGCTGTCGCGTCAAAGTAGGGCTCCTACAAAACAAGATGAATCTGGAGTAGGAGTGTTACTTTGACGCGAAAAGGCAATTAAATTGCTTTAGTCTGAGCTATAGCGCTACCAATGTAGTTAGCTGGTGTCATTTCTAAAAGGCCGTCTTTTGCAGACTGAGGAATTTCAAGAGAGTTAATAAATACTTTAAGAGTCTCTTGGTTCATCACTTTACCACGAGTTAATTCTTTCAGTTTCTCGTAAGGCTTCTCGATATTATAGCGACGCATAACTGTTTGAATAGGTTCTGCCATCACTTCCCAGCAGTTATCTAGGTCTTCAAGTAAGCGAGCGGGATTTAGCTCAAGCTTGTTAAGGCCTTTTAATGTTGACTGGTAAGCAATAACGCTATGAGCGAGGCCTACACCTAAATTTCTCAAAACAGTTGAGTCTGTTAAGTCACGCTGCCAGCGCGAAATAGGTAGCTTGGTTGAAAGGTGGTTCATTATTGCGTTAGCAATACCCAGGTTTCCTTCAGAGTTTTCGAAGTCGATAGGGTTAACTTTATGCGGCATAGTTGATGAGCCAACTTCGCCTTCAACGGTTTTTTGCTTGAAGTAGCCAACAGAAATGTATGACCAGATATCTCGATCAAGATCGATTAAAATGGTGTTGAATCGCGCGATGGCATCGTAAAGCTCAGCGATGTAATCATGTGGTTCAATTTGTGTGGTGTATGGGTTGAATGTAAGCCCCAAGGACTCAACAAATGATTGCGCATGCGCTTCCCAGTTAACATCAGGGTATGCAGAGATGTGAGCGTTATAGTTACCTACTGCGCCATTAATTTTACCTAATAGCTCTACAGATTTAATTTGCTTTAACTGGCGCTGAAGACGAGCCACTACGTTGGCAAGCTCTTTACCTGTTGTTGTTGGTGATGCGGTTTGGCCGTGTGTACGTGAAAGCATTGGCTGCTCTGCAAAGTCTAATGCAAGCGCTTTAAGCTTATCTATCACTTGTTCCATAACCGGAGTAACGCACTCGCTCATTCCATTTTTCAGAATTAGGCCATGAGAAAGATTGTTAATATCTTCAGAGGTGCATGCGAAATGTACGAACTCGGAAATTTCAGCAAGCTGTGGATGCTTGCCTTTAACGGCTTCAAATTTCTCTTTAATTAAGTATTCAACCGCTTTAACATCGTGATTTGTAGTGCTTTCAATCGTTTTAACGCGCTCGGCATCGGTTAGGCTAAAGTCGCTTACGATAGTGTCAAGAAATTCGTTAGTAGCTGTGTCGAATGGATCAACTTCTGTTATTTCCGGGTGGTTTGCAAGTTGTTGAAGCCAGCGAATCTCAACCTCTACTCTAAATCGAATCAGACCAAACTCACTGAAAATAGTGCGCAGGCCTTTTACTTTGCTGCCGTAACGACCATCAATAGGGGATACTGCGGTAAGGGAAGAAAGCTCCATTGAACAACTCGCTTAAATAAATTTTAAAGGGAATGAAATTGGGGCGCAATGATACTATAGATTGGAATGCAGACCAATACGCATCATTGCCTAGCTTGTTTTATTGAATGAGTAAGCGATCAACAACCGATTCAATGGCGTTACGTTTGAAAATAAGGTTCCAGCGTCGCCCACCTGTTTGTCTCCATAATATCGCCGATCGAATGCCAGTTAAAAGTGCGGCTCTTATGAGTGCTGCATTATGCGACACTTTAAGGTGATTTGGATTGCCTGTAACTTGTACGCGAAGATTGAATGTACTTATTGTATCCATGTACAGAGAGGCAAGATTGTGTATTACATTTTCGTGTAGGGTTGAGAAATGTTCTGCCTGGTTTTTTGCCTGATCAATACGCTGTCCAATTATATTGAGCATTTCTGGCTGTTTCCTGAGCTTACTTTCAAGTTGAATAAGGCTAAGTGTGTAGCGAATTATACCTATGTATTCTCGGTCAGACTTTTTTTGCAATGCTTTTTTAAGTGTTTTTAGGCCAAGTGTTATGCCGTTTATGTCGCCGTAAACAGAGAGCGTTGTGTCAGGGTCTGTAGTGAACAGGCTTTTGATTGATGATTCTAAGGCGGTGTCGTCATATTGCGCTGTTTCAGCTATTTGCTGTACCAGGGCGGCGGCTTGAAAAATTCCCGCAAGTGCGATTACTTGTTCGTCAATCGTGTGAGACAAAATATACCTCTATATCAATAGGATAAATAGCTTTTATAAAGTTGATTCTATTATTGCGCCGCCTAGACAAACATCACCTTCATAAATAACAAGCGATTGACCTGGGGTTATGGCTCTTTGCGGATTATCAAAGGTAACGATAACTTCACCGGAGTCAGCTTGTGTAATTAAACATTGTTGATCAGGCTGGCGATAGCGAGTTTTTGCCGTACATCTTAAAGGTAAATTAGGGTGCTGTTCGTTTATCCAATCAATGCTTTGTACTGAAAGCCCGCTTGCGAAAAGTAAGGGATGATTTTTACCTTGAACAACGAGTAACTTGTTATTCTCAAGATCTTTTTCAGCAACGTACCAGGGGGCTTCACCATGAGACTGAAGCCCGCCAATGCCTAAGCCTTGTCTTTGACCTATGGTGTGATACATCAACCCTTGGTGCTGGCCAATGATCTCACCATCCTCGGTAATAATATCCCCGGGTTGTGCTGGTAAGTATTGCTGTAGAAAATCTTTAAACTTTCTTTCACCAATAAAGCAGATACCGGTACTGTCTTTTTTGTCGTGAGTGATTAAATCATTTTCAAGAGCGAGCTGCCTTACTATCGGTTTTTCAAGTTCACCAACCGGAAATAGAGTCTTGGCAATTTTGTCTTCGGTAACGAGGTGTAGGAAGTAGCTTTGGTCTTTATTATTATCCAGGCCTTTTAGAAGAAAGGCGTTTTCCTGTCCTGTTTCTTTATTGGCGACTGTGTTCTTTCTGACGTAGTGTCCGGTTGCGATAAAGTCGGCACCCAATGTTACTGCATAATCAAGAAATGCTTTGAACTTGATTTCTTTATTGCAGAGAATATCTGGGTTAGGGGTTCTGCCTGCTTTGTATTCTGCTAAAAAATACTCAAATACTCTGTCCCAGTACTCTGCGGCAAAGCTTGCGGTATGTAGCCTGATGTTAAGCTTATCGCATACTTCCTGAGCGTCTTCGAGATCTTGCATTGCTGTACAGTAATCTGTGCCGTCATCTTCATCCCAGTTTTTCATGAATAGGCCTTCAACCTGGTAGCCTTGTTCTTTTAGGAGTAGAGCGGACACGGATGAATCTACACCGCCTGACATACCGACGATAACTTTGCTGGATTCTATGCTTTTTTTAGGGTTTACCATGCTATTAGGGTTCTACTATTAGAGATAGGGGGTAACGTATATTATCTCGGAAATCATCAATACATTTTTTGACTAATGGACTTCTTAATTGAGACTTCAGGTTAACGACTTCATCATAACTTAGCCAGTGTTCACTGATAATACCTGTATCAAGCTGATCAGTAATTTTTCTAATGGCCGTTGCTGCAAAGCACATACGGTAATAGGTGATGCCATTGCTGGGTGCTTTATAAGTGTATAGACCAATAAAAGCATCTAGTTTAACTTCCCAGCCTGTTTCTTCCATTGTTTCCCTGATCGCAGCATTCAAAATTGATTCACCTTCATCAACGTGACCTGCCGGTTGGTTGAAAACGGTTTTTCCATGGCATATTTCTTCTACTAACAGATATTTATCGTCTTTTTCTACCACGACGGCGACTGTTGCGTGGGGTGTCCAAATCATCTTGTTTTTTTAACCTCTTTGGCATGTTCACAGATGTTTCGTTAAAGCTACCTGGTTCAAGGTTATCAATCGTCCAGTTACCAATGCTATAACGAATGAGTCTTAATGTAGGGAAACCTATGGCTGCTGTCATGCGGCGAACCTGTCTGTTTTTGCCTTCTGTAATGGTAAGCGATATCCAGGTCGTATTAATGTTTTTTCTTTCCCTTATAGGGGGGGTTCTATCCCAAATTGTAGGTTCCGGGATTATTTTTGCTTTAGCTGGGGCTGTTATTCCATCTTTCAGCTTTACACCGCCTTCAAGTAATTTAATATCATCTTCGCTAGGTTCACCCTCAACTTGAGCCCAATATGTTTTTGCAAGCTTGTGCTTGGGGTCTGTTATTTTGTGTTGTAACGGGCCGTGGTCTGTTAATAGTAAAAGGCCTTCAGAGTCGTAATCAAGGCGACCTGCAGCGTAAATACCTTCAATTTTAATGAATTCGGCTAGTGTTCTACGGTTATCGTTGTCTGTGAATTGAGAAAGAACATTAAACGGTTTGTTAAAGAGTATGAGTTGAGGCATATCCGATCTTTTTGATGCTGTGCGAGGTGGAGTTAGGAGGAATTATAATGGAAAGTAAGGCTTTAGAGTAGCAGAATTCATCCACTAAAAGTGTTAGTGGATGAATGGAGTGCAGGACTATTAAGCGGAAACGGCTATATCGTTTGCTGCTTCTGATGAATTAGCTGCTATTGATTCTTTAGTTGGATTTATTGTGGCAGTTTCTTGTGGGGCTTGTTCTGCCAAGTCTGTTTGTGCGACCTCAAGAGCGGAAATATTGATGGCATGGATGCCTTTTCCATTAGGTTGCTTCTCAAATGTAACTTTCTGACCTGCCTTCAGCGTTTTATAGCCTTCCATCTGTATTGATGAGAAGTGGGCGAAAAGATCTTCAGTTTCACCATCTTCAACTATAAAGCCGTAGCCTTTTGAATTGTTGAACCACTTAACTGTACCATTAGGCATAATCGACTCCCTTGTCTGACTACTATTGCCGGCACTAAATAACATGCCTTAGTTTTTTAGTTTTATTTTTACTTAACACAGTACTTCTTGTTCTATTTAACAATACATCTAACAAGTCATTTTAAAATGGCATGGTAAATGTAAAATTTTGTTAAATAATGTAGTTACTTTTTACCATAATGGTTCGTTAGTCAAGGGCTAAGTTAATATTCATGCAATTGGGTGTTGAATTTTCGAACATAATCACTATAACGAGTTGTAGGGGAGATAAAATTAGGCTGTATTTGCAGTGAAATCAAAGGCTGTTCCGTTCTAAAGTATCAAGTGGGACCGACTTTAATGTAAAATTAATTTCGAATTATCGTATTGTTAAAATTATTTAATAAATACAAAACAGCCATTACAAAGGCTAGATCTTGCGTTTAGTGTGCTTTTTGTAATGTAAAATTAGTAAAAATTTGAAATTTAACGTTGAGCTATGATTACTTTTGAAAATACTCTACTAATATTAAATCAAGAGGGTGATCATCAGCATGATGGCGAAGGGGGGCTAGCAATTGCTCCATCTAAGCCAGCGCTAAAGCGACCATCAATGTATAAGGTTGTTTTGCTGAATGATGATTACACACCAATGGATTTTGTTGTTGAAATTCTAACAACGTTTTTCGGGATGAATGAAGAGAAGGCCACACAGGTAATGCTGGCCGTACACACACAAGGGAAGGCGGTATGTGGGGTATTTACACGCGATATTGCTGAAACAAAAGCAGCGCAGGTGAATGATTATTCAGCTGAGTGTGAACACCCATTGTTTTGTGACATAGAGCGAGTTGACTAACCTTGTTTTACAGCAGGTTTAGACTAAAAAACGGCCAGCCACAAAACGATGTAACATATTTTTCGGTATAATTAGCACTACTTGGGGTGAACGATGCTAAGCAAAGACCTCGAACTTACACTAAATACAGCGTTTAGAAGTGCGCGTGAAAAGCGTCATGAATTTATGACGGTTGAGCACCTTCTTCTTGCTCTTTTAGATAACGACGATGCAATAAAAGTGTTGGGTGCGTGCGCAGCTGATTTGTCTCTTTTGAGAGATGAGTTGGTTGAGTTTGTTGACTCGACAACACCATTAATTCCTACCAGTGATGATGAGCGAGAAACTCAGCCAACACTTGGTTTTCAGCGAGTTTTACAAAGAGCTGTCTTTCATGTCCAGTCTTCTGGTAAAAAAGAAGTAACTGGGGCAAATGTTTTGGTCGCTATTTTTAGTGAGCAAGAAAGTCAGGCGGTTTATGTACTCAAAAAACAGAATGTTGCCCGTATTGATGTGGTGAATTATATATCACATGGTATCTCGAAGGTGCCTGGTCATCATGATCACGATAATGAGCATCCTGGCGAATCAGAGGCTCAGGAAGGTGCGACTGAAGAAGGAGGGAATACTAATCCTCTGGAAGCCTATGCGACTAACCTGAATGAAATGGCGAATAAGGGGCGTATTGACCCTCTTATTGGTCGTGAAAAAGAGGTTGAGCGTGTTGTTCAAATTCTTGCCCGAAGACGAAAGAACAATCCTTTATTGGTTGGTGAGGCTGGTGTTGGTAAAACAGCAATAGCAGAAGGTCTGGCTAAGAAAATTGAAGATGGACAAGTGCCTGAAATTATCGCGGATGCTGTTGTTTACTCTTTAGACCTGGGTGCACTGCTTGCAGGCACTAAATACCGTGGTGATTTTGAGAAACGATTTAAGTTGCTTCTGGCAGAGCTTAAAAAGCAAGAGCATGCTGTTTTATTTATTGATGAAATTCATACAATCATCGGTGCGGGCTCCGCGTCTGGCGGTGTTATGGATGCTGCAAACTTACTTAAACCTATGTTGAGTTCAGGTGAGATGCGCTGCATTGGTTCAACTACTTTTTCAGAATTTAGAGGTATTTTTGAGAAGGATAGTGCGCTTGCAAGACGTTTTCAGAAAATTGATGTTAATGAGCCTGATGTAGAAGATACCTACAAAATACTTAAGGGACTAAAGTCTCAATTTGAGAAACATCATGATCTTAAATATACAGACAAAGCGCTAAAAGCAGCTTCCGAACTTGCTGACCGATATATTACTGATCGTCATATGCCTGACAAGGCAATTGACGTAATTGATGAGGCAGGCGCTAGTCAGCGTTTAAAGGCTGCGAGCAAGCGAAAGAAAGTGATTGGAGTTCAAACCATAGAAGATGTGGTTGCAACAATTGCCAGAATTCCGCCTAAGAGTGTTTCAACGTCAGATAAAGATCAGCTTCGTAATCTTGAGCGTAACCTGAAAATGGTTGTGTTTGGGCAAGATCCGGCCATTGGATCCTTGTCTACGGCTATTAAACTGGCCAGGGCGGGGCTTAAATCTGTTGAAAAGCCAGATGGTGCATTCCTGTTTTCTGGCCCTACGGGTGTTGGTAAAACAGAGGTTACGAATCAATTAGCTAAAGTGCTGGGTATCGAATTAGTTAGATTTGATATGTCTGAGTATATGGAGCGTCATACCGTTTCTAGATTAATTGGTGCACCTCCAGGTTATGTTGGTTTTGATCAGGGGGGATTGCTGACAGAGGCGGTTAATAGAACACCTCATTGTGTGTTGTTGCTTGATGAAATTGAAAAAGCACACCCTGAAGTGTTTAACCTTTTATTGCAGGTAATGGATCATGGTACCTTAACGGATAATAATGGCCGTAAAGCTGATTTCAGGCATGTAATTCTTGTTATGACGACCAATGCAGGCGCTGAAATACTAAGTCGTCGCTCTATTGGCTTTAGTGAGCAAGATAATAGTACCGACGGTCTGGAAGCCATTAATAAGGTCTTCACGCCTGAGTTTAGAAACAGGCTTGATGGCATTATTCAATTTGCTCCATTAGCTAAGAGTTCTATTACACATGTTGTTGATAAATTCTTAACTGAGCTACAAGTTCAACTTGATGATAAGCATGTTCTTCTGCATGTTAATGATGAAGCTAAATTGTGGTTGGCTGATCGGGGTTATGATGTGAAGATGGGTGCTAGACCTATGGCTAGGTTAATACAGGAGTCTATTAAGAAACCATTAGCTGAAGAGATTCTATTTGGTGAGTTATCTGAGTCGGGCGGTGATGTATTTGTTACTGTGCGGGATGGTGAAATCGCTTTTGATTTTGAGTCAGTATCAGCTTAGTCGTTCCTGTACAGGTGTGGCTATGTAGCATGTTCTAAAACTAAAAAAGGGTGCATTTAGCACCCTTTTTTCTATCTTTTCTTTATAGGTTAAGCATTAGCGCGCACGATATGTGATGCGTCCTTTGCTTAGGTCGTAAGGCGTTAGTTCAACCTTTACCTTGTCACCAGTAAGAATTCGAATGTAGTTCTTTCTCATTTTTCCAGAGATGTGAGCTGTTACAACATGCCCATTTTCAAGTTCTACACGAAACATGGTGTTTGGAAGGGTGTCGATGATAGTCCCTTCCATTTCAATCACATCTTCTTTCGCCATTGAGCAAAAACCTCGTTAACAAATCGGTCATAAGCAAGGGTCAAATTAACCACTGCTTGAAAAGTGCGCTATTCTGCCTTAATTTAAGGTAATAGGCAAAATATTTGTTCATTAATTACAAAAGCGAGCCCATTGGCCATCTACAAAGAGCTCTAAGGGGCGGTATTGGGTCTTATATTCCATTTTTCTACAATTTTCAATCCAGTATCCCAAGTAAAGATAATCTAAAGAGCGACGTTTACATTCTTCTATTTGCCACAAAATAGAATAAACACCCAAGCTTCGAGATGATATTGCTGGGTCAAAATAGGTATACACAGCCGATAAGCCATCATCTAGTTCATCGATGACAGATACACCTATCACTTCACCCTTATATTTGAACTCAAGAAAGAATGTGCCGGGATTGCACTCGACAAGAAATGACCGGTACTGTTCTTCAGTGGGGGGATACATGTCACCATCTGCATGGCGTGTAGAAATGTACTTCTCATATAAATCGTAATGATGCTGATAAAATTCGGGAGGCGTAATTGATGTTTCGATCCCGATATTTTTTTTAATATTTCTTTTTTGGCTTCTGCTGGGAGTAAAAAGACTGACGGGTAATCTTACTGCAGTACAGGCATTGCAATCTGTGCAATGCGGTCGATAGTAATGGTTACCACTACGACGAAAGCCCAGCGCAGATAACTTAGAATAAAGCTCTGTTGTTATGTTTGCGCGAGGGTCAACAAACATAGTAGTAGCCTTCTTTCCTTCAAGATAGCTGCAGTCATGCTCTGGTGTTGCATAGAATACAAGTGTTTTAAGGCTCGTCACGGCTTACTGTCCTTTCACCCAGTTCCAGCTCTTGCTAAAGACCCAGTCGTGGGGCTTAGGTTTTTTGTGTATGTTATCTTCTAGTATAGTTTGAAATTCAGAACGTCGAATATTTTCAGCCCCCAGGGTAAAAAGATGAGGGTTCTCAACTTGGCAATCTATTATTGCATAACCCCATTCCCGTAACTGATTGCAAAGATAAACAAAGGCTACTTTGGATGCATCTGTTGTTATGGAGAACATCGACTCTCCAAAAAAACAACGGCCTAAAGCAAGCCCATACAGGCCACCTACAAGCTCATCGTCCATCCATACTTCAACCGAGTGAGCGATACCCTGTTCATGAAGCGCTATGTAGGCTTCTTGCATGTCATCGGTGATCCATGTGCCGGTCGTTGCTTGGCGTGAGTCTGCACAGTACTGAATGACGTGTTCGAAATCCTTATCAAATGTGACTGTGAATAGGTTTTTGTTTAGTTTTTTACGTAGACTTTTTGATATATGAACTTTTTCAGGAAATAGCACGCAGCGTGGGTTAGGAGACCACCACATAATGGGTTGATCATCATTAAACCAAGGGAAAATTCCTTGCTGGTAGGCTTTTATTAACCTTGGTATTGATAAATCTCCACCAGCGGCTAAAAGGCCGTCAGGGTCTTTTAGTGCAGATGAGATGTCAGGAAATTCTAAGTCTTCTTCTAGCCAGGGGATTTGGGACATGGGTATGTGGGTTCAATGCATTATGTTGTATTCGATGCTTGTAGGGTGTGCTGTGTGCACGGCACACCCTACGGATTGTTACTCTGAATCTAAAAACTTCTCAGCATCCAGTGCCGCCATACAACCAAAGCCAGCAGAGGTTATGGCTTGTCTGTAAACCTGGTCAGTCACATCACCCGCAGCAAAAACACCAGGAATGCTGGTAGCTGTAACATTACCCTCTAAGCCTGTTTTGATAGTAAGGTAGCCGTTATCCATTTCAAGCTGACCTTCAAAAAGTTCGGTATTTGGCTTGTGGCCAATGGCAATGAAAACACCCGCTAAATCGAGATCTTTAGTTTCTCCATTTTCATCCTTGAGTCTGATGCCTGTTACACCTGTGCCATCACCTAATACTTCATCAAGAGTAGTGTTCCATTCAATGGTTATGTTGCCATTTTTCTCTTTTTCAAAGAGTTTATCCTGAAGAATTTTTTCAGAGCGTAGCTTGTCTCTTCTGTGTACCAGAGTTACTTCGCTTGCAATATTAGAAAGATATAAAGCTTCTTCTACAGCAGTGTTACCACCACCGATAACTGCGACTTTTTTCTTTCTATAAAAGAATCCATCACAGGTTGCACAGGCACTTACGCCTTGTCCTTTGAACTTTTCTTCTGACTCAAGACCTAAGTACTGAGCTGATGCACCCGTTGCAATGATTAATGCATCACAGGTATATACACCAGAATCACCTTTTAAGGTGAAAGGCCGTGAAGAAAGGTCTGCTTCATTGATATGGTCATAAATAATTTCTGTATCAAAGCGCTCAGCATGTTCTTGCATTCTCTGCATTAACTCAGGGCCTTGAACACCTTGTGCGTCGCCAGGCCAGTTATCAACATCTGTGGTTTGTGTTAATTGGCCACCCGCTTGAATGCCCGTAATAATTACAGGGTCTAAATTAGCGCGAGCTGCATAAACGGCAGCGGTATAACCTGCAGGGCCTGAACCGAGAATAAGTGTTTTACAATGTTTAGTTGTGCTCATGAGAGTGAAACGTCTCCAGTAATAAATAAAAACCTAGTAGTCATAAAAAAAGTTACGAAATTATAAATGGATTGTGCCATTGATAGATATACAGATAAATAAATAGATGGGATCTAATTTAGAAAATATCAACGGCCTGAATGATTTTATTTGAAGCAGGCTGACTGATGGCGCTGCCATTAGCGCCTAATCGATGCTCTACTACACTAGGTAAAACCGCTTGTACATCGTCTGGAAGCACACTGTGACGTCCGTCAATCAAAGCCCAGGCTTTAGACGCTTTCAGTAGTGCCAGCCCTCCGCGAGGGGATAAACCGTGCCCATAGGGGGTGTTTTCTCTGGTGTATAAAAGAATGCGCTGTATATAGGCAATTAAGGGCTCTGAAGCACTTACATTATCAACTTGTTGCTGTAATTCAATTAAGGTTTCAAAGGGCAGTAATGTTATAAGTTTTTTGATGATCTCACGACGGTCGACGCCTAAAAGTAATTCTTTCTCAGATGAAGGGGTAGGGTAACCTAGGCTAATCCTCATTAAAAAACGATCCAGCTGCGATTCGGGTAAAGGAAATGTACCTGATTGCTCAAGAGGGTTCTGAGTAGCAATAACAAAAAATGGAAGTGGTAAAGGTCTTGTTTCGCCTTCAATGGTAACCTGGCGCTCTTCCATGGCTTCTAAAAGCGCACTTTGGGCTTTAGGTGTAGCACGGTTAATTTCATCAGCTAAAACAATTTGTGAAAAAATGGGGCCTGGATGAAATATAAACTCAGTGCTGTTTTTATCAAATATATTGATCCCCAAAATATCGGAGGGTAACAAGTCGCTGGTAAATTGAATGCGGTTATAACTCAGTCCAAGGCTGTTTGCCAGGGCATGAGCTAAGGTGGTTTTTCCTAAGCCAGGAATATCTTCAATTAAAAGGTGACCTCTAGCCAATAGGCAAGCTAAGGCGAGTTTTACCTGGTTATCTTTGCCTAGTAAAACGGTGTTTAATTGTTGAATGGTTTTATTTATGGCGTTAGACATATAGACCCTTTTAATCAATATAACGACGAGTCAGCTCGTCATACGCATCAATTCTCCGATCGCGAAAATAGGGCCAGATTCGCCTTATATCTTCTGAGCGGTCCATATCTATTTCTACTAGAAGGTTCTCTTCATGTTCTGAGCCTGCATGGTTGAGAAGCTCGCCTTGAGGGCCGCATATAAAACTATTACCCCAAAACTGTATGCCCTCTGTATGACCGCTAGGGTCTGGTTCATAACCGACTCTATTGGGTGTAATGACCGGTAGATTGTTTGCTATGGCGTGCCCACGTTGAACCGTTACCCAAGCGTCTAGCTGGCGTTGTTGTTCATCATTTGTGTCATTTGTATCCCAGCCTATGGCTGTAGGGTATATGAGTAATTGTGCGCCTGCTAAAGCCATTAAACGAGCGGCTTCAGGGTACCATTGATCCCAGCAAACAAGAATACCGAGCTTTCCTACGCTGGTATCAATAGGTTTAAAGCCTGACTCGCATACATTGTTTGAGTTATTCTTTGTTTTAGCGTCTCCGGGAGTGAAATAGAATTTTTCATAAAATCCTGGGTCATCAGGTATATGCATTTTGCGATAAGTGCCAGCAATGGAGCCGTTAGACTCAATAACCACCGCTGTATTATGATAAATACCGGTTGCCCTTTTCTCAAAAACAGAGCCTACGATAACAATGTTAAGGGATTTTGCTAATGCGGAAAGCCTGTTGCTGGTTGGGCCTGGAATTGTCTCAGCCAGATCGAAGAGTGCAGTATCTTCTGTTTGGCAGAAGTAATTTGTTGCATGAAGTTCCTGAAGCACAACCAGTTGAGCACCATCTTTTGCGGCGCTCCTAACTTTTTGTTCCGTTGAAGAAAGGCTGATTTCTTTATCTGGAGAGCATCGCTGTTGAATGGCAGCTACTTTTAATTTTCTTGCCATTAGTTTGATAAACTCCCTTGCAGTGCTTGCGATGTGCTTTGTAGTACTTGTGTCGTGATAGTGGGGATTTGCATGGTTATACAGTGCAGACTACCGTGTTGTTTAATTAAGGGGTAACAGTTTATTGGGATAATCTCTCTGTCAGGGAAGCATTCTTTGAGTGTGGCCAATGCTGATTCATCTTCTTTTACGTTATAAATGGGGACAAGCACCGCTTCATTTATAACTAGGAAATTGGCGTAGGTAGCTGGTAAGCGTTCCCCTTCATCAAATATTGCACTCGCCATGGGGAGGGGTTTAAGTCGGTAAGGTTCGCCATTGTGTTGTTTAAACGTGCGTAGTTGGTCTTCCATTCTTTTTAGTGCATCAAAATGTTCGTCACTTGTATCGTTACATTTTACATAGCATATTAAATCGTGTGCGCAGAAGCGGGCGAGGGTGTCTATGTGGCTGTCGGTATCATCGCCTGCAAGGTATCCATGATCAAGCCAAAGAATGTTGTTACAGCCAAGTTGGTCTTTGAGTTTTTCTTCCAGCTGTTTTTTATTTAGTGTTGGGTTGCGTGAGGGAGTAAGCAGGCATTCACTGGTGGTTAGTAATACACCCTCTCCATTTGACTCTATTGATCCGCCTTCGAGAACAATGTTTGATTTTATATAGCCGTAATCAGCTAGGGCTGAGTGTTTCTTGAGTTCTGAATTAATTAAATTGTCTTTGGTGTAGGGGAACTTACTTCCCCATGCATTAAATTCAAAATCAAGCAATGTTTGCTTTCCATTGTTGAAAATGGTGATAGGTCCATGATCTCTGGCCCACGTGTCGTCTGAGGCCGCAGGATAAACGTAAAATTCAAAGCCATGTATTGCGTAGGCCTCTAATAAACGGTCTATATCATTGATTTTTTCAAAATCACCACAGCTGACAATTAAGTTCTCTCTTTTAAGGATTTCTTTTGCCAGTTGTAGGTAAAGTGGCTCAACTTCACTGAGAATAGGCTCCCAGTCTGTATTTTTATGCGGCCAGGTTAATAAAACCGCATATTGATGAGCCCATTCGGGGGGGAGTACTCTATTTTTGATTGGAATTACTCTGTTTCACGGGTGCTGATTCTGATTTTGTATCAAGTTCTATTGGGTGAAGCACACTGTGCAATACATATTCACCTTCAAAATAGACTGAAAATGCGGCGTACTTCCACAAATAAATTGCAGGTTTGCCTGTTGGGCCACTAACCTGAGCTGGCTCACCAAAATAAGCTTTTACCTGTTCCATAGACATGCCGAGTTTAGGGCGGTTAATGTTTTGGTTCGTCGCGCCTTGCTGAGATAAGCCTATCTTAATGTTTTCAGCGTGAGTGAGTGCTGAGTAGCTCAACGTTGAAAAAAGGAAGGCTGAGATGATAATCCAGATTTTGCTCATGTGACACCTGTACTTAGGGTTAATGGTTTATCTTTTCAGAATAGATGGAAAATTTAGTTTTGCTTGCTTAATTGACGGTTTATCAAGGTATTAAGATTAATTGAGGTAAGTTGATTTTCTTTCTCTACCTTGTTTTCTAATAATGTGCCGTGCTATTAAATGTTGATTGAAGTTATCTAGGTTATAAAACTTGATATGAATATTATATTCATCACCTTCTTGTTCACAGCTGATGACTTCACCTTTTAGAATTAGACCTGTAAATGATGGAAGTAAAATAAGTTTGGTGGCAATTGGACTGTTTGCGGGGATAGGGGTTTGAAACTTGGCAGAGAAGCCTCCTTCACTGATATTAATATCAATTAAACCGGCCACATCAATCGTTTCATTATTTAAAGCGACCCCTCTTGCTAGAGCATCAAGTTTTGAATTTAAGGTTTTAAGATAAAGCCCAAGGCTTTTGTCCTTATCTGAAATTTGTCGCAATAAGTGTCTGGATTCTATATCTAGTTGATGAAACTCTCGAAGAATAGAAAATGTAGGGCTTAAATCGAACTGGCTTTCAGCATCTACGCTTAAATCTTTTACTATCTTTATATCGATTAACGCTCGGTCACTGATTCTGTAAAACTGCCGGCGATCACGGCCATCTTCTGGAGATGACTGACCTGATATTTGCTTGGCAAGTTGTTTAGACATAGTAATTATTCCTCATATCTAAAGTTTAACACTTATTTTTAAAAGTATAGGTCTATTGTTTTGAATTTATGTGTGTTCTAATTCCGCCATGTTTAGACCTTATCCTATATTTATCGGCTTACGATATACAGCTGCAAAGCGTAGCAATCACTTCATCTCTTTTATTTCTCTAACGTCAATGGTTGGTTTAACCTTGGGCGTGGCGGTTTTAATAACCGTTATGTCTGTTATGAACGGCTTTGATCGAGAGTTAAAAGAGCGAATTCTTGGTATGGTTCCTCATGCTGTTATAAAGCATTATGGGAATATGGAGGAGTGGCAGTCTATAGATGACCTTGCTACCCAGCACTCTGAAGTCGTTGCCGCAGCGCCATTCATAAAAGCACAAGGTATGGTTACCCATGGTAGCGGCGTACGCGGTATATTGATGAATGGTATTTTGCCTGATGAAGAAGATCAGGTGTCCATTATTTCACAGCATATGGTCAAAGGTTCCATTCATGATCTAAAAGCGGGTAAGTACGGCATTGTAATTGGTAATTTATTAGCCAGTTATCTTCGTATTGGTATTGGTGACAAAGTCACTATCGTTCTTCCTGAAGCATCAATCACACCTGCCGGTGTTTTTCCTCGCCTAAAGCGTTTTACAGTAAAAGGCATATTTAAGGTGGGGGCCGACCTGGATAGTACTTTAACTTTGGTGCACATGAAGGATGCGGCCAAGGTACTTAGATTGCAAAATGGTGTACATGGTATTCGTCTTAAAACAACCAATCTTTTTAAAGCCCCTATGATCGCTGACGAAATAGCGAATAAATTACCTCCAGGCTATTACAGTAGTGATTGGACGCGCACCCATGGAAATCTGTTCCAGGCAATCAAAATGGAAAAAACCATGATTGGGTTATTACTAATGATGATTGTAGCAGTGGCTGCGTTTAATATAGTTTCAACACTGGTTATGGTAGTTACTGATAAAAAATCAGATATCGCTATTTTAAGAACCATGGGAGCTAGCCCTAAAGCAATTATGACCATTTTTATTATGCAGGGCACATTCATAGGCTTGATAGGTAATTTGCTCGGCACTACGGCGGGTATTTTGCTTTCTTTGAATGTTAGTTCAATCATTAAATGGCTTGAAGCTGTACTAGGGCACCAGTTCCTTAATGCCGATGTTTATTTTATCAGTTATCTTCCTTCTCAACTGCTTTGGAATGATGTATTTATTGTTTGCGGAAGCGGCTTTCTTATGAGCGTTTTAGCAACTATTTACCCCGCCTGGAAAGCATCTAAAGTAGAACCCGCAGAGGCTTTGCGTTATGAGTAATAGTATTTTACGTGCTGCAGGCCTGTGTAAATCTTACAAGGAAGGTAAGGGTAAACTCTCAATATTCGAAAACATTGATTTTTCCCTTTGTGAAGGTGAATCAGTTGCCATTCTTGGTAGTTCTGGCTCGGGAAAAACAACCTTGCTAAATCTGTTGGGTGGGCTTGATAAACCTAACGGCGGTAATGTGTGGATAAACGATTTTGATGTTCACTCATTAAAAGAGAGTAAGAAAGGTAAAATCAGAAACGAATATCTCGGTTTTGTTTACCAGTTTCATCACTTATTGCCTGAATTTACTGCGCTTGAAAACGTATGCATGCCCTTGTTAATTGGCAATACACCAAAAAATAAGGCCATACAAAAAGCGAATGATTTATTAACTAAGGTTGGTTTGGCTGAGCGTGCAGAGCATAAGCCTTCAGAGTTATCTGGTGGTGAGCGTCAGCGGGTAGCTATTGCCAGGGCATTAGTTAATGACCCTAAGTGCGTATTAATGGATGAACCAACGGGTAATTTGGATGAAGCTACAGCCCATAAAGTTCAGATGCTAATTATGGAGCTTAAATCACAGCTTAAAACCAGTTTTGTAGTGGTTACTCATGATTTAGCGCTCGCAAAGAAGATGGACCGAATGCTGCTTTTGGAAGATAAAACCTTAAACTCAATGGAATGATTCCGTTATAGAGCGCGCAAGCGCGCTCTATATTACTCGCTATTTGCTACTTGTCTTCTAAGCTGCCTGGCACGCCAGTTACTCCTAACTTTCTTCTTCCACAAAAACTGAACTAAGGTATAACAAGCAATAGAAAAAACAATAGCGCAAGCGATTGATCCCACATAAAGTGGTATACCTACCTCAACCAGTTTGTCGCTAAGCCATTGCCAAGAAAGCTTGAATTCATAATCAATGGATGGTCGATTAAGAATGAGTGCGCCTACTAAATAGTTAAAGTAGAACATAGGGGGCATGGTTAGCGGGTTGCTAATCCAAACTAATGCAACAGAAATAGGAAGATTTGCATTAAACCAAATAGCAAAAAATGCAGCGGCTATCATTTGGAATGGCATTGGAATAAAGCACCAAAATATCCCTACTAAAAATGCTTTAGATACAGAGTGTCGGTTTATATGCCAAAGGTTAGGCTCATGAAGGACATCGCCTAAAAAATGCAGTGCTTTAATCTCCTTAATTTTATCAGGAGAAGGGAAAACACGTTTTAATATTCGCTTTGGCATAGAGAGTGGGTCTTCTGTTTTAAAGAATAGTGTTACGTATGCTCTTGGTGTTCAATTTTAGAGTTAGTAGGGCTAATTAGCCATTGATTTAAGTTAATATTTATCTTTTTAATGTAAATGACTTTCGTGTAAAGGTCCCAGTGGGTCACAACTAGAGGTTTCTACCTTATGCGTTCATGGATGATCGCTTATTTAGCCGGAGTGCTATTGTTTCACCTATGGGGTGACATTATCCCCATACCTTATCTAATCATTGCTCTTAGTATTTCTTTTTTAATCTTTATTTTTCTAAGTCGGTTTCGCTGGCTTGTTATTCTCATTATTGCAGTGGCTTGGTCTAGTTTGTACTCAGGGTTTAATAAGGATAAAGTGATATCTGGTGCTTTTGAAAGCACGAATCTTGTAGCAACAGGCTATGTCTGCTCTATTCCTAAGCGAAAGGAATCATTTATTGGGTTTGAGTTTTGTAATGCCTCAATCTATATAAAAGGTAAGCCAGAACATCGCATGGAAGGCTTACGCTTAAAGTTAAACTGGTACACAAAAGAAGCAGAACAGTTGATTGGTCTTAACTCATTTGTAGTGCGACTTAAAAAGCCTCACGGCATGGTTAACCCAAGTGGTTTTTTGTATGAAAAGTGGCTTTTTAGGAAAGGGGTGCATGGGGTAGGTTATGTTAAAAGTATTAGCGGGCTAAACGTCGATGGTGGCAAATATGCATGTGACACTTTTAGCTTCTTGTGTAATTTAACTGCGCTTAGAATTCAAATTAACGAGCACTTTTCAAACTACGAAAATGACTTTGACAATATTTCTGTCATAAAAGCGCTGTCCATTGGATATCGAGGAGATATATCAGAAGAATCCTGGGAGTTATTTAAAAATACGGGAACTCAGCACTTAATTGCTATTTCCGGCCTTCACATTGGCTTAGTATTTAGTGCTGCTTTTGCTTGTTCTACTCTGTTTTTCAAGCTAATAAAATATATTTTGGCCGCACGATACTATCCTCTTATTCAGCGAAATAAAGCTCTTTTCAGTATTTTACTGTCCCTGATAGTTGCCTTTTTTTACTCCGCGCTAGCTGGTTTTTCTGTTTCAACTCAGCGAGCACTATTAATGATCTTTGTTTTTGCACTTTGCCGTTTGTTAAGGCTTGGATTAAATGCAAATACGAGGTTAATCATCGCTGCTACTTTTATTTTAATGATAGATCCCAATAGTGTTTTGGATTACGGGTTTTGGCTATCCTTTTTAGCTGTGTGGGTGCTGTTCTTCGTGGCTTCAGGTGATGTTAGGGTAGATAAAACTGAAAAGGGTAGGTTATTACACTCTTGGTTTGCAGGTATTAAGTCAGCTGTAAAAATGCAGTGGGTTATATGTGTTGGTTTGTGCCCAGTGTTACTGATAAGTGGTATGGGGGTGAGTTATACATCAATGATAGCAAACTTTGTTGCTATACCGCTTGTTGGTGTATTTACCGTACCTTTCGTGTTTATCTCGCTGGTGATTTCGCCAATATCTACGCAGGTTTCATCTTGGTTTCTTTATTTAGCTGATGTTTCTCTGATGGTTTTGTTCAGATACTTAACTATTTTTGATGAGTATTCCGGAATAAATCTTAACCTGACCTCGTTTGGCTTAACTTTAGCGGTATCGCTACTCATTATTTTTATCTTGCTCTTTCCTTTGTGGCGCGCGCTAAAATTATGGGCCACTTTAACTGTGATTTTGTTATTAGGTTTGAAACTGGAGCACTCAGTTGAGTCAGAGACTGAGCTCATTGTTTTGGATGTAGGGCAGGGGCTTTCTGTTGTGGCTATTGATGGTGTAAAAGCTGTTGTTTATGATACTGGGCCTGAATATAAACACGGTAATGCTGCCGAGCGTTCATTGATCCCTTTTTTACGGTCAAGGGGAATTAAGAACATTGAGATGCTAGTAATAAGCCATGGTGATAGCGATCATGTCGGTGGTTTATCGGGTATTAAAGCCGAGTTTAATGTAGCAAAGATCATCTCTGGCGAGCCTGGGCGCTTAAAAAACCTTAATATCTCTGAAAACCAAGAGGCTTCTGAGTGCGTTAATGATAATACAATTGAGTCTGGTTGGTATGACGCGCATTTTTTCTTTTTAGCGGGTGAACGAAAATCTCCTGAAGTGCCTAAACTATCCTCAAACAATCATTCTTGCGTTTTAAAGCTTCAATTTGATACGTTTTCAGTTTTACTAATGGGGGATCTTGAAGGAGAGGCCGAAAAAGAATTTGTAAAACAGTCGGGCGATGATTTGTTTGCAGATATTTTGGTTGCAGGGCATCACGGTAGCAAAAATGCTACAGGCTATAGACTTCTGGATGCAGTAAGTCCAAAGGTGGTTGTATTTTCTGCAGGCTATAAAAGCAGGTTTAATCACCCTCATCCAAATACTGTGAGTAGAGTGCTAAATCAAGGTGCGGCAACATTCAATACGGCTTCAGGTGGCGCTATCATTATTTCTTCAGAAGCGGGTAATAATCAATTAAAAAATAGAAAATGGAATGTAGTACAGCAAAGAGACATAGAAGATGCATTTTGGATGTTTTAATTGTTGGAATCAGTGATGTAAATAAGCTACTGTTAACAGTTAACTTTATGGTAAAGTATCGACAAATTTTATAAGGGAGATAGTGTGTGTTTGAGTTGTTGAGGCCTGGTGGCGCCATCATGATTCCTCTTTTGCTTTGCTCTGTATTGGCATTAGCAATTATCCTTGAGCGATTTTGGACGTTACGAGTCAATAAGATTGCCCCCAAATTTATAGTCAATGAGCTATGGGGTTGGATAAAAAATAAAGAATTAAACTCCAAAAAAATGAAAGCATTGAAAGAATCAAGCCCTCTTGGTCGAATTCTTGCCGCCGGACTGAGTAATGCCAAACATGGCCGGGAAATCATGAAGGAGAGCATTCAAGAGGAAGCAAGCCACGTTGTTCATGAAATGGAGCGATTTCTTACCGCGTTAGGTACTGTAGCTGCAATCGCTCCCTTGTTGGGTTTGCTAGGTACTGTTATCGGTATGATTAAGGTTTTTGCCATGCTTCAGTTGGAAGGTACAGGTAATGCAGCGGCATTAGCCGGTGGTATTTCTGAAGCGCTTATTACAACGGCCGCAGGCTTAGTTGTAGCGATACCTGCCCTTATTTTTCATCGCTATTTTATGCGCCGGGTTGATGAAATTGTGATTGGTCTAGAGCAAGAAGCTGTAAAGCTTGTTGAAGTCGTTCATGGTGACCGTGAAATTAACTCAAATGGGGCCTGATTGTCGTGAAATTTAAACGTCAGGTTGATGAAGATATATCAGTTAATCTAACACCGCTGATTGATGTTGTATTCCTGCTGTTGATATTCTTTATGGTATCGACAACGTTCACCAAAGAAAGCCATCTTGAAATTGAATTGCCTGAGGCAGCGGGTGAGAAGAGTACTACTGAAACTAAGCAAATTGAGATTGTTATAAATCATAAGGGCGAGTTCTCAATTAATAATCGTCCTTTGGTTAACAACAAAGAAGACACAATAAAGAAAGCGGTTGTTAAGGTGTCTGGCGGTGATAAGAAGCTACCCTTTATCATTACTGCTGATGCGAAAACGCCACATGAATATGTCGTAAAAGCAATGGATGTAGCAGGTAAACTTGGCTTTGTTCATTTAAGTATAACGACACAAAGATCCGGAGCCTCAGAGTAAGTCTGATATTTTGCAATTCCAGAATCGTTCAAATTAGCTGTTTATTTCGGCATATCCTCTTTTTGGGTATGTCGAAGAGTAATCTATATGTCTAGCCCTCAACCGCTTAAGCAAACACCTGCATCTGAAGATGAGCTTGGAAAGAAGTCATTTCAAAATGCGACCAACTGGGAAGTATATAAACGACTTCTGGTCTACCTAAAACCGCTCAAGGGTATATTCTTTTTAAGTTTAATTGGTAACGCAATTTATGCTGCTGCCAGTGCTTTAATGCCTAAATCACTAGATTATGTGGTTACTGCAGTAGAAAATCCTACTGAAGAGAGCCGCCTCTTTGTTCCTCTATTAATTGTAGGGATATTTGCTCTCAGGGGCTTAGGCTCATTTCTTGGAGGGTACTATATTGCCAGTGTTGGGCGGCAAATAGTTCATACGCTTCGAACACAACTTTTTAATAATATTCTAACCTTGCCTAGTCGTTTTTTTGATACCAGCACTTCAGGGCATTTAGTCTCAAAAATAACCTTTAATGTTGAGCAGGTTACAGGTGCTGCAACGAATGCAATAACGATAACCGTAAGGGAAGGATTAACGGTTATTGGTTTATTGGGTGTTATGTTCTATGAAAACTGGAGACTGACACTCATATTTTTCTTTATTGGTCCATTTATTGGCTTGGTCATTGGTTATGTAAGCAAACGGTTCAGAAAGTTAAGTCAAAGAATCATGAATTCTATGGGGGATGTAACACATGTCTCCTCTGAGGTAGTGACAGGCTACCGTGTTGTACGTGTATTTGGTGGTGAAAAATATGAAAGTGAACGATTTGAGGCGGCAAGTAAATACAACCTTGTTCAAAGCCTTAAAATGGAATTTACGAAAGCCATTAGTACGCCCATTGTTCAGTTACTGGTAGCATTTTGTATTGCAGTTTTGGTATGGCTAGCACTTGACCCTTCCGTTAGGGGTAATATGACAGCGGGTGGTTTTGTCGCATTTATTGCCGCAGCAACGACAATGGCAAAGCCTATACGTCAACTTACAAATGTAAACGCTAAAATTCAGCAGGGTGTGGCCGCAGCTAAAGACTTATTTTCTTTTCTTGACGAAGATACAGAAAAAGATAAAGGAACCGTTGAAGTTAAACGTGTAAAAGGAGATGTATCTTTTAAAAATGTTAGCTTTAGTTATGGTGACGATCTACCGGACGTATTGAAGGGAATAACGCTCGATATCAAAGAGGGCGAAACTGTTGCACTTGTAGGCCCTTCCGGTAGCGGTAAATCAACCATCGCTAATTTATTACCTCGTTTTTATGAGTACACTTCAGGTTCAATAACCTTAGATGGCACTAACTTAAACGAATACACGCTGCATTCCTTGCGAAGTCAAATAGCACTAGTTACACAGAATGTTACGCTTTTTAATGACTCCATAGCCAATAACATTGCATACGGCGGCTTATCAGACTTTACTGAAGAACAAATTATAGAGGCTGCCCGTAAAGCGCATGCCTATGAATTTATTGAAAAAATGCCTGAAGGTATTCACACCTTAATAGGTGATAATGGTGTGCTTCTTTCCGGTGGACAAAGGCAGCGCCTAGCCATTGCCAGAGCGCTACTGAAAGATGCTCCTATTTTGATACTGGACGAAGCAACGTCTGCTTTAGATACTCATGCAGAGCGTCATATTCAAGCCGCTTTAGAAACTGTCATGGAAGGAAGAACAACACTGGTTATTGCTCACCGATTATCAACGATTGAAGGTGCTGATAAAATTGCGGTTATAGAAAATGGAGAATTAGCTGAGTCAGGTACACATGATGAATTGATTGCCCAGGAAGGGCTGTATGCTCAGTTGCACGGGATGCAGTTTAGTGAATAGACGTTTTACTTAGAATGGCTACTTTTGCCGAGTCAGTAACAGACGCATGGTATCAAAAAAAGACATGGATCTATTTTTTGTTACCACTAATGGTCTTATTCTGGCTGATATCATTTGTTCGACGTCTCTTGTATCGAGCAGGGCTATTAAAGTCGACTGAAATACCTGTTCCAGTGATTGTTGTGGGCAATATTTCAGTGGGGGGGACGGGGAAATCTCCATTAACGGCTTATTTAGTCAAAGAATTAAAACGTAGAGGTCTCCGCCCAGGCATTGTCAGTCGTGGTTATGGTGGAAAAAGTGATGCTTACCCTCTTTTTGTAAATGAAGATTCAAAGACTTGTGAGGCAGGTGATGAGCCTGTTATGTTATATCAGATGACTAAGAGTCCGGTTGTCGTAGACCCCATTAGATCAAGAGCTGCACTTAAACTATTTAATGAGCATGATTGTAATGTAATTATCTGTGATGATGGCTTGCAACACTACGCACTAAGTAGAGATATTGAGATATGTGTAATTGATGGAAAAAGGGGTTTAGGTAACGGTTATTTATTGCCAGTAGGTCCGCTACGAGAGACAAAAAAGCGTCTTCATGATGTTGATTTTGTAATCGTAAATGGTGATAAGTGTTCTGCCGAACCACTAATAAATGGTTTAAGTATTAAACAAGATGGTTTTTTATTTGGTATGACCTTGCAGTCAGCAGATTTAGTTAACTTATTTGATGCTAAGGTATTACCCATTAGCAAGCTAAAAAACTTGAATATACACGCTGTTGCGGGTATTGGTAATCCGGGCCGATTTTTCAGTGCCTTGGGTGATTTCGGTGCTAGTGTAGCGGGTTGCGGTTATCCAGATCATCATGATTTTACTGAAGATAATATTTTATTTGAAGATGACTTACCCGTTGTAATGACACATAAAGACGCGGTGAAATGTCGCTCTTTATTTGAAGATAAAGAATCTGATAGGCCTGAAAACCTTTGGTTTATGCCTGTTAATGCTCAAATAAATGAGTCGTTTATAGATACTTTGTGTGAGAAGTTAAAAAATTGTAAAGCGCATTAACTATTAAGTTAATTAGAATTAATTAATACTTTGGAACTGTTATGGATAAGAAACTGTTAACAATACTTGCTTGCCCTTTGTGTAAAGGCGACCTTGATTACGACAAAGAAAAACAAGAATTAATATGCAAGGCAGATGGTGTGGCTTACCCCGTACGAGAAGGAATACCTGTTATGCTCGAAACTGAAGCAAGAACATTATCGACAGATGAGAAATTAGGTAAATAACTGTCTTTTCTTTTAATCAAGAATGCATAAATCAGGTTAAATATGTCATTTTCTGTTGTGATACCCGCTAGATACTCTTCCAGTCGCTTACCTGGCAAGCCACTTCTTGATATTGCTGGTAAGCCAATGATACAGCATGTATACGAGAAAGCTTGTTTGTCGGATGCTCAAGA
>ENA-OSET01001167-OSET01001167.1-sediment-metagenome-genome-assembly--contig:-NODE-1167-length-27726-cov-3.870556_pt1 | contig 27726 bp, 29 predicted proteins | sample MGYA00237882_ERZ534229 | MGnify/ENA primary metagenome ERZ534229 (study PRJEB26408, sample SAMN06266212) | sediment metagenome | isolation source: Hudson Canyon methane seep mesocosm | place... | reverse complement strand
CTTGCGGCAGCTTTGGCCGCGCTGGAGGGCACGGCTGGCAAGCGTCAGGACGTGGCGCAGGTGGCGGCGTTGCAGCCGTTCCAATTCATGAGCGAGGACTGGGCCGCAATTGATATTGCCGGCGGGCCAGAGAATCTGGCGCAGGCGGGCCCCGCCCTGGCGGCCAGTGATGCGGCGGTGCTGGTGGTGCCGGCGGATGCCGAGGCGGCGGTGCTCAGCGCACCTTATATTAGACTGATTGAAGAGGCGGGAATTCCCGCCTTTCTTTTTGTCAATCGGATGGATGTGGCACCGCACCGGGTGGCGCGGATTGTTGAATCCCTGCAAACCTATTGCCGTCATAATCTGGTGCTGCGGCAGGTGCCGATGCGCCAGGCGGGTGAAGTGATTGGCGCGGTTGATCTGATTTCAGAACGGGCGTGGAAATACAACGAGGGTCGGCCCTCGGCGCTGGTCAAACTGCCGGGCGATATGTTGGGTCGCGAGCAAGAGGCGCGTGGCGAGATGCTGGAGGCGCTGGCGGATTTTGATGACCATCTGATGGAAGAGCTGATTGAGGATCACAAGATCCTGACCGATGAAGTTTACGATGTGGCCACCAAGGTGTTGCAGCACAATGATCTGGTGCCGGTGTTGCTGGGATCGGCCAGCCACTGCAATGGCGTTCAGCGGCTGATGAAATCCCTGCGCCACGAGGTGCCGCAGGTCGGGGCGACGCTGGAGCGGCTGTCGCGTGGCGCAAAAAACGGCAGCGAAGTGGTCGCGGTGGGCTGTCTGGCGGATCTGGTCAAGCATCTGGGCAAGACAATAACGGTGCGGGCGATGGACGGTGTCATGGGCAACGGGGTCTCGGTTGCAGGTGCGACGCTGGGATCGCTGACCGGGCTGGCGGCGGGGTCGAACGGTGGCGGCTTGGCTATGGGCGATCTGGGGCAGGCGGTGAAGTCTGACCATCTGAACATGGGCTATGCCTATATGCGCGACGGCAGTGCCGCGCTGCCGCTTTGGGCGCAACCGCATCCCTCGACCTTTCGGCGGGTGGTGACGCCGGTGCGGGATCGGGATGATGCCCGGCTGTCGGTGGCGCTGGAAAAGATGCGCGAGATTGACCCGGCACTGGTGGTCGAACATCACGCGCAGACCGGTCATGCAGTGTTGAATGCACAGGGCCCGCTGCATATGCGACGTATGCTAGGGGTGCTGAAGCAGGGGTTTGGCATCGATGTCGAGGAGGCGAAAGTGCCGCCAGCCCTGCGCGAAACGATCACCCGGTCGGTTGAGATCCAGCATCGCCACCGCAAACAATCCGGCGGCTCCGGCCAGTTCGCGGATATCAAGATAGAGCTGCGCCCGGAACCCCGCGGCTCCGGGTTTCACTTTGAAGAACACATCAAAGGTGGCGCGGTGCCCAAGAACTATATCCCCTCGGTCGAGGCAGGCGCGCGGGATGCACTGCGCGAGGGGCTGAATGGGCATCCGGTCGATGATCTGTGTGTGATCCTGAAGGATGGTAAGCATCACTCGGTCGACAGTTCGGATTTTGCCTTTCGCACCGCCGGCAAGAATGCCGTACGCGAAGCGCTGCGCGAGGCTGGGCCGGTGTTGTTGCAGCCGATCATGCGGGTCCATATCCATGTGCCCTCGATCTTTACGGGCGGCTTGGTGCCGGTGGTCAGCGGCATGAAGGGGCAGATCCTGGGGTTTGAAAACAACCCCGAAGCGGCGGGGTGGGATGTGTTTGAAACCCTGTTGCCAATGGCGGTTCAGGACGAGCTGTGCAGCTCGCTGGCCAGTGTGTCGCGCGGGACGGGGTGGTTCAGCACGGATTTCGACCACTACCAAGAGGCCAAGCGCGCGGATTTTGCCGAGGTATAAGGCTTCTAATCGATCCAAAACCTTAGGTGCCCGGCTGTAATTGGTTGGGCACTTGGCTCTTTCTGCCCCTTGCAATTCAACTCGATGTTGGCGATCCTTGGTCTTATGAAATTGTCTGCTTCAATTCGATTGATGTTAGGTATTACCCTTTGCATCACTTCGGCCTTTTCGATTTTCGGCCTTCCCTTCGTGCTGAAGGGAATAGTTGACCCGTATATTGTTATTGCGGCGTGTTTTGTCTTACACGCTGTGTCGATCCTAGTGTTACCAAGAATTTTTCAGGAGTGGTTAGACACGAATGACAGGATGAAGTAGCCCGTTTGACATCTACTCAAATTTGGACGGATGTTATGAACGCTTTGCTACAGGACCTTGACAGCATGCCAGTTTCCTCAGACGCGCTGCTGGCGCAGCTGGACGATTGGGGGCTGGGGTATGTGCTGCATGAACACCCTCCGCTGCATTCCGTGGGCGAGGCCAAGGAGGTTGAGGCGGCGATGGTGGTGCCGGGTGAAAACGCGTTGCGGGTCAAGAACCTGTATCTGCGTGACAAGAAAAAGCGCAATTATCTGGTGACGCTGGAGCAGGACCGCAAGATCGATCTGAAAGAGTTGGGCGCAGAGCTGGGTGTGGGCAAGCTGTCGTTCGGCTCGGCAGATCGGCTGATGCAACATCTGGGCATTCTTCCCGGCGCGGTGACGCCATTGTCAATGATCACCGGCGTGCAGAATGAGGTACAGTTCTTTATGGACAGTGCTGCGCAACAGGCGGATGTGATCTACATGCATCCGCTGGTGAACACCCGCACCGTCGGGATGCCGCGCGCGGATCTGCTGGCGTTCTTTGTGCGCATTGGGTGTGCGGTGAATTGGGTCTGACAGGGCGCAGATCTTTGATCCATCCGGGCGAGTGGCAATGGACGTGATTTGGGCAACACGGTTAAGACTAGAAATGTCACGCTTGGCGGTACGTCGGGCAGCGCCTGACCTTCCCCATGGGAAGGCGCTTTCGCACCTCCCTAAGGTCAGGTGCCGCCCTTGGATCTAACTTTCCAGCGTTTTCAACTGAATTGGCAGATACCTCTGCCCAGCAGGAATGACCAACCAAGCGGGGGCTCAATCGGTTGCTGTCTGTTTGTGATATCGTCTGGTCGTAAATCGTAGCAGCAAAGTTAAGAATGGCGACGTCGCCAAGGCGGAAGCGGACGGGAGATCAGTCCCGCGTGCTAAACGTTGTCTCTGCATGTCCCGTGATATGGGACCCTGTTCCAAATGCCGGGAATGTCAGGCCCGGCGGTCATCGCGATTGGGGCAATATGTTGTGTATAGGGTAAAGCCCGGTGAACTGAGCGTTCGCCCCATGTGCAACGGGTTAGCTGGTTTGTTCCTCGGTCAGGGCCAGATCCAGCGCGGCAGCGACATGGGCGGCTGATGGATTGACGAACAAAAAGCCCTCGGTCTGGAAACTGACGTCGTCCAGATGGTCGGGAAAGGCCAGCGGCAGTTCGGTGCAGGCCAGCAGGATGGCGGTGCCGGGTGTGGCGTGGCGTTGGCAGAAGGCCAGCAACCGGGTGCGGGCACGGTCAGATCCGCCTGAATAGAAATCCTCGTCGATCATGGATTGCATCTCGGCGATTTCGGTATCGGGGAGCTGGTCGTTGGCGGTAATATTGTGGGCGGCCAAGGCCTCGGCGTAGTTGCTGGCCTGCATGGTGACGGCGGTGCCCAGGACCAGCGCGGTGGTGGCGCCGGTGGCGGCAGTGGCCTTGGCGGCCTCGTCCAGGATGCTGATGATCGGCATGCTGACACCCTGTCGGATGGCATGCAGGCGGGCATGGGGCGTGTTGCTGGCCATCAGGGCAAAGTCGCAACCCGCGGATTCCAGCGTCAGCATGGCGCGGCGAAATACGGCGTCAAACGCGGCCCAGCTGGCCTCGTCTCCAGCGGTGCCGCGCAGGCTGCGGGTGTGGGACTGGGTGACGGATTCGATTGTCATGGGGGGAACGGGCAGCGGAGAAATCGCGCCTCGGGTGGCGAAAAAAGCACCCGAGCCTTTGGCGATGGCGCGGTAGTAATCAACGGTCGAGGCCCAGCCGACCCCGCCAAGAATGCCAATCTTCTTCATCGTCATACTCCTGCCTGCTGCGATAATCCCATATAGGTGGGGCATCGGCGTGTCAGGTGCAAGCAGGGTTAGCCGCCGACCAAGGGGAGATCGGCGGCGTTTGGTCTGTGTTTTCTAGGCGGCAAGGGCCTCGATTGCACTGTTGGCGCGAGCCATTGCGGCATCGGCATCCGCCATCAGTGCATCGGCGGCGACAAACTGCACATCCGTGATGCCGGTAAAACCCATAACATGGCGCAAATAACCGGTGGCAAAATCCACGTCCGACCCCATTTGCGTGCCGCCCGACGCCACGGCGATGATGGCGCGTTTGCCTTCCAGCAGGCCTTTGGGTCCGGTTTCTGTATAGGCGAAGGTCCGGCCCACACGGGCGATCAGGTCAATCCAGGCCTTGAGGCTGGCGGGCACTGCGAAGTTATAGATTGGTGCGCCGATCACCAGCGTATCAGCTGCGATCATCTCGTCGACCAATTGATCCGACAGCGACAGCAAATCGCGCTGGTCGGCGTCCCGGTCGTCGACAGGGGTGAAGTTGGCATTGATCCAGCCCTCGGTAATCTGCGGCAGGGCACTGGCCAGATCACGGCGGATTACGGTGTCGGCGTTCAAGCGCGCGACGATTTTAGCCGTCAGGTCGCGTGAGATGGAGCCTTCGGTGCGGGCAGAGGCGTCGATGTGTAGGATTGTCTGGGTCATATCATGAGTTCCTGTGTTTGCGGTGTTGGCTCCAACTTGGGTTATTGCAATTTCGAACGCAATGTCGGATGGTTCACATGTTGTGTGCGAAAATGTGTATGTCGACGAGAAGTTCAGGGAGCAAGAAAATGGAAAACTGGGACGAGGTTCGCACCGCATATCAAGTGGCACGCATGGGTACGGTTAGTGGCGCTGCTGAAGTGTTAGGTGTACACCATGCTACCGTAATACGCCATATAGATGCCATCGAGGCGCGATTGGGTGTAAAGCTGTTCCAGCGCCATGCCCGTGGTTACACCGCGACCGAGGCCGGTGCGGACCTGCTGCGGGTGGCGCAGGCGACCGATGATCAGTTCAGCCAATTGGTCGGACGGCTAAAGGGGCAGGGTGACGATGTCTCGGGCGAGCTGGTGGTGACATCCCTCGCAACTCTGGCACCGATGATGGTGCCGGTGCTGACTGAATTTCAAAATCAGCATCCTGGGCTGGTTCTGCGTTATCTGACCGGTGACCGGTTGTTTCGGTTGGAATACGGCGAGGCCCATGTCGCAGTGCGAGCAGGCGCCGCGCCGGATCAGCCTGACAATGTTGTACAACCTTTTGTCAAACAGAAGGTCGGTTTGTATGCCTCGCAAGACTATGTGGACCGCCACGGTATGCTGAAGGGCTTTGATGATTTCAACAATCACCGCTTCATCGGGACCGATGACGACGGCAGCCGGGCCCCTTTCAACAAGTGGCTGCGCGAGCATGCAACGGACGAAGCGATCACCTTTCGCTGCACCAACGGATTTACCATGCACGAGGCCGTGCAGTGTGGTGCCGGGATCGGGTTTATGTCCATGTGGGAGGCGGCACGGCACAAAGACCTGGTGCAGATGATGGAACCGCAGCCCGAGTGGGAGGGCTCGCTGTGGCTGGTCACCCATGTGGATCTGCACCGCACCAACAAAGTACAAAGCTTTCTAACCTTCCTGAAGGAACACGCCAAGGGCTGGTGCCAATGAGCAACGCAAAGCATTTCGGGAAAAACAGGCATCACAAAAACTCTGCCAGGCAGGTATTTTCTCGGGTTTTTTGTGATGCATGATGTTCGCGGTATGCCGCGAAATGCCGCACTGCGTGGGCATCTGGCGATGCTGGCGTTCTCGGCGTTGGTGGCCGGGTCTTTCTCGCTGGGCTCGATGATTGCCAATGACATTGCCCCGGCGGCACTGAATGCGGCGCGCTTTGTCCTTGCGGCGGCCCTGGTGGGCAGCGTGGCGATGGCGACCCATGGATTGCGGCTGCAGCAGTTTCGCGCGCCCTGGCGATTTGTGCTGCTGGGCGGGTTATTTGCGGGTTATTTCGTGCTGATGTTCTACGGGCTCAAAACGGCCGCACCAGTCAGCGCCGCTGCGGTGTTCACGTTGATGCCGGTTCTGAGTGGCATTGCGGGCTGGTTCTTGCTGCGTCAGATCACGACCCCGCGGATGGCGCTGGCGCTGGCCATCGGTGGGGTCGGGGCCCTGTGGGTTATCTTTCAGGCCGATTGGGATGCTTTTCGCGCGTTTCAGTTTGGTCAGGGTGAAGCGATATATTTCTGGGGCTGCGTGGCGCATGCAATCTATACGCCGTTGGTGCGTAAACTGAACCGTGGCGAACCTCCGGTGGTGTTTACCTTCGGCATGCTGGTGGCTGGCGCGGTGATCCTGCTGGTGTTCGGCTGGTCCGACATTCGCGCCACCCAGTGGCTGCAACTGCCGTTGATCGTCTGGATCGGGCTAGGCTACCTGGTTGTCTTTGCCAGCTCCGCAACCTTTGTCCTGCTGCAGTTCGCAACGCTGCATCTGCCCTCGGCCAAGGTCATGGCCTATACCTATCTGACGCCCAGTTGGGTGATCCTATGGGAGATTGCTCTGGGGCGCCCGGCGCCTGCTGGCATGATCCTGATCGGCATTGCCCTGACGGTGATCGCGCTGCTGTTGCTGCTAAAGGACGACACCAAGCCGACAGCAGCCAAAGCATAACTGCTAAAGGCCGCCGGTGTCGCCAAACTCAGCCGCCAGAAAGCGCTCAAAGGCCTCAAGGTTCACCGGCTCAAACTGACCAAACCCCTGCATCCAGATGCTGGTGCCACGCATGGCGTCGGGCTGCAGCTTGCACCATTTCACCCGACCACGCTTTTCCTGCACGATCAGCCCGGCACGACCCAATATCATCAGGTGCTTGGAGATCGCAGCCAGCGAAATGTCAAACGGCTCGGCCACATCACTCACCGCCATGTCATCCTCTAACAGCATGGTCAGGATCGCCCTGCGGGTGGGATCAGCCAATGCGGCAAACACGGTATCAAGGGGATCACTCATGCGCCCACCTTTAAACCGCAAGTTCTGGATCGACAATGGTGACAGGGAACAGTCATAAAAGGCGCAACAGCAGGAGTTGCGCGAAATGGCACTGAAATATTGGGCGGTGATCTTTATCTTGGGTATCGGCTGGGGCATGTCTTTTATGTTCAACGCCATCCTTCTGCGCGAAATGGGTCCGCTGTCAGTGTCCATGGGACGGGTTGGTCTGGGCGCGCTGGGCTGTTGGATCTATGTGCTGGCCTCGCGCAAACCTGTCAAGCTAACGCCGCGCCGCGCTGTGGCCCTGCTTGGTTTTGGCATGCTTAGCTACGCGGCCCCATTCGCCTTCTACGCGCTGGGTCAACAGCATATCGCCAGCGGCGTGGCCGGCATTATCAATGCTATCACCCCGGCCTTTGCCGTTGTTGTGTCACATTTCTGGCCAGGTGGAGAGCGCGCCACTGTGCTCAAGTCTTTCGGCGTGCTCTGCGGTATTGGTGGCATCGTGGTCCTGTCGCTGCCGGTGTTGCAATCCGGCCAAACCTCAGCGTTATGGGCGGTGCTGCTGACCCTCTGTGCGCCGATCTGCTACGCCTTCTCTGTTAACCTCGCACGGGCCTTTCGCGACATGGAGGCCGTGGTGCTGGTCGCCCTCGCCCTGACCGGAGCGACCCTGGCAATCACTCCTCTGGCCCTGTGGAGCGAAGGTGTGCCGGTGATCACAAAAGCAGAGACCTGGGCCTCGCTGGCGGTGATCGGGTTCATCCTGACCTCGGCGGCCTTCATTGTCTTCTACTGGATCCTGCCCAAGATCGGGCCGACCAATATCACCATGGTGACCTTTATCGCGCCGATATCAGCCCTGGTTCTCGGGTCCTGGATTCTGGGGGAACAGCTGCTGCCAGAGCACTTGGCAGGTATGGCGGCGATCCTGATGGGGCTGCTGCTCATCGACGGCCGGATTGTGCGCGCCCTGCGCCCAGGTCATGCTAAAAAGCAAAATCAACCCAACGGTTGAATATGGAATTCATCAGCAAGCGGGGGCGCCCCTGGCGCCCCGGCGACCACGCCCTGCTTCATCTTTTCTATAAATACTCAATATAACAACGGCTTGCATGAATCTCAACGCGGGCAATTGAAGAATTGACTCTGCGCCCCCATGCCCTTAGCACCACAGACAGATTTCGCGTGAGGATGGCGCCGTGACAGATGACGACCAAAAGCAGCGTATGGCGCAGCTGGAGGACAAGCTGGCAGCGGCGCGTAAGGCCCAAGAGCCCAAGCCGCGCGCGGATGAACACTACTCGATGGCCAATATGGCCTGGCGGATGGTGATAGAATTGGTGGCCGGTCTTGGGATCGGTTTTGGCATCGGATATGGGCTGGATAGCCTGTTCGGGACACTCCCGATCTTCATGGTGCTGTTTATAATGCTGGGTCTTGCGGCCGGAGTGAAGACAATGCTTCGCAGCGCGCAGGAAATCCAGGAAAAGACAATGGCCGAACAGGCCGAAAAAAATGCGAAAGACCGGGGTGATCCCCCGGCGACAGGAGAAGCGGACTGATGGGCAAGATTTTCTTTTACGTGGCTTTGGCTCTGGCCGTTGTTTCCGGCCTGATTTTCGCGCCTGAGCAGGCCGGTCTGCAGATCCACCCGATGGAGCAGTTCATCGTTCAGCCGCTGTTCGGCCACGGCGAGATTTCCTGGTACACCCCAACAAACGCCACCCTGTGGTTGCTGCTGGCAGTAGCGGCTGTATTCGCTCTGATGGTACTGGGCTCGTCGCGCCGCGCTATCGTGCCATCGCGCAGCCAGTCGATTGCTGAACTGGCCTACGGTTTTGTTTACAAGATGGTTGAAGACGTTGCTGGCAAGGACGCCATCAAGTTCTTCCCCTATATCATGACCCTGTTCATGTTCATCGTCATGTCCAACGCGCTGGGTCTGCTGCCGCAGAGCTTTGCAACCACATCGCACATCGCGGTCACCGCTGTTCTGGCGATGCTGGTGTTCCTGACCGTGACTATCGTTGGCTTCGTTAAAAACGGCGCCGGTTTCCTGGGACTGTTCTGGGTCTCCAGCGCGCCACTGGCGCTGCGTCCGATCCTGGCGATCATCGAGCTGATCTCGTACTTTGTGCGCCCCGTGAGCCACTCCATTCGTTTGGGCGGCAACATCATGGCGGGCCACGCAGTTCTGAAAGTTTTCGCGGGTTTCGCCGGCGCACTGGGGCTGTTCAGCTTCCTGCCGATCTTTGCGATCACCGCAGTTTACGCCCTGGAGGTCCTGGTGGCCTTTATCCAGGCCTATGTCTTCACCATCCTGACTTGTGTGTACCTGAAGGATGCACTGCACCCGAGCCACTAAGGCAGGATTTGAAAGTTTACCGGGTGAGCATTCCGTTCACTTGAACCTAAATCACTAATTCCATCGTAAGGAGAATACACATGGAAGGCGATATCGCACAAATGGGTCAGTTCATCGGCGCAGGCCTGGCAGCAATCGGTTCCGGCGCAGCCGCAATCGGTGTTGGCCACGTAGCTGGTAACTTCCTGGCAGGCGCACTGCGCAACCCGTCAGCTGCTGCTGGCCAAACTGCTACTCTGTTCATCGGCATCGCCTTTGCAGAAGCCCTGGGCATCTTCTCGTTCCTGGTTGCTCTGCTGCTGATGTTTGCTGTCTAAGACTCTTCGGAACCTAAATCCTTACGGTCGGGCAGTGTGACAATCGCACTGCCCGATGTAACGGCAAGTTCCTTTGGAGGACGACATGGCATCAACTACGCAAGAGGCTGGTCACGGTGCAGCCGAGGCTGCCCAAGGCGGCGGATCTTCGATGCCGCAGCTGGACTTCTCTACTTTCGGGAACCAGATTTTCTGGCTCGCGGTCACGCTGGTCGTGATCTATCTTATCCTGTCGCGCGTTGCGCTGCCCCGTATCGCGGCAGTTCTGGCTGAGCGTCAGGGGACTATCACCAATGACATCGCAGCGGCTGAGGATCTCAAGGCCAAAGCGGTTGAGGCTGAAAACATCTATAACAAGGCGCTGGCGGATGCCCGTGCCGAAGCTCAGCGTATCGCTGCTGAAACCCGTGCCGAAATTCAGGCCGGTCTGGACGAAGCGATTGCTCAGGCGGATGTGGACATTGCTGCCAAGGCGGCTGAGTCTGAAAAAGCCATTGCAGAAATCAAAGCAGGCGCGCTGGACAGCATCACCGCTGTTGCCAACGACACTGCGGCCGAAGTTGTGGCTGCTCTGGGTGGTAAAGCTGACGCCAAGGCAATTGCTGCGGCTGTTTCCAACCGGATGAAAGGATAAGACCATGCGTACTATTATTGCTCTTGCCCTGACATTTGGCGCTGCAAGCCCGGCGCTGGCTGCATCGGGACCGTTCTTCTCGATGGCCAACACCAACTTTGTTGTGTGGCTGGCGTTCCTGTTGTTCGTTGGCATCCTGCTGCTGGTCAAAGTACCTGGCATGCTGGGTGGTCAGTTGGACAACCGCGCTGCGGGAATTCAGTCCGAACTGGACGAAGCCCGTGCCCTGCGTGAAGAGGCCCAGACTGTTCTGGCGTCGTATGAGCGTAAGCACAAAGAGGTTCAGGAACAGGCAGACCGCATCGTTGCGGCCGCCCGTGACGACGCCTCTGCTGCGGCGGATCAGGCCAAGGCCGATCTGGAGACCTCGATTGCGCGCCGTCTGGCCGCTGCCGAAGACCAGATCACCTCGGCCAAAGATGCTGCGGTCAAGGACGTTCGCGATCAGGCAATCACCATTGCCATTGCGGCTGCGGATCAGGTCATCGCCAAGCAGATGACCGCAACCGAAGCCAACAAGCTGATCGACGCGGCCATCACAGACGTGGACGCCAAGTTGCACTAAGCTGCGTTCAAAACTGCTGAGATTTGAAAAACCCGGGCTATATGCTCGGGTTTTTTGTTTGTCGGGTGTATGGTCCTAGATCTGCCTAAACTCGGAAGTGGAAAATGTGGACCTAATAGTAGTAGTAGGGGTGCGCCGAAGTTACCGGGCTTCTACGAAGACTGATCACTAAAAATTGCCGCGTAGCGTGGTGCAAAGAATTTGGTGAAAGCCTTTACCTCGGGTCGGCGGTACGCATCTGGTGCAGTCAGCAGCATGACTGGCATGGCCAAGTCTGGAATGTTGCCAAAGCAGCGCAAAAAAGCATCGTTCGTGTCCGCCCCTCTCGCATGAACGAGTCCCAAGCCCTGGCCCGCCTTGATGGATGCGTGCAGCATGTCCAGATCACTGAATGTATTGATGATCTGATCAGGCGAAACATGGTCCGTGATCCATTGGTGTAATATGTCTGGCACGTCATCGCGCATCAACGTGAGGAAGCGATGGCCTTGCAATTCGTCAGAAGACTTCGGTAAACCGAATTTTTCGGCATAGCGCTGAGACCCGTAGAGAGCGAAATGCTCTGTGCCGATCTTCCGACCAATTAGGTTCTCATCTGGGGCGGTCATTGCAACTCGAATTGCAACATCCGCTTCGCCCTCAAGCAAGTTCAAAACACCGACGCTGTGAACAAATTCGATTGAAATTCCGGGCTTCAGGGCGGAAAATTCACTAAAAATCCCCATAGCACGGTCCGAGAAATTTCCCGTTGATGTGATCCGAATCGGCTTAGGTCGCGTCAATTCCCGCGATTTGGTAGCAAAGCTTTCAGACGCTTTTTCAAGGGCTTCGGCAAACGGGACCAAACTGTGAGCCTGCGCAGTTGGCTTAAACCCATGAGTATCTCGCTCGAACAGTGTAATGCCGGTTTGATGTTCCAACTCGTCAATGCGTCGTGCCACAGTTGGCTGCGCAACACCCAGTTTGCGGGAAGCCGCCAACGTCGAGCCCTCGCGGAGCACCGCCAGGAAAACGCGTACGTCTGACCAGTTCCAGAGTTCGGTCTTCATTTTTGTAGAACAGCACAATTTCTTACATAATACCAGCAGCGCTAGGCGTGGCTTAACTTCTAGGAAAGGAGAGAGACCATGATAGCACCATTCGACACCAATCTTCTAAGGCACCGCGCTCAACGACATCAACTTCCTACAGAGGCTGAGCGTGTAGCGGCGAGGCTAACACAAACGTCGGGCCAAATTCGCCGGAAAAACTATTCCTGGTGGTCGGCACTTACAACAATGTTCACGCGTCAAGTGAAGACGATGCCACGCCGACGGGGATTTAGTTGAAGTTCGGCAATCAACTACACAGGATAGCAAAACGTTAGCCCAATGCCTGTGTTTGCTTTGGTAGTAATGCGGAATAAAGGAGGGGCCGACGGTATATGCCGCTGTTACCCTTTCTCCGCCTCGTGCTGCAGCCGCAATTGGGCAACGGCGGCGTTGGCTTCGGCTTTTTGATGATCGGCCAATGCCTGTTTCACATAGTCTAGGTGGGTTTCAACCGCTGTACGGGCAGCCGCTGAATTGCGGGCTTGCAAAGCGGCGTTGATGTCGCGGTGTTGCCCCAGCAGGGTGTCATAGGTGATATGCTGGCCGAACATGATGCGGCGGTTGTAGAACACGCCTTGGTGCAGCAGGTCGAACATCGACCGCATCATATGCAGCATGATCACGTTGTGGCTGGCATCCATGATGGCCGAATGGAACTGGGCGTCCAGACTGGCGGCCTCGTCTGACAGCGACGGATCACCCGCCGCGACCATCTTATCAAATATGGTCTGGATAAGCGCCAAATCCGCATCCGAGCCGAAGCGCGCGGCCCTCTCGGCTGCCAACCCCTCCATATCACGGCGAAAGGACAGGTAGTCGAACACCGCCTCGTCATGGGTGGCGAACAGCTCGATTAATGCCGGGGAAAAGGCTGAGCCAAGCACATCAGCAATGAAAATGCCCGAGCCGGCCTTGGCCGCAAGCAGGCCCTTGTCTTGAAGGGTCGCGATCGCGTCGCGCAGCGAGGGGCGCGAGACGCCCAGCCGGTCTGCCAGATCACGCTCGGGCGGCAGACGTTCACCGGGGGATAAAATACCGCGCAGGATCAGCTGCTCTATCTGGCGCACAACCGAGGCTGAGAGTTTTTCGGGTTGGATCTTTTGAAAGGGCATGCGGCTGCTCAACTGGATTGGTCAATTCATTTGACCACGCCACAGAGGAGGCCGCAAGGGCCGGATGATGCGGGGCGCTATCACGATGCTTGTAACATTAGGTCAGCATTATTGACATTATTAGACGGAGGGCTAGCCTCGACCCCAGAGCCACAATATTGGAGCCACAGATGTCCCTGACCCAGAGTTTTGCCAGCCGTGCGTCGCGGATGACGGCCTCGGAAATTCGCGAGTTGCTGAAGCTGCTGGATAAGCCGGGGTTGATATCCTTTGCGGGGGGTATCCCCGATCCGGCCCTGTTTCCGGCCCAGGAATTTGCAGCGGCCTTTGCCCGGGGGCTGGCGCCAGAGCAGCAGGCGCAATCGTTGCAGTACTCGATCAGCGAAGGCTATTTGCCCCTGCGGGAGTGGATTGCGGGCGAGATGGCCAAGATTGGCGTGCCCTGTACTGTCGACAACATTCTGATCACCTCGGGCTCGCAGCAGGCGCTGGACTATTTGGGTAAGCTGTTCCTGTCGCCCGGGGACACCGCGCTGGTGGGCTGGCCGACCTATCTAGGCGCGCTGGCAGCGTTCAATGCCTATGAACCGCGCTATGATCAGCTGAGCATCAGTGGCAACCGGACCGCCGCCAGCTATGTCGCGGGTGCCGAGGCTGAGGGCGGGCGGGTGAAGCTGGCCTATCTGTCGGCCGATTTCGCCAATCCGACGGGGGAAACTCTGGGTCAACAGGGCCGCGAAGCGCTGTTGGACATGACCGAGGAACTGGAGTGTGCCCTGATTGAAGATGCTGCGTATCAGGCCTTGCGATATGATGGCGAAGCCGTGCCGCCCATTTTGGCCACCGAGATTGCCAGGAAGGGATCAATCGACGACTGCCGGACGATTTATTGTGGGTCCTTCTCAAAAACGCTGTCGCCTGGGTTGCGGCTGGGCTGGGTTGTTGCGGCCAAGCCGGTGATCTCGCAGCTGGTGCTGATGAAACAGGCAGCGGACCTGCATACGGCGACGCTGAACCAGATTGCGGTGCATGACGTGGCCTCGCGGGTCTTTGACAGTCATGTGGAGACCATCCGCACAGCTTACCGGCAGCGGCGCGACGTCATGCTGGACGCCTTGAGCGCGCATATGCCCGACGGTGTGACCTGGACCCGCCCCGAAGGTGGCATGTTCATCTGGCTGACGTTACCCGCTGGATTGAACGGTGCGGATCTGCTGGAACGCTCGATTGACAGTGTCGGCGTTGCCTTTGTGCCGGGCAGCGCGTTTTTCGCCGATAAGAGTGGTGAGAATACCATCCGGCTTAGCTTTTCCTGTTCGGACGAGGCGCAGATCAATGAGGGGATTATGCGGTTGGGGCAGGTGATCCGCGGGGCGTAACTGCGCCGAAGCTGAAGGGAAATGTTAACCAAGATGCGGGACCCTGTGATCGAGGGATCGTGGTATGCGTGCCTGTGTTTTAATAAGTATTCTCCTGCTGGCCAGTTGCGCCGGCGAGACCCGGCATTTTCGCGGGGTCGATCCGCTGCGGGTGACGGTGGACAGCAGCACCTTTGACATCCGGTTGCGCGGCAACCTGGCCGAGGCCATTCGGGTTAATCCGCAATACGCGCCCCGGCTGGGTCCTCTGCGGGCACGGGCGGGGTTTGCAATGGCAAAGGTCAGCGGCTGTCAGGTGACCGGAGTGCTGGGGGATCAATCGGTTTTGACTGGCATTCTGAACTGTAACGATGCCGTGCAGGGCCCGGTGCGGCCCGACTATGGCTGCAAAGACGTGATGCAGTGGCTTGACACCCAGGGACCTGAGGGCCGTATCGGCTATGTATGCTCTCCTTAATTTTGCAATTTCCCGCAGTAGCGCAACATATGGTGGTGCGATTGTTGCTTTCTGGGGCTGGATCATTGACACAAATGGCTTGAATCGCTCAGGTTTCTGGCAGACGGAATCAAGAAGGGGCGGTTTTGCGCTTTTCCAAACTCAGGCTGACCGGCTTTAAAAGTTTTGTGGATCCAACCGACCTGATTATCTCGGACGGGTTGACGGGCGTTGTCGGGCCCAATGGCTGCGGTAAGTCCAATCTGCTTGAGGCGCTGCGCTGGGTGATGGGTGAAAACCGCCCCAAGTCGATGCGTGGCGGCGGTATGGAAGACGTGATTTTCGCCGGGGCCCATTCGCGCGGCGCGCGTAACTTTGCCGAGGTCAGTCTGCAGATCGACAATACCGAGCGGCTGGCGCCCTCGGGGTTCAATGACAGTGACAATCTGGAAATCGTACGGCGGATCACCCGCGATGTGGGCAGCGCCTATAAGGCCAACACCAAAGACGTGCGGGCCCGCGATGTGCAGATGCTGTTTGCCGATGCCTCGACCGGGGCGCATAGCCCGGCATTGGTCGGGCAGGGGCAGATTGCGATGCTGATCAATGCCAAGCCAAAAGCCCGGCGGCGCATTCTGGAAGAGGCGGCGGGGATTTCGGGGTTGTATCAGCGGCGGCACGAGGCCGAGCTGAAGCTGAAGGGGACCGAGACCAATTTGCTGCGGGTCGATGATGTGATCGAGCAACTGGCTGCGCAGCTGGCGCAATTGGCCCGACAGGCACGGCAGGCGCAGCGCTATCGTGACATTGGCGAGCAGTTGCGCCGGGCCGAGGGCATGTTGCTGTATCGGCGCTGGCGCGAGGCCGATGACACGCGGCTGGCCGCCGAGCAGGTCGACCGGGCACGGGTCACGCAGGCCGCCAAAGCAGAGGCGATGGCGCGACTGGGAACCGAGGCCCGCGCGCAAGCCGAAGAAAAACTGCCTGCTCTGCGGGACGAAGAGGCCATAGCAGCGGCTGTATTGCAGCGGTTGGTGGTGCAGCGCGACGCGCTGACTGCCCAAGAGGCGCAGGCGCGCCAGGCGATAGAGACCCTATCCAACAGGATTTTGCAGCTGGGTCGTGACATCGACCGCGAAAGCGGGCTGAACCGGGACGCGGGTGAAACCATGGAACAGCTGGAGTGGGAAGCGCGTGAGCTGTCCAAGGCCAGTCAGGGTCATGAGGACCGTCTGGGTGAGGCAGTTGACCGCTCCCGCGATGCCTCGGGGGTTTTGCAGGGTCACGAGGGCCATCTGGCGCAATTGACCGAGGACGTAGCCCGGTTGGCGGCACGGCATCAGTCGGCGCAGCGATTGGTCGAAGATCATAACCGGGCCCTGATGCGGGCCATGGGCGAGGGCGATCGGGCGCGTACCGCTGTGGACGAGGCAAAAGCGGCTCTGATACGGGTCGAGGCCGAGTTTGAGGCGGCGATTGAAGCCGAAGAAGAAACCCGGGAGGCGGCCGAGCTGGCCGAAGAGGCGCTGGCGGCGGCGGATGAGATGCGCAGCGAGACGCAGGCGCGAGAGTCGGATGCGCGGGCGCAACGCTCTGAGGCGGAAGGCGAATTGGGGGCCCTGCGGGCCGAGGTGACAGCGCTGGCCAAGCTGGTCGAACGCGACACCGCCGAGGGCGGCCAGGTGCTGGATGAATTGCAAGTTGAGCCGGGCTTTGAGAAGGCGCTGGGGGCTGCGCTGGCGGATGATTTGCGGATGCCATTGGTGGCGGTGGATGGCCCCTCGGGCTGGGTGGACCTGCCGGGCTATGGGCGCGACCTGCCAATGCCCGAGGGATCACAACCGCTGGCGCGTCATGTGTCTGGTCCGGTTGCTTTGGGGCGGCGGATTGCACAGATTGCGCTGGTTGATGGCGACACCGGGCCCCGCTTGCAGGCGCAGCTGCAACCTGGACAACGGCTGGTTTCTCTCGAAGGGGATCTGTGGCGGTGGGATGGCTTTCGGGCCTGGGCCGAAGACGCACCAAGTGCGGCGGCGCTGCGTTTGGAGCAGCTGAACCGGCTGGAAGCGCTGAAACAAGAGATGGAACGGGTTGGCGCCCGTGCCGAGGGTGCCCGGGCGGCGCATGAGGTGCTGGTGCGCAAGTTGGAACAGGTGGCCCAGGCGGATCAGGATGCCCGTCAGGCCCGCCGTGCTGCGGATCAGCGCGTGGCTGACAGTGCGCGGACGCTGAGTCGGGCTGAGGCGAACCGGAACCTGGCCGAGGGCAAGCTGGAGACGCTGGGCATCGCGGTGGCGCGCCATGACGAGGACGCCGAGGCCGCACAGGAGCACCTGTCCGAGGCCAAAGAGGGGCTGGAGGATCTGGGCGATCTGGACTCGGCCCGCATTGGTGTCGAGGACGTCAAGCAGGCGGTCGAGGCGGCCCGTGTTACCATGCTGTCGTACCGGTCAGCCCACGACGAACTGCGCCGTGAGGGCGAGGCGCGCACCAAGCGGGCGCAGCAGGTGACCAAAGAAGTCAGTGGCTGGAAACACCGGTTGGACAGCGCTGAGCGGCGGATTACCGAACTGGCCGAACGCCGCGAGGCCTCGCAGGAGGAGCTGGAAGAGGCCAATGCGGTGCCGTTTGAGATCGCCGAGACGCGCGAAGAGCTGACCGAAGCCATCGAGGATGCCGAGGCCCGCAAGGCCGATGCCAGTGACGCGCTGGTTGGGGCCGAAACCGTGCTGCGCGACGCGGTGCAGACAGAACGGGAGGCCGAGAGGCTGGCGTCAGAGGCCCGCGAGGCCCGTGCCCGTGCCGAAGCGCTGAGTGAAGCCGCGCGCGAAACCGTGGGACATGCCGCTGAACGCATTGCCGAGGATCAGCAGGTGACGCCGCAGCAGTTGCTGGAGCAGCTGGACGCCGATCCCGACGATATGCCCGCAGCCGAGGTTCTGGAGGTTGAGGTCAACCGCCATAAACGGCAGCGCGATGCGCTGGGCGCGGTCAACCTGCGTGCTGAAGAAGACGCGCGTGAGATCCAGGAAGAGCATGACACTCTGGTCAGTGAGAAAACCGATCTGGAAGAGGCGGTAAAGACCCTGCGCAACGGGATTGCCAGCCTGAACCGCGAAGGCCGCGAGCGGTTATTGACCGCGTTTGAGCAGGTCAACGGCAGTTTCTCGTCGCTGTTCCGGCATCTGTTTGGTGGTGGCGAGGCGAGCCTGGTGATGGTCGAAAGCGACGATCCGCTGGACGCCGGGCTTGAGATCATGTGCCAGCCGCCGGGCAAGAAACTGTCGACCCTGTCGCTGCTGTCCGGTGGTGAGCAAACGCTGACCGCGATGGCGCTGATCTTTGCGGTGTTTCTGGCCAACCCGGCGCCGATTTGTGTGCTGGACGAGGTCGACGCGCCGCTGGATGACGCCAATGTCACCCGTTTCTGCGACTTGTTGGACGAAATGTGCCGTCAGACCGACACCCGGTTCTTGATCATCACGCACCACGCCGTAACAATGGCGCGCATGGACCGGTTGTTTGGTGTGACCATGCAGGAACAGGGGGTCAGTCAGTTGGTCTCGGTCGATTTGAAAAAAGCCGAGGCGATGGTGGCCTGATCTTCTATTGCTATTGCGGGGTTAGATCTGCCTTAACGAGCGCGAATTTATAAGTAAAAGGAAATACACATGACTATCATTACAAAGCTTGCGGTTGCTGCCGCGTTTGCCTTGCCATCGCTGGCATCCGCCGAAAATCTGGTGGCGTCAGACCCTGACACTCTGCTTGAGTTCTTTGTCGAAGAAGGTGGAGATGTCGAACGCACCGTGGACAATGCCGGTGATCCGAAGCTGAAGGTCGAGTATTATGGCTCGGATTTTGTTTTGTATTTCTATGATTGCACCGACAATACCGATTGCAAATCGATCCAGTTTTTCTCGGGGTATAAAACCGAAGGCGGTGTGCGCAAGTCCAAGGTCAACAGCTGGAATGCTGATAACCGCTTTGCCCGTGCCTATATTTCCGAAAGCGGATCGGCCCGGATCGAGCATGACCTGTATCTTGGCAACGTGGGCATCGATGCGGATGATTTTGCCGCGCTGGTCGCCAAATGGACCAAAGCCGAGGCCGAGTTTGAAGAGTTCATCGACTGGTGAACCAAACGCGGCGGGGGATCGCTCCTCCGCCGCTGTTTTCCTCAGAGACTGCTCAGCAGGCTGGGCGTTGGCCAGGCATCGGCCGGCAGGCCAAGACGCTGTTGTTCAACCTGCACAGCGATGCGGGTCTTCGAGCCTAAAATCCCATCGACCTTACCCACATCATGACCCCGCGCCTGTAGCTTCTTTTGCAATTGCTTCATCTGGGCGCCGCTGAGACCCTGATCAGGATTGCCCGCGTTATAGACCCCGGCGCCTTCCAGTCGGGTGGCGAAATAGGCGGCGGTCAGCACATAGGTAAAGCTTTGGTTCCACTCAAAATAGACATCGAAATTCGGGTAGGCCAGAAAGGCAGGACCCTTGTGTCCCTGTGGCAGCAATAGCGAGGCCTGGAGAGAGCCGCTGGCCAGCGTTCCTGCGCGGGGCTGTACGCCCATTTTGGCCCAGTTAGAGACTGAATTCTTTTGCGAGGGGCCGGTTTTCGACAGGTCCAGCCCGCGCGGGATTGTCACCTCTTGCAGCCAGGGCTGGCCGGGGGTCCAGCCCAGATGCGACAGCATTTTACCGCCGGACATCAGTGCATCCGGGGCCGAGGTTTTCAGGCTGACCTGACCGTCGCCATCGCCATCAACACCATTTTCCAGAATGTCGCGGGGCAGCATCTGCACCATGCCGATTTCACCGGCCCAGGCGCCTGTGGTTTTGCGTGGGTCAAAATTGCCGGTCTCGTAAAGCTCCAGCGCGGCAAAGATCTGTGGCCGAAACAGTTCAGGGCGGCGACAATCATGCGACAATGTCACCAGGGCGTTCAGAGTGTTAAAGTCCCCCTGAAAGGCACCATAATCGGTTTCAAATGCCCAGAACGCCAGCAGCACGCCGCGGTTGATGCCATAGGTGGCCTCGATCCGATCAAAAGTGGCGTTGTGTTTTCTGGCCATCGAGCGGCCACGGTCGATCCGGTTTTGCGAGATCAGGTGGCGGGTGAAGTCGATAAAGGGTTTTTGGAACACCCCTTGGGCGCGATCCGCGCGCAGAACCTTTGGATCCTGTTTGACCGATTTGAAAAAGGCGTTGGTGGTCGCCGTGGCGTGGCCATTGCTGATGGCCTCGCGCTTCAGGTCTTTGACGAACCCTGAAAAACTGCCGCCGCATTGGGCAAACACAGTGGCGGGCATCAGGCAGGCGGCAAGGGCGAGGGGCAATAGGCGCATGAAAAGGGGCATCCATATATAATAAGGTTGCCCCTTGTTAGCTAGAACAGCAGGGCCAAGGCAACCGTCATGGCCAGCGCGATGCCCCAGACTCGCCACAGCTGCGATGTGCAGGCGTCGATGTCATGGGCGCTGATGGCCTTGTTTGCCGGTGCGTTGACCCATGGAAAATCACGCATCTGCCCATCGTAGGACCGCGGTCCGGCAAGGGCGAGTTCCAGCGCGCGCGACATGGCCGCCTCGGGCCAGCCGGCGTTGGGCGAGCGGTGACGGCGGGCATCGCTGATAATGGCGCGCCAATCGCGCAACTGGCCGCTGCCAAGGGCGATCAGCAATCCGGTCAGCCGGGCAGGGATCAGGTTCAGCACGTCATCCAGACGGGCGGCGGCCTTGCCAAACTCCTCGTATTTGTCGGTGCGGTAGCCGATCATGCTGTCGGCGGTATTGATCATTTTATAGACAAGCAGACCCGGCAGGCCCGCAACCAGAAACCAAAAGGCAGGGGCGATGACACCATCCGAAAAGTTCTCGGCGCCGCTTTCGATGGCCGAGCGGGCCACTTGCGGACCGGTCATGGCAGCGGTGTCGCGGCTGACAATCAATGCCACGGCGCGTTGGCCGTCGGACAGCGAGCTGCGCAGACCGGTGGCAACGGCGGCGACGTGGTCGGTCAGCGAGCGTTGGGCGATCAGTATGGCGGCGCAGATGATTTCAACCACTGGCCCGAATAGGGACAGCAGCCAGCCAAGGATCAAGGCAATCGCGATCAGCGCCACGGCGGTGAGCCCCCCGTTGATGTGGCGGAATTCGCCTTTGTTCAGCCGCTGATCAAAGGCATCCACCAGTTTTCCCATCAGGACCGCCGGATGGGGCAGACGTGACCACAGCCACTTCGGCTCCCCCAAAATGGCATCCAGCAGCAGGGCCGCAACCAACAAGGGTGCGGTGCTCATAAGGCGGCCTCGACCCGGTCCCAGCCATCTGCGGGCGGCAGGCCCAGACGCAGGTAGGTTTTGGAGTAGGGAAAGATGCGGCTGAGAATATGGGCACGGCCAAGGCGGTCATGCCAGGCGGCTGCGTCGTCGACCTCGTATAGTCTAAACAGCGAGGTGCCACCGGCCAGACGTCCGCCACGTGCCAGCACCAGCGCATCCAGACGGTCCGCGTCCTGTGTCAGGCGTCTGCGTGTGGCATCGGCCCAGTCGTGATCCTGCAATGCCTGTGCCCCAATTTGCAGCGCCGGGCCAGACACCGCCCAGGGACCTTGCCATGTCGCAAGTCGCGAAATCAGATCCGGGTGACCGATGGCAAAGCCAAGTCGCAAGCCAGCCAGCCCCCAGAACTTGCCAAAGCTCTTCAGCACGATCACGCCGGGGCGGTCGGCCAGTGAAATCAGACTTTGGTCTGGGCAGACCTCGCAGAAGCTTTCGTCGATCACAGTCAGCGGTGCAGTGACGTCCTGCTTGGACCACAGACGCCCATCGGGATTGTTGGGGTGGACCAGAACGCGCGCCTGCGCGGGGTCCTGATCGCTGACGGTCCATCCGTGGGCCCGAAACCCAGCCGCGTGTTCGTTATATGTCGGCGGGGTGATTCGCACGGTTTGTGGTGGGGTCAAAGCTGGCAAGGTGGCAATCAATGCCGAGGCCCCGGGCGCGGCAAGAATCGCAGCCTTTGCAGGGATTTGCCAAAAGATTCGGGCTGATTCGATCAAATTTTTCTGTGCATTGTGGTCGGGCAATGCGCTCCAGGCGTCTGAAGGGATGTCAGAAACGGGGAAAGGCAGTGGATTGATCCCCGTTGACAAATCCAACCAATCGGATCGGCTGCCGCCATATAGCGTCACCCCGGCATCCAGACCACCACCGTGATCTCTTTGAGTTTGCGGTATTTTTTTGGTTAATTTGGGCATGGAAACGCCTGATGAGAACGGGTGAAAGTTCAGCCGCCCGAAAAGCAGCTAAATGGATATGGAGCAAGATTGTGCTTGAGGCAACCATACTTGGTGACCAACGTAAAAAATCCGAGTAAGTGTTTTACGGTTACCGGAGTTAGGGAGTGGCGCGTTTTAAAAATTGTGCCCGGGTTTTGTATGAAAGTTTTGATTGTTGAGAGCTGTTCTGAGCTTGGGATCCTTTGGAAAAGGCATCTTCAACGGCTTAAGGCAGTGGTCACATTGGTGGAAAACCAAGAGGCAGCAATACTGGCGTTATATGCGGATGCCTACGATATCATTGTTCTGGATCTGGTGATCAGCGAGGGCAGCGCATTGGCTGTTGCCGATTTTGCCAGCTATCGTCGACCGGATGCGCGGGTGATTTTTGTCACCAACACCAGTTTCTTCTCAGACGGGTCGATATTTGCCCATAGTCCCAACGCCTGTGCCTTTGTACAAAGCGGAACGCCGCCAGATGATCTGGCGGCGATGGTCGAGCATTACGCAGGTGCCCGTTAAGGGGCAGAAGCGGCGCTAACCCGTTTGTGTGGTGCGGTCCAGTCCAACACAGGATTGGTTGGTATTATCCGGGACGGGTTAATGGTGTCATGACTGTAGTGATAGTGGCGCACGATGTGGTGCATGCCAACGGTTTCAGCCACACCCGGCCATTGGTACAGCTCGCGGGTGTAGGCCCATAGGTTGGGGTAGTCGATCAACCGTTTGCGATTGCATTTGAAATGCAGGTGATAGACGGAATCGAACCGGGCGAGGGTGGTGAACAACCGCCAGTCGGCCTCGGTCACTTGGTCGCCCAGCAGATAACGGTGTTCTGTCAACAGGTCCTCTAGCCATTCCAGAGTGTCGAAAAGCGGGTCAATTGCAGCATCATAGGCCTCTTGCGAGGTGGCAAAACCGCATTTGTAAACACCGTTGTTCAGTGTGTCGTAGATGCGGGCGTTTATCGCTTCGATGGGTTCGCGCAACTCTTGCGGCCAATAATCGTCGGTGTTGCCGGTCAGACCGTCAAAGGCCGAGTTCAGCATCCGGATGATTTCCGAGCTTTCGTTCGACACGATGGTGTTGCGCTGTTTGTCCCATAGGATCGGCACAGTGACACGGCCGGTGAAATCCGCATCGGCGCGGGTGTAGATCTGATGCGCGTGGGTCAGGCCAAACAGGTTGTCACCGGTCGCGCCGTATTCGTCTGTCTCAAAGGTCCAGCCCTCGCCCAGCATGTCGGGGTGCACCACTGAAACGCTGATATGGTCCTGCAGGGATTTGAGCTGGCGAAAGATCAGGGTGCGATGGGCCCATGGGCAGGCCATCGAGACATAGAGATGGTAGCGGCCGCTTTCCGCCTTGAACCCGTCACTGCCCGAAGGACCGGCCGTGCCATCTGCGGTGATCCAATTGCGAAATTTGGCTTCAGCGCGTTTAAAACTGCCGCCTGTGGTTTTGGTGTCATACCATTGGTCGTGCCATTTCCCGTCGATCAACAGTCCCATGCCGCTAGCTCCTATGTGTTTGCTGAGGCTTAGATAGTGTGGAACGGGCATCCCGCCTATCATCGGCAACGCGCATCGTCTCTGCATGGCTGCACAGATAAGGATCGATGGCGGGACTAAATTTGCGGGGGTGAGCTAATTTTTACAAAAGTTCACTTGATTTTATCAATTCTAATAGCACTGTTGGACTCGGAATAACAAAGGTCAGCCAGATGTCGACATACCTGCCGAAAGAAGTTCAAGAAGGATTGGACGCCGCCCGTTTGCTGGCGATGAAAAAGTCCAGTCGCCTGCGGGTTTGCGTCGAGGGAGAGGTCTATCGCGTGCTGCGGATGTGGAAAGACGGGTTTGCCGTTGAAGAGGGGGTTGTCCCGAATCTGCGCGGTCTGGTCGATATTTATGACGGCACAAACCACCTGTATCAGTGTCTGATTGTGGGCACCGAGGCCGAAGGTGGTGAGATGCAATATGAATTCAAACGTGCCACCGCGGTCGCGGATAAGCCCGCGCTGGATTTCTATCGTGCGCCGGATGCGCCGGTGGGGTTGTTAGGGCATGATGCGGCTTAGGCTGACGTAACCGATTAGATAGAAAAGGCCCCGAATGCGGGGCCTTTTTGATTCGGTGGCATAACTTTGTTTTGGGTGGTGAATGGCTACGGGCGGATTTCAACGGTGGTTCCGATTGGTACAAGCGCCCACAAATTTTCCATTTGTTCGTTTGATACAGCGATGCATCCGTCGGTCCAGTCGCCGGGCAGAGTAACCATATCCCCCAAGGAGTTGGGCTGGCCGTGAATGAAAATATCACCGCCTGGGTCTACCCCATCTGTTTTGGCACGAGTGATGTCTTCGGGTCTTGGATAATCAAGCCCTAGCGACAGATGGAATGAACTGCGTGGGTTTCGACGATTGATGCTGAACAGGCCTTCCGGGGTTTTCCCATCGCCTTCGTGCTGTTTGTCGCCAAGCGGGGCAAATCCCAAACTCACCTGCATTTGCAATACAGCTATACCATCGCGGCTGGCGGTCAGGCGTTTTGCAGATTTCTCTATTAGAATAAGGTCGACGTGCTGGACTGTGTCGGCCAGAGGGGGGGCCTCTGGCCGTGGTCCGTAGTTTTGCCACGCCCACCAACCGAACCCTATTGCAAGAATCAGGCCGGTCAGGAGGCTAAGGCGGCGGATCACTTACTGGAGATCCGAAAAGGCGCGGGTCATGCGTTCGCAGGCCTCGATCACGCGGCTGCGTTGGGTGGCCAGGTTGAACCGCTGGAACATCTCACCGCCGGCGCCAAAGCTGGGGCCTTGCGATACGGCGAGTTTGGCGACGTCGCGGATGCGGGCCTTGACCTCATCGTGGCTCATGCCGGTGGCCTCAAAATCGACCCAGGCCAGAAAGGTGGATTGCAGTGGCAGCGATTTCAGGCCCGGAATTGCATTGATCGCCTGATCAAAGATACGCCGGTTTTCATCAAGATGGGCTATCTGCGCATCCACCCATTTGGCGCCTTCTGGCGAATAAGCGGCGGTGATCATATTGATGGCCAGGCAGCCGGCGCCGTAGTCCAGCGTGTTCAGCCGGTGCTTCATCGCGGCGCGCAGGCTGTCGTCGGGAATGATCATGTTGCCGGTACGCTGACCTGCAATGTTGAACGTCTTGGACGAGGCGGTCAGGGTGACCGTCCGGTTGCGGGCTTCGGGTGCGGCGATGTCCATCGGTACAAAGGTGGCGCCGGGGAACACCAGATCGTGGTGGATTTCGTCCGAGATCAGGATCAGATCGTTGCGACTGGCAAAGGCACTGATTTCACGCAGTTCCTCGGGGGTCCAGACGCGGCCTGACGGGTTCTGCGGGGAACACCATATCAGGATTTTCTCACTGCCGGTCAGGCGGCTTTGGGCGTCGTCGAGATCCAGAACATAGGTATCGCCGTCGCGTTTCAGCGGGCATTCGGTCAGGACCCGTCCAGTCTTTGCGATCTTATGGGCAAATTCGTGGTAGACCGGTGAGAAGGTCACGACGCTGTCGCCCGGATCGCTCCAGACGTCCAGAGACAGCGCAATGGCATTGCCCAATCCCTGCGAGGTCAGAATCCAGTCCTGCTCGATTTCCCAGTTGTGACGGGTCTTCATCCACCACTGCACGGCGGCCAGATAGTCAGGGTGATCCCAGGAATAACCAAAGACGCCATGATCGGCGGCCTTGCGGATCGCGTCGATCACGCAGGGCGCGGTGGCGTAATCCGAATCTGCCGTCCACATTGCCAGGCCGTCATCAGGGGAAACGCCGTATAGCATTTCCATCTTGTCCCATTTAGTGCTGTTGGTGCCGCGACGGTCGATTGGGTCGTCAAAACTCATCCAGAATTCTCCTCGTGTTTGGGCCTGAAGCTACTGCGAAACGCAGCAGGTGCAAGGGGGGCGTTGCGGTGGCTGAGGCAATGGCCTAAATCGGGGGCATGAAACGTAATATTTTGATCCATCCCGACCCTCGCCTTAAAAAGGTTTGCGCGCCAGTCAGTGATATCACTGACGTGTTGCGCAAGCTGGCTGATGATATGCTGGAAACCATGTATGACGCGCCGGGCATTGGCCTGGCGGCGCCGCAGATTGGCGTCATGGACCGGTTGATCGTGCTGGACTGTGTCAAGGAAGAGGGCGAAGAGATGCGCCCGCTGGTGATGTTCAATCCGGTGGTTGTGGCGGCCTCGGATGAGACCAATGTCTATGACGAGGGCTGTCTGTCGATCCCGGACCAATACGGCGAAGTGACCCGCCCCGAGGTGGTGGATGTGGAATGGATGGATCGCGACGGCAATGCGCAGCGGGAACGGTTTGACGGATTGTGGGCCACCTGTGTGCAGCACGAGATTGACCATCTGGAGGGCAAGCTGTTCATCGACTATCTGAAGCCGCTGCGCCGTCAGATGATCACTCGTAAGATGCAAAAGCTGAAACGCGAGCTGGCGCGCAAGTGAGCAAGCTAACGATCCTGACCTGGCCCGATGCCCGCCTGTCGCAGCGCTGTGCGCCTGTTGGGGCCGAACCGCTGGATGATCTGATCGCCGATATGTTCGAAACCATGTACGCCGCTGAGGGCCGCGGACTGGCGGCGCCACAAGTGGGCGTGATGAAACGGTTGTTTGTGATGGACTGCACCTGGAAAGAGGGGCCGAAGTCGCCGATGGTGATGATCAATCCAACCATCATGGCTGCCGAGCGCAGTCCTGCCGAGATGCAGGAGGGCTGCCTGTCGATCCCGGGTGTGCTGGTCTCGGTCGCGCGCCCCAAGGCAGTGACCGTTCAGTGGACCGCCGCCGAGGGCGACATTCACATGGCTGATTTCGACGGGTTTGAAGCGCGCTGCATTCAGCATGAGTTCGATCATTTGAACGGCACGGTGACATTTGATCACCTGTCAGGCGCGGAGCGTGCCAACGTCGAGGCTGAATTTCTGGAGATAAACACGTGACCACCCGTATCTGCCTGCCCTGGCCAGACAAACATCTGCGCACCAAAGCCGCCGAGGTGAGTGAAATCACCGACGAGATCCGTTCCATCTGGGTGGACATGGTGGACACGATGGAGGCGATGCCCGGTGTGGGCTTGGGCGCACCGCAGATTGGCGTGATGCTGCGGCTGGCGGTGGTTGATGGCTCACGCGAGCGGGGCAAGGCGGTGAAGATGGCCAATCCCGAAGTGTTGCATGCTTCGATCGAATTGCGTGAGCATGATGAGGCCAGTCCCAACCTGCCGGGGGTTTGGGCCCCGATCAAGCGGCCGCGGGCTGTAACGGTGCAGTTTATGAATGCCGATGGGGTTTTGGAACAGCGCGATTTCGTTGGGCTCTGGGCGACATCGGTGCAGCATCAGATTGATCATCTGAATGGTCGGATGTATTTTGACAACTTGTCAAAAGTGAAACGTGATATGTTGCTGCGCAAAGCGAGGAAACGCGCGTGAGACTAATTTTTATGGGCACACCGGATTTTTCGGTGCCGGTG
>ENA-OSET01001165-OSET01001165.1-sediment-metagenome-genome-assembly--contig:-NODE-1165-length-27773-cov-42.399733_pt1 | contig 27773 bp, 25 predicted proteins | sample MGYA00237882_ERZ534229 | MGnify/ENA primary metagenome ERZ534229 (study PRJEB26408, sample SAMN06266212) | sediment metagenome | isolation source: Hudson Canyon methane seep mesocosm | place... | reverse complement strand
GTCCCCAACCGGGGTTCAAATTAGTCACCACGTTGTCGCTTGCCAGGGTGTCGGAGTACAAAGAAATAGCATCGGCATCCGTTACCGTTGGTGCTGTAGCCGCTGCTGTGGGTGCCGTGGCCGAGGCCGGTGTACCCACAGTGGCCGTCGTATCACTAAAATACAGATTGTCCATATAGAAGTTGCTTAAACCATCGTCAGAACCAATTACGGCACTTTGACTATCAAACTTCATTTGGAAGACACTGGCAAGATCCACTCCAGAGAAGGCATCTAAGTCAATGTCATAACTGTTCCACTGGTCCGCTGTCACATCCAAAACGATTCCCGCTTCGGAGGAAGCGTTGCCATCAGTGGACACCAAAAACAGCTTTACCTTGCCCGCCGTTTCTGACCACAGATCCAGATGCAGACTCTCTTTTGCTGACACATCAGTGCTGTTCAGTTCAATGCCCTGATAGTTTAGGCTGGTAAACTTCAATACATTACCCACGGCACTGTCGACATCCGTGGCGGCGCCCAAAGAACCTGATTGTCCCCAACCGGGGTTCAAATTAGTCACCACGTTGTCGCTTGCCAGGGTGTCGGAGTACAAAGAAATAGCATCGGCACCCGTTACCGTTGGTGCTGTAGCCGCTGCTGCCGGTGCCGTGGCCGTCGCTGTGGGTGCCGTGGCCGGTGTTGCAGTATATGCTGAGCTTATCAACTCAACATCATCAATCAAGACTTCGCCCACATCATGGCCCATATCAAATATTACGCGACTATCATTACCACCAAAATTAATTTCATTTATCTGAATGGTATAGGTCTGCCACTCCTCCGTGAGAGTAAGGTTTTCTGTGGAACTGCTATAAGGTGCCTTGTTTAAGCCAAGACCAGCTGTTAAAGCACGTCCATCCGTACCTTTTGCCCTAAAGCTCAATTGATAACTTGTGTCTTCAGCGAGACTTAGCACATAACTCAAATTAACATCCCATGCGTTACCCGCCGCTTCTACATTGGCATAATTGAAGCCTTCATTTTCACGAACACTGGCAGCATTGCCTGACCATCCATCAGTTGTTTCAAAAGTACCATTTACAACTAAGTTGCCAGCTTCGATTACAGTGTTATTAATCTCGGTTTCAACATTAAGGTCATTAATAGCTTTTAATTTCTCTGCACGTTCAGCAGCGTCAGCTTCCATAACTTCAGTCATCTTGCTACTTAGCGTAGTTTGCGCAAATTTTGCTGACCTATACATATCATTAAGAAGTGCGTTTGGATTGGCACTATCACCACTAGCACTGGCAATCATTGATTGGTTAACAGCCGCTAGTTTCGTACTAACTGAAGATGCGACGGAACTAAAATCTATAGTTTCATCAGCCATTGGCACTTTTTGCTCCGCGTTGACAACAATCGTCTGGATAGTTGTTGCATTACCAAGATTAACAGGGCCTCCCGAAGCGTCTTGAATAGCACTTTCGATGGCTTGAGCAACTGCTTTTACACCCTGAGCTGCAGTTGTGTTTCCAGAAGCAAGTGTTTCAGAGCCTAAATCAAGCAAATTAGAGATAGAGGTGCTAACAGCTTTGTAATGCAGGGCATCTGCAACTTTATCAGCACTTGCATCGTCAGCAAGGGCAGACGCAATTGGATCAAAGTTATGGAGGTCTACATCGCTATCCAAACCAAATGCTGTTTTTAATTGAGCTTCAGTTAGGTCCGTTGTTTCTAAAAGCGTTGTCATCGGTGAGATGACTTTTGTATCCGCACCACCACGAAATGCTGTGGTAACAGCGACACCTGATGTAGTGTCAATGGTAGTCGCATTAGGGGCTGCAATAATACTACCACCATTAGGTACATAACCTTGCAAGCTAAAAGCACCATCTTCATCTGTAGTATCGTTAGGCTCACCGTCATCGAAAATACCATTGTCGTTAGTATCTTGGAAAACATTTGCCCCCTGCACGTAACCATTAATTACAGATCCAGAAAAACTGGCAGATGAAGTTGATGCTACAACTGAGCCGCCACTACTGCCGCCCGCACTAAGTCCCAGCAGCCCCAAACCAGCCAGTGGCAAAGAGTAACCCACGTCTGACAAGGCAGCTATATCGCCCTCTGGTTCTAGCGATTCTGGCTGATTAGTTTCAGCCACTCCTGCTGCAGTAGATGCCTCTTCCTTATCGCCATCTTTTTCTTTTGATTCGTCTTGTTCTGCTTGCTCAGCAAGCTGGGCTTCTAGTTCACTCAGTAACTCAAGCTCGGCGTCGGTTATGGTACCTGCAACCTGTTTGGCTTTAAGTTCCGCTAGCATTTCTTGAGCATTAATTGTGGCGTTTAAGGAAGTCATAATCGTTTCCACCTATTGATGATTTTATCTTTATAATATTGTCAGCAGCATTAAAAATACTTTTATTGCCACCATGTGATTTCAAGTGAAATCTTAGTAACTAACTGTCGTTATTCTTTTACCAGTCGAACGTTATCTACACGCAGGACCACACCATGCTGATTGTCCCATTCGGGCAACAGCACCAATGGCGTATTCACGTTGGTTAAGTCCAAGGACGAACCTGGACGCTTACGTAATTCAGCCAACGACATGCGGTAAGACTTCCACTCTCCTACCGACGCTGGCGCAATAGGCACCTCGCCAGTACTACAGGGAAAGAAGCAATCGATTTTCATTTTCATGCTATCTGTTGCTCGGGGATCTACCAGACGCTGCATATCAAATTCAATATACTTAAAGGCACTAAAGTCAAAGCCTAATGGACCCTGCCAATAGCCAACGCCCTGGTTGGTTTTGAAGCTAAACTGCTGAACTGTGCCGCGGTCTTTATCTTCAACTTCAGTCACGTCAATTTGGCCATTAGCTTTCCAAGCATCAGCTGTAAACGGCGGTACCGATGCACCATTAAAGATATCTACAACATCTGCCTTGTAAAAATCAGAGTCAAATTCAATATTTATGATCTTTGGTGGTTGCATACCAAAGTTACGAGTAGCACGACGATTTTTGGTAGCACATCGACGCAGCGATGAAAGCGCTTTTGGGCAGCTATAAACACGCACATAATCCACTTCCATTTGTGCTGGGAACTTGGTTTCGGCGTTTGGCTCACCAGGCCAAGTGCCACCCACTGCTAGATTTAACAACAGATGGAAGCGCTCATTAAATGGCGCGTTGCCCTCTACGTTGTACCAATCACCATTTTCATCACGAATTTGTGAATACCACCCAGACGAAAATTGAGTGACGTAATGATAGTCGTTGATATACCACCGAATTTCGCCGTCGGCCCATTCAATGGCATACGTGTGAAATTCCTTGGATGGGTCACTTTCAGTATGGGTAAAAGTTTCCCCTGTGTAGACGTTGTTTGGCCACTCTCTTCCATAATGCAAGGTAGCATGAGTTTTCTTGTGTTCAGCCTCAGGGGCTTGACTGACCATTTCAACAATATCTATCTCGCCACTAGCCGCCCAGGTTCCATATTTGTAATCTGTAGGGAGCATCCAAATTGCAGGCCACAGGCCCTGACCAGCGGGTAGTTTAGCCCTCACTTCTAAGCGGCCATACTTCCAATCACCTTTGTTTTTGGTACGCATACGCGCAGACGTATAGGGCAAGGTTTTTTTGCCACTTGTACCCCAATCTTCTGGTTCCGCTGACCCTCGATAGGTTTCTTTGTAGGCTCGAAGAACTAACTTTCCATCTTTAATAAAGGAGTTTTTATGACGATCTGTATAGCACTGCAGCTCTTGATTACCACCGCCCCAACAATTCTCTTCCCATTCCCACTTGCTCTCATCTACGTCCTTGCCTGCAAATTCATCTTGCCATACTAATTTCCAGCCCTTTGCTTCAGCATAGGCGATATCAGTGATGTCTGTTGCAGCCTGAGCTGCAGCTGGAACACTTAATATGGTCGCGCTAACAATGCTAAGTGCGCAAAAAGAAAACGTTTTCATTTTCATTACAAAATATCTCCACTACTGTTAATGACATCACGGTACCAATAGGCCGACTGTTTAGGTGTGCGTTTTTGCGTATCAAAATCCACATGTACTAAACCAAAACGCTGCTGATAGCCATGCGCCCACTCAAAGTTATCCATAATGGACCAGTAGAAGTAGCCGGCTACGTCAACACCATTGTTAGCCGCCTGACGCAGGTTCTGCAGATGATGACGCACATAGTCGATACGACCTGGATCCGCTACTTCACCATCAGCATGTACCCAGTCACAGCTGGCTAGACCGTTTTCTGTCACCACAACAGGTAATCCATAGCGCTCATAAAAGAATTTGGGGCCCCATAGCAGACATTCAGGTGTGACGTTCCAATCCATGGTAGTACGACCACAACCAACCAAATTCACTACTTCCGGCTCACCCGCATCATTTAACTGCAATGGCGTACCTGAATAAATATTGACCCCATACATATCCAATGGCTGATGAATGATTTCCATATCGCCGGTACGGATATCAGGCAAAAACTGTTCAAACAGTTTTAGACCGTCTTCAGGATAACCGCCCTTCAGCATAGGATCTGCGTACCAGGTATTGCTAAAGCAATCCAGGTTCTTGATATCAAACGTTGCCGCTCGGGCAGCTTCCACCAGCCGCGGGTCATCGTTAACCGGGTAGGTCACCAGACCAACGGGGGCGGCACCGATATTAATAGTTCCCTTGGCGCTGGCGCGCATGGCCTGCACCGCCTTACCATGGGCCAGCAAAGAGTGGTGAGAAGCCTGCAAAACTTTTTCAAAGGTCATCTTCAAACCTGGCGCATGGTCGGCTGTCTGGTGACCCAGCCCTAGGAAACACTGGGGTTCATTGAGGGTAAACCAGTTCTTCACTCGGTCAGAGAACTTTTCCGTAATAAGCTGGGCATAATCAGCAAACCAGTCGGCGCTGTCACGATTCAGCCAACCTCCCTGATCATACAAGGCCGTGGGGAAATCCCAATGGAACAAGGTAATCCAAGGGTCAATATTAGCGGCCAAAAGGCTGTCTATAAGGCGGTCATAAAAGTCCAACCCTTGCTGATTGACGGTACCAGTTCCATGGGGAAAAATGCGTGGCCAAGCCACAGACAAGCGATAAGCCTGAATACCCAGATCCGCCATCATTTTCACATCGTCCTGGTAGCGATTTAGATGGTCACAAGCGACCATGCCAGAACTACCATCACGCACCAGACCAGGCTGGCGGCAAAACATATCCCATACACTATCACCCCGGCCTTGATCCATGGCTCCACCTTCCATCTGATAGGAAGATGCTGCGGTGCCCCATACGAATTCGTCTTTAAACTTTGTCATTATGCTATTTATACCTTTAATTTAGTTTTGCGTCTTTCAACTAATTATTCTTTACACTCATTGCAATACTGAGTCTTAAAGTTTTGCAACAGAGTCTCTTACCACCAAAGAGGTTTTAAACTTCACACCTTCAGGTGCTTTTTTGTTGTAAATTTCTTGATATGCCATATTGGCGCACGCCTTGGCCATATCGTATTTAGGAAAGTGCATGGTAGTCAGGTTTGGGCTGATATAATTAGCCATAAGAATATCATCGAAGCCAATCACCGACAGGTCCTCAGGAATTGAACGATTATTGCGAGCCGCCCATTCGTATATACCAAATGCGGCTTCATCGTTACCGGCTACCACAGCAGTAAACTCCAGGCCAGAGTCAACCAGTTGCTGCATACCTTCGACACCCCCTTGCACTTCGAAGTTAGTACGAGCAATATGCTTATCGGTCACCGGCAAGCCTGCTTTCTCCATGGCCCGCTTGAAACCAGCGATACGCTCATTGGCATCCTGCTTATACTCCTGACCACCAATGCAAACAATTTGCCTATGCCCCTGATCGATTAAATGACGTGTCGCCCAATAGGCGCCGTCATCATTATCAAGCCACATGTTACGATGTTCCAAGCCCTCTACATGTTGGTTGATAAGGTAAATGGGTATTTGTTTTGATAGTTCCTGCAAGTATTGGCCATCTAGACCTTCCGTCAATAGGATTAAACCGTCGACCTGGCGCGCCATTAGATAGTCAATAGCCTCTTTTTCTTCCTGCGCTTCACCAAAACCACTGGCGATAATCACGTGCTTGTTATGCTTACGCAAAGTGGCTTCTACGCCAGACATAACCGGCCCATAAAAGGGACCATCCAAGTGGGACACAACCATGCCCAAGGTATTGGAGCGCTTAGACGATAGGGACTGGGCAGCAGGATTAGGCTGATAGCCTAATTCTTCCATCGCCGCCAGCACCTTGTTGCGGGTAGTCTCTTTGACGATGGAACCATTGTTGGTCACTCGGGACACCGTGGCAGGCGACACGCTTGCCAATTTTGATACTTCCAATATACTGGGCTTCTTCATGTTTTATACTCTCCTTGTTAAACCTGTTATTCACTATAGTCGAAGCAACGCACAAAGTGATCTTCTGCCACTTGAGTAACGGCAGGCATTTGCTCATAACATTTGGAGCTAACCTTTGGACAACGCCCAGCAAAGGGGCAGCCTTTGGAAGCTGGCGTCCATAACGGGATTTGACTCTTGGTATGCTCTTGCGACGTAACGCCCCGTTTACGCCCCACTTCGGGCACGGCACTAATCAATAGCTGAGTATAGGGGTGTTGCGGGTTTTGGGTGACGGAATCACTGTCGCCCCATTCCACCATGTGGCCCACATACATGACCCCGGTACGCTCGGCAAAATAGCGCGCGGTGGCGATATCGTGGGTAATATACAGGAAACCGATGCCCTCTTGTTTCATATCCGCCATCAAGTTGAGTATTCCTAGGCGAATAGACACATCCAGCATGGAAATCGGCTCATCGGCCAATACAAACTTGGCGTCCGTCGCTAGGGCACGAGCAATAGACACACGCTGACGCTGGCCCCCTGATAGTTCATGGGGAAACTTGCCTGCGGTCTGTTGAGCCGGTGACAAACCCACCCGCTCCAAGATGCCCAGCATATATTCTTCAATGGCAGCGCCTTTTAAATCAGGCATATGAATACGAATAGGGCGATACAGGTGATGGCGTATGGTGTGTACAGGATTCAAGGAACCAAATGGATCCTGAAAAATCATTTGTATCTGTTTGGCCAGCTGTGCCTGAGTCAAATCACTGTCAGCACTATTAATGTCCTCACCGTTAAGTTTTAAGACACCTTCAGTTGGCTTATACAAACGACTCAAGGCTCTAGCACAGGTACTCTTGCCACTGCCAGACTCGCCCACCAAGGCCATGGCTTCACCAGCTTTAATGGTAAAGCTAACGCCATTTAGAGCGCGCATATACCGGCGCTTGAACAGAGCGTTGTCTAGGGCAAAATCTATCACCAAATTTTCAACTTCTATGCTCTCAGAGCGCTGCTCAATATTCATTGCTTGCCCCACCACCATTGGGTCAATCAACTGATTCATGACAAACCTCCCTGACTAAGTTTATGGCAGGCGACTTGTCGCTCTTCTGGAACCTTGTATTGTTCAATATTGGGCGTTACTTCCATACAGATCTGCTCACACTGGCTGCAGCGGTCTTGGAAATAACAGCCCGTTGGCACGTCCAGCAAGTTTAAGGGGTTCCCTGGAATACCTTCCAGGCGCTCTTTGGGACCATGGATAGTAGGGAAAGAACGTAACAGGCCTTGGGTATAGGGGTGCTGGGGATGGGATAACACGCCTTCGGCATTACCCAGTTCAACCATCTTGCCCGCATACATGATACCAATGCGATCGGCAATTTGCCCCATCAGGCCCAAGTCATGGGAAATAAACAGGATAGCAAAACCAAACTCTTCCTTGAGGCCATAAAGCTGATCCATAATGTCACGTTCAACCACCACATCCAAAGCCGTAGTCGGTTCATCCATAATAATCAGCTTAGGACGCAAAATCAGAGCAATGGCAATCACCACGCGTTGACGCATACCGCCAGAAAGCTGGTGCGGATAGGATTTCATACGTGATACATGAATCCCTACCATATCCAGCATGGCTTCTGCCCGCTTTTGGGCGTCGGCCAGTGTTACTGTTTCATGGGCCAGCACCACATCAACCAGCTGGTCACCAATGGTGAGCACCGGATTCAGGGCATTCATGGCACTTTGAAACACCATGCTGGCCTGCGCCCAACGAAACTGACGTAACTCTTCCTGCGACATGGTCAATACATCCTGACCCTGAAACTTGATTTTGCCGTCGGTGATCAGTGCAGGGGCGCTGTGCAAATTGGCAATGGCAAAGGCCAGTGTGCTTTTGCCGCAGCCCGATTCACCGGCCAACCCAACGGTTTCTCCAGCATAGATATCCAGATTAACCTGATTGACGGCACGGGCATTGCCATCGTCAGTAACATAATCAACACACAAGTCCGTGATCGACAACAAGGGTTCACGAGTATTTATCATGGCTGTAATCTCTGGGCTTCAACCTCGGCTTTCATACGGCGCCAGGTTTTAATATAAGAGCCGGTTTTCAATTTCGGGTTGGATATTTGGTCAATGGACATATTCAATAAAGCCAAACCACCACCAAAGATGGCAATGGCCGCGCCTGGCACTACCATGTCCCACCAGGCGCCCACGATAAAGGCAGCATTTGATTGTGCCCAAAACAACATGGTGCCCCAGGTAATAATGGTGGGATCGCCCAGCCCAAGAAATTCAAGCCCGGCTTCGGCCATCAGGGCATAAATACAGGTGCCCATGGCACCGCCCACGACAATGCTGATAAGGTTTGGCAAGATTTCGACAAATATAATGCGCCATTTGGACTCACCCATCACTTCGGCGGCCAAAATAAACTCCTTATTGCGTATCGTCATGGTTTGACTACGAATCACTCTGGCTCCCCAAGCCCAGGATGACAGGCCAATAATCAGGGCAATAATCAGGGGCCCCACTTGCCCTAAAAAAGCGGCCAATATGATCAATAGGGGCAATTGCGGGAACACCAGCACGATATTGGTTATGGACATGAGTATTTCATCTACCCGGCCACCGAAGTAGCCAGCACTAACCCCCACCACTACAGCAATAACAGTAGTAATCACTGCAGCACCAAAGGCCACTAATAAAGAAATTTTGCCGCCGTGTAAAACTTGACTAAACACGTCCTTCCCCGAACGGGTGGAGCCCAGCCATAATTCTGCACTGGGAGGCTGATGACCGCGAGCCACACGTTTATTAGGCTCATTCTCGGCAATTAACGAGGCGCTTACACTCATAATAATGACAGTAACCACAATCAATGAGCCTAAGATGGCCGCCGTGTTACCACGATAGAAACGGCGTAAAAATTTGATAACAGGATGACTTAACATATGACTTATGACTCGGTTAGTTCACACTTATTGTTAATAAAGTTAGGTTATAAAAAGGACTATGTTCGCAGACGCGGGTCTAACCAAAGGTACAAAAGGTCGGCAATAAAGTTAGCTACCAAGACAAACACCACGATCAATAAAAAGCAGGCTTGCATGGTTGGGTAATCACGTGATCCTAAGGCTTTAAATAGCAGCAACCCTACCCCCGGATAGTTAAATACAGTTTCGATAAATATAGCCCCGGCCATAACAAAACCAATCTGCATAGATACGGCGGTCACCACAGGCAACAATGCATTACGCGCGGCATAATGAGTCATAATACGACCATGACTAAGCCCCTTGGCTTTGGCCATAGTGATATAGTCTTCACCCAAGACGTTAATCATGGCGTTACGCATATTGAAGATCCAGGCACCAATACCACCCAAAATCATGCAACTAATCGGCAGCACAGCATGGTGCAATACACTGGACACGTACTCCCAGGTCAACCCAGGATCAAGGTCGGGATTAGCCCCATAAGACAGAGGAAACCATTTCCAGCTAAGAGCCAGGATAAAAAATATAAATAAGGCGGTGACCGGTTGCGGCATAGCCCCAACAAACGCCCAAAACCCGGGCATAAAGCGATCTACAAAGCCACCACGATGATAGGAAGCATAAGTACCAATAATCAGGCCGATAAATATGGAGATCACTGTGGACATGCCTGCCAAACCAACAGTCCACGGTACCTTCACCGCCAACAGTTCTGTTACGGGTAGTGGGTAGAGCATGATCGTAGGCCCAAGATCCCAAGTAAAAATACTCTTAATGTATTTCAAATACTGGACCCACATTGGGCCATCAACAAAACCTAGCATCTCTTTGTAAGCCTGCAGGGTTTCAAGAGGCATTCGCCCCTGAGCTGCTGCAAATAACGCATCTACAGGATCACCAGGCATCAATCGTGGAATGACAAAATTAAACGTAATTGCCACCATAATAGCGATGAAATAAAAGCTAAAGCGCCTTACTACAAAATTCATAAGTACAGGTATTCTTATAATTAAAATGTTAACAGCGGCCAGCTTATTAGCCGGCCGCCTTTGAGATTACTTAGCGTACAGTTGCTCAAAAGTGATTAACTTTCGAGAAGATTCATAGAACACAGGTTGTACGAAAGCATTTTCAGCTGTTGGCCAACCGCCAATACGGGTAGCATTATACTGATACCAGGTTGGATTGGAGAACAAAGGAACAAAAGCCAAACTTTCAGCAGTAAATGCCATCAGCTCTGCAAGAATAGCTTTGCGACGTTCTGCATTAGAGGTTGCCAAATATTCATCTATCAATGCATCAACTTCTGGGCTACTCACACCGTGGTTTGTATGCCAAGACATACCTTGACGAGAAGTATGGAAGTAATCTTGATAGGCTTGAATTGGATCTTCGGCGTTAGTTTTAGACCAGTTAATAGACGCCTGATAAGTGCCCTCTTTCAATGCAGCATCGTAAACAGACCAATCAACTGTCTTGGTGTTAGCTCTAATACCAATTTCAGCCAAATATTCACTAACCATCTGCACTGTCTGCACCCAGTCAGTCCAGCCGTTTACAACGTGAATATCGAAATTGATCTCTGTTCCATCTGGATTCTCCAGAAAGCCATCTCCATCCACATCTACATAACCAGACTCACCCAACAAATCCATCGCTTTATTTGGATTATACTCTGCCAAATAGTCATACTTGGCATTCACTTCATCGTTAAAATGGGACTTGAAAAATTCACCAATTCCCGTCACATGAGTTTCAGGTGTTGGGTAACCATAGGCCGCCAAATCCACAATCATTGGACGATCTAGCGCCATAGAAAAGGCCTTGCGGAAATTGATATCGCTAAACGGCGCTTCACGGGTATTCAAATAAACGTTAATTAAATCATTAGCTGGATACCAAAAGCCATGGTTTTCCGGATTTGGGGCAACATAAGTCTTTTCAATGTCAGCAATGAAGTTGGAACCCCAGTCAATTTCGTCATTGATCAATGCGGCCTGAATCTGAGAGTTATCAGTATATTGACGGAACTTAATGCAATCCAGATAAGGTAAGCCTTCATCAGCTTTGTAGTAATTAGGGTTACGGCAAATTTGAATTTGGTTATCTTTTACCTGCGTCACCTCAGTAATAGGACCAGAACCAACCGGGTTACCATTCTTATAAGTGGAAATATCCTCAACGTCTTTCCAAATATGCTCAGGTACCACATGCAGACGCGGCAAGTGCCAATCGATAGTGCCATCTCTATCCGTGAACTTAATATAAACAGTCAGTGAATCTGTGGCCTCAGCTGATGCAAACTTACCAGAGCCCCACTGCCCTGTCGCATCAAGCTTAGCGTCATCCTTACCTAGGTTTAAAGAAAAAACCACGTCTTCAGCATCGAGGACTTCACCATCTGACCAAGTCAGACCATCTTTTAAGTTAATAGTTAAACCCATCAAATCTGCATCATAAGTAAAGCGACTGGCTAAGCGCCAATTTATCTCACCTTTCAAAGCATTTACGGCCCATAGAGGTTCAAACATGGTACCACCAACCATGTCTCCCTGAGCACCTGAGTATGGATTAAAGTCCTCAACAAAAGCCTGCGTAATAATAGGCACAGTTAGTACTCCACCCTGTGCATGCTTACCTTCTGCATGTGCAGTGGCTACCATGCCTGTCGATAATGTTGAAATAGCAAGCGCTAAGCTCAGTTTCTTCATGGAATTACCTCTTATATTTTTATTTGATACACCGGCTAGGCTGCCAATATATAGTTCGATTTTTTTCCAATATATGAAATCGTTTTCATTCTATTTGTAAAAAAAAGGCTGGCGGCCGAATCGATATGAATGAAAACGATTTCATAGACTATAAAGACAAAAAAACCACTTGTCAAATAAAAAACTCACATTAAATACGAGAATGGTTGCGCTCTTTTAATCATCATACCCCCCAATAATAGTTCTGCTTGATTAGGTGTGATAACAGCGGATGTCTCCTGAAGATGCCCCCTGGTCAATAGATGAGCACATGGTGGAGCTGTGATCCTTGGCCGGAGATCATGCCCATAATCTTCCAACTATTGAGTTTTAGACAAAGCAGCCTTGCTTTCATGTCTAGATACAACCAACAGAAATATACCTAAGCTGGCCTCAATTATTGACCTGCCTATTATGACAATATCAAGCCCAGTATGAATATCAAAAAGGATCGAAGTAATTGAGAAAATGGACGTTAGCAGCCAGAATAACCCCGCATAATAAGCGAACAACCGCCCCCCTCTAGGGGTCGTATAGTTGGGCAAATACCAACATAATACAACTAGTGTTGAGCGAAGTATGATGTTACTGATCATCATTCTGTGCGTAACGGGAGTTAAGTCAGTCCCGTAAAGAAAATGAGAACTTAGGTTGGGCGCCAGTAATAAAACTAAAATCCAAGCGGCAAGGCAATAAGAACGAAAAGCTATACACCCGCCTAGCCAATCCTATGGATGATATTGTCTCGCTAATTGTTGGGGTTGACCCGTGAGTGGAATTTTTACCCCCCCCTGTAAATAATGGTTTTATTGGTAATGTTGGTTACTTTGGTTCTTTTGGTTCTTTTAAGCAATACCCCAGCTAAAGATTCTAAAAAGACCAAAAAGACCAACATTACCACCCCCCCTATAGCGAAAAGGTACTAGGACGAAAATTCGTAAAGACGGTGTTTCAAGAGCGCGTTATTTAATTAGTTACAAAAGATACTAAGGGGCAATGGCCATTAAGGAATTTAACAGAGCACAAATCGCGGTCGCGTTTGACGTTAATTTAACGACCGTGGACAAATGGCGTCGAAGTGGATGCCCAGCAGAACAACAGGGCAAAAATGTTGTATTTACCGTGCGCGCAGTTAGCGATTGGTTGCGTGGGCGAGATTCGGCGAGCAACGACGCGCTAGATTTAAGCCAAGAACGCGCCAAGCTAACCAAGCTGCAAGCTGCAAGCTGAAAAGGTTACACTGGAGCTAGAACAGCAACGCGGCAATTTGATACCTATGGAATTGGTAATTGAGGGGTGGCAGGGGCAAATAGCCAATTGTCGCGCTAAGTTATTGGCATTGCCGCCCAAAGTAGCAGCCCAGGCAGTGGGTGCAGATTATGTAGAAATTGAGCAGCTATTCAAAAGCGTTATTTACGAAGCACTAGACGAACTTGCCGGCGACGGTGTGCCAGAAGAATATGAGTAACGCCTAGAGGTAATGGCTGCTAAACTGGAGGCTGCACAAAACAAATAGGGTTAGCTATAGCGCTAGCTATTAAGGAGCTATTAAGGAGCTATGCGAGTAGCTCTAGCTCACCTTTCAGCCCCGCTATAAAGGCCGGTTGGTCGTCACTAGGCTGTAACGATTTAACGGCGTCGAGTAAGTGCGTTATTTGAACTGGATTGAGTTTGGACCATAAGTCATATGCTAGTTTAGCTTTGATATCTGATTGGGTTATTGGTGTTTGTGGACTATTCATGGGTTGTTTTCCTTGGTTACGACATTAACTACAGATTGGTTTTTTGGTACCCTAGTTGGTACCCTATATCAAACAACCGCCATTGAAACGCCGTATTTAAAGGGATGTAGCGAAGAGTTCGACTCCCCCCATCTCCACCACACACCAAAAAGACTTTGTTTTGACTTGTATATCAACAAGTTAGACCAAGGTCTTTTTTCGTTTCGTAGCACGACAAGACCACAAGTCATTGTTTTTGTTATAAATTAATAACTTATAAGCCGACTGATTCGACTCCCCCATCTCCACCACATACGAGATTCAACAAGCACGGTTGAGACTCAATTGTGCAAGCTAGCCGCCGCATGGTACTACCGATTTACGCTCTCGTAGGCGTCAATATGGTGCTCTTTGTCGACTTATTTGTGCGCAACGCCATTCCGCCAGCAGAGATTCCTATTGGCATAGCCACAGGGACACTAGGCGGGCCTTTCTTCTTATGGCTATTAATCCGCAGCTCACGCCTTTTTTATAGCTCAGTTACTAGTTAAATATAGTAAAGCAGAAGAATCCCTGTCAGTAACACGGCCACCCATGCCATCATGGTTTCCGTCGGCCTCAGCTGAGTCAACACATGGGTAATATCGTAAGGCTGGTAGGTGGCTTCCCATGGCAGCAGGGCATAGACCGTGTGCGCAGGGAAGGCGCCGATGGCTATACATAGCCCAGCGGCAATGGCCATGGCAAGCAACATATTATGGGGCGGCTCCGTGGTACGAATACCTGAATCATGAGCAAAGAATGCAAAATAAGGAATTTTAATTCCTGCATGGTGGAACACGCCTGCTGCAGCAAACAACAGCAACAGCCAAACCACATCGTAACCTTGCGCCACGGCGGCACTCATAATCATTGACTTAGACACAAAGCCACTAAATAGCGGAAATGCTGAAATTGAGGCCGCGCCAACAATACATAATATCGTGGTTTTCGGCATACTCTTATACAAGCCACCTAATTCCGAGCCATTGATGCGTCCAGTCATATGCAACACTGCCCCCATGGACATCATCAACAACCCTTTAAATATCACGTCATTAAAGGCGTGAGCCACGGCGCCATTAAGGGCCAATGAGGTACCAATGCCGATACCCACCACCATGAAACCAACTTGGTTGATCAGACTATATGCCAATACCCGGCGCAAGTCGTTTTCAATCACCGCAAAAAAGATGGGGAAACAGGCCATAGTGACACCAATCCACACTAGCAGCTCGGTGCCAGGGAAGCCCCTAGCTAGCGCATACACGGCCACCTTGGTGGTGAAGGAAGCCAAAAAGATAGTCCCTGTAGGGGTGGCCTCTGGGTAAGAATCAGTCAGCCAATTGTGCAGGAATGGAAATGCGCACTTGATACCAAAAGCCAAGAAGATTAACCAGGCACCAAGGCTTAATGCACCGTCATGTTCTAGCCCAATTTCAGTAAAGCGGGCGCTGCCCGTATGCTTTATAAAGATAATTGCCCCGGCTAGCAATAGCACTCCGGACAGCACCTTCATAATAAGGTAACGCATACCAGCGCTATAAGCGCGGTCTGTACGCCTGGCCCAGATTAAAAACACTGAGGTCAGGGCCAACATTTCCCAGAACACAAACAGAGTCAGTAAATCACCGGCAAAGACCGCCCCCAAAGCACTAGCGGCATAGCTTAAACCCGCCACGTGTTGCAGGGTATCCTTAACATGTAGGGCATAAACAACGGCAATAAAGGCAGCCAAATGGAACAGGTAGCCAAACATAATACTAAGTTTATCGACCCGCACAGGCTCTAGCTGATAGCCCATGAAATCCATGCTCCAGTAGATTCCGGGCTCTAACCCTGCTAACTGCAAGCCCCCCCAAATAGGGGCCAATAGCATAATAGCACTACGTAGATGACCACGTAAGACCAAAGCTGCAATGCAACCGATTAGCAGCGGTAAAAATGGCGGCAACATGGGTAGGCTACTTATCATAGTAGTCTTCCTCTTTCATCAGTACTTTACGCATGGCCTTGGCGACAATCACCAGCATGACACAACCAATAAAACCATACACAGCATAAAAGGCCGGTATGTTTTCCCAGCTGTGATAAATATGCCTGTGGACCATAAAGTCAGCGACCACCAGCAGGATACAAACACCATAGAAAACCTTTAGCATCTTGCTGATGTTTTCTGGTTTATCAAAGAAATCAGGTTTTACTTGTTGTTTACTCATGGACGGCTACCTTGTGATTTCCGTAGATACACCCGGTATCAAATTGATTAATTCAATAACTGGCTGAGGATTAAAAAACAACGCTAAGCACGCACTTGTGGTAACGGCCAAAGCGATAAGAATGAGCAATGGCGCTTCTTTCACTTCTGACCAGGACCAAGGCGGCTGTTTTTCCCCTAACGCATTAAAGAAGGCTTTAATGGGCAGTGGTAACAGGTAAGCCACGTTTAACAAAGAGCTAATGGTGAGCACCACCACGATAATCAATTTATCCGCTTCCAAGGCACCCACCACCAAGTACCATTTACTCCAGGTACCGGCCATGGGGGGCAAACCGATAATACTGATTGCACCTATAGCAAAAGCGATCATGGTTAACGGCATTTGCCGACCTAAGCCAACCATTTCACTGACGTTCTTTTTGTGGCAGGCCACCATGATAGCACCAGCACAAAAGAACAAGGTGATTTTACCGACAGCGTGGGTAACAATGTGCAAACTTGCACCGGCGGCCGCAACGGAGGTGGCCAAAAGCGCACCAACAATGATGTAACTTAACTGGCTCACCGTGGAATAGGCCAAACGAGCTTTCAGGTTATCCTTGGTCATGGCCACACAGGAGGCCAACAGCACCGTTGCCGCTGCGATATACAGCATCAAGTCAGTGGTAACAATTTGGCCCAAGTTATCAATACCAAATATATAAATTACCACTTTAAGAATACTAAACACACCCGCCTTCACCACAGCTACGGCGTGCAATAGGGCACTTACTGGCGTCGGTGCTACCATGGCCGCTGGCAACCAACGGTGGAATGGCATCAAGGCCGCCTTACCAATGCCATAACAGAAGAGCACAAGCAACAACGCCACCATGCCCTTAGACTGGGTATCATTAAACACACCACCTGGTGTGAAATCTAAGGTACCGGCAGTCACCCAAGTACCTACCATGGCGAACAATAAAAACGCTACGGAGGTGCCTAGTAGAATACCTAGGTATACGCGGCCACCTCGTTTTGCTGCCTCAGTATTGGCGTGAGTAACCAACGGGTATGTAGACAGAGTGAGTAATTCATAAAATATAAATAACGTTAGTAGGTTAGCCGAGAAGCAAATGGCCATGACGGTACTAATCGCCAGAGCAAAACAAAGGAAAAACCGGGTCTGTTTTCTTTCCTTATGGCCACGCATGTAGCCAATGGCGTAGATAGTGGTGATAATCCATAGAAAACTTGCTACTAGGGCAAACAACACACCCAGAGGCTCGACCGCAAAAGCAATGTTAATATTGGGTAAGGTGCTACCCCAAGATACCGCCATAGGTACCTGATTAAAGGTATGCTCAGTAATGGCCAAGACCAATGTAAAGAGAATCACCGCTGTGGTGATGGATGCCGTTTCTCGCCAATTTGGGTGCCTAGCCAAAAGCACCACCGCCGCCGCGCCAATGAGCGGCACCGATATTGTGAGGTTAATTAGTTGTGAGGGATCCAGGGCTGACCAAAGATTCATTGCACCCCTCCTTCACTCAATGTGGAAAACACCAACCAATTCGATGTCGATTCGGCTGCCGCAACACTTAGGGAGGTATCCAAACCAAAGTAAATATTGGCTAGGGCCAATACCCACATTGGTACCAACATTAATAATGGTGCTTCTTTTATGTCCTTATTGGCAGCAGACTCAATGGGCTTTTTAAGATACGCCGTTTCGATGATACGGAAGATATAAATAACGGCTAACAAAGACCCTAGCAAAATCAGAAAAGCAACCAACCAATTTTGTTGTTCCAGCGCCGCGGTCACTAGATACCACTTGCTTACAAATCCGGCAGTTAGCGGCACACCAACGATACTCATACCCGCAATAACAAACGCTGCCATAGTGAAAGGCATCTTTTTGCCCAAACCTCTAAATGCTTTGATATCCACAGAACCGGTACGATATAAGACGGCACCCACTGCCATGAACAGGGCCCCTTTCATGAGTGCATGATTAAATACATGTAGCAAGCCAGCCATTAACCCCGCAGCACTTGCCAGACTGATGCCTAGTATCATGTAGCCAATTTGCGCCACGCTACTATAGGCCAATACGGTTTTAACATTACTTTGCGCCATCGCCATAAACGAACACTTAAAGATAGCGACGATGGCCAGCAGCAACAGAATAAGGTCCATTCCCATGGTATGAAACACATACTCTGCGCCATAGATGGTGAAAATAAAGCGCACCATTACGTACACTGCCACCTTGGTTGCCGTACTCGCTAAGAAGGCGCTAACAGCGGATGGTGCATGGGTATAGGCTGGTGGTAACCACATATGCAAAGGGAACAAGGCCAGCTTGATACTCACCCCAACCAGGATAAACGCGAGCCCCGTATTTAAGGTGCGACTACCGCCAATTTCAGCGATGCGGTCGGCTAAATCCATCATGTTTAAGGTGCCAGTTTGCATATACATCATACCAACGCCAATCAAAATGAAAGTGGCGCCAATAGTACCCATCACCAAATAACGAAATGCCGCTGTTAAGCAACGCTTGTCCGATGCTAGGCTCACCAGGGTATAAGTAGCAAGGGAGGAAATCTCTAAAAACACAAACAGGTTAAAAGCATCACCAGTGCTCAAAATACCGGAAAGGCCGGTCAGGCAAAGTAGATGTGCGGTATAAAACAAGGTGTGTTGATTCGTGTCTATTTCTGTCTCTATGCTAGCCTTGGCATAGATCAAAACCAGCGTAGAGATACCAGTCACGACGCTAAGCACCATGGCACTAGCAGCATCCAAGCGAACTTCAATACCCCAAGGGGCTTCCCAGCCACCTACGGCGTAACTCAATACCCCTTGCTCTAAGGCAGCCAACAACAGGTTAATTGAGATAACAAAACTCAAGCCACTTACTAGCGTTGCCAGCAACCAAGCAAATAGCCTGTGGCCAAAGATGATACACAGGGGGGCTGCCATCAACGGCAACACAACCGGTAAGATAAGGAAGTGTTGTCCAAACATCAGATTAAATCATCCTTATGTTTAAATTCATTTTCTTCTACGGTGCCGTACGCATGTTTAATGCGTACCACTAGAGCCAAACCCACGGCGGTGGTGGCAACACCAACCACAATAGCTGTAAGAATCAGCACATGAGGCAATGGGTTGGAATAGACGGTGATTCCATCTGCCACTATCGGGGCACTACCGCCAGCAACCTTGCCCATAGAAATGTATAAGATAAAAACAGAGGTCTGGAATATGTTCAGGCCAACGATTTTTTTAACCAGATTGTTGGCCGCAATAACGGTGTAAAATCCCGCCATCATCAGAAACACAACAACCCAATAGTTGTAATAGTCGATAATAAAATTCATTGAATATTCTTCCTCTCAGCTTTACTGGCAAAGGCATAGAAGATACTCAGCATAGCGGCAAAGACAGTAATACCAACACCTAACTCAATAAGGATGATGCCCACATGTTGTCCAGCTACTGGATTACTAGCCAAAACATTGTAATCAAGGAAATTACCACCGAGGAAAAAACTTGCCACGCCGGTGCCAGCATAAATCAGCACTCCTAGGGCTGCCAGGGTTTTTAGCAAGTCTGGTTGCAGCACTTGTGTGGCTACTGGTAAACCAAATACCAAAGCATAGAGAATAATTGCCGCGGCGGCGATAACACCAGCTTGGAAGCCTCCCCCTGGGCCGTAATCGCCATGGAACTGTACATATAACGCAAACAGAATAATCAACGGAATGATGATTTTGGCAACCACCTGCAGTACCAAATGAGATTCCAGACCCGACTCAATGGCTGCCCGTTCTCGTTTTGGCATACCTAACAAACTCAAAACGCCAATGGCGGCTGCAAATACTACGGCGGTTTCACCCAAGGTATCAAAACCACGATAACTGGCTAATACCGAGGTAACCATATTAGGCAAACCAATTTCTTGTGGGGAGTCCTGGATATAACGTAAGGCCACATGCTGATGCACCGGGTTATCCGGGTTGCCAAACGGAGGCATGTCCAGGGTGCCATAAATCAAGGCGGCACCGGTAGCCACGACGATTAACAACGGCATGAAGGTTTTATGGTCACTGACCTTTTCTTGCCTCCCTGTCAGGGCCAAGGTACTCAACATCAATACCGTTGATATACCAGCCCCAACAGCGGCTTCAGTAAAGGCCACATCAACGGCATCCAAATTTACAAAGATTAAAGCTGACAAAAAACTGTAAATACCAAATAGCATGACCACGGCAAACAGATCCTTGAGGAAGATCACCCCCACAGCGGTTATCGCCAACATTGCCAATAGCACCAGGTCAATAAGCTCAGTCATTAATTGTTATCCTTATTGGTCTTGCTCAGTGTTTCAGCAGAGGTAGCCAGCAAGCCATGTCTAGCCGATTTTGCTAGGGCGTGTGATGCTGTCGGACTAGTCAGCAACAAAAACACCAAAACGAACACTAACTTAACGGCTACCAAATCAAATTCGGTGCGTAAAATTAACCCAGAGAAAAGCAATATGGTGGCGATGGAATCGGTCACACTAGCGGCATGGATACGGGTAAAAAAATCCGGGAATTTGAACAGCCCAACAGCACCAGTAAGCGCAAAAAAAGCACCTAATATCAAAAAAATATTACTAATCATCTCCAATATCACGCTACCTGCCCCCTATTGCTTTAGCTATCATCGGTGGCTGTATATTCAAAGAAACGCAGTACCGCAATCATGCCAATGAAGTTAATCAGTGCATATACGATGGCAATATCAAGAAAATCTGGCCTCTCATTTAAAAAACCCATCAACGCAATCAATACAGCGGTTTTAGTACCAAACATATTGATGCCAAGAATACGATCGTACACCGTGTCCGCCTGCAATGCTCGAGCTAGGGCAAGAGCCATTACAGACAGGACCGCAACGCAGGTTGCTGCCAACACCATCATTGCGCTTTCCCACCAAATACAGCGGCTATCTTGTGCGCCATATCTCCGGCTTTTAGCTCTTCAATTGATGTCTTTTCTAAAGCATGCACGGTGACATTTTGGTCATCGATATCGATGCTTAAGGTACCTGGTGTCAGCGTAATGGAGTTAGCGTAGAGCACGCGATTTTTTTCAGGGATATCGGTGAGTGGTAATTTTGCCACGGCTGGTGTTAGCGCTTTATTACCCAGCCATACCAGCTTAGCAACGTTAACACTCGACCAAATAACCTGCCCGATAAGCCACAGAGAATAGCGCCATATAGGCAAACCTAGGGCTGGTTTGACGGGCTGCTGATCCACACTATCCATGCGCTGCAAGAGGACAATCACCAGGGCCACTGAGAAGACGCCAAAGGCCAGTAACAGTGGCTGCAAAAACCCAGATAGGAGCAACCAAAACACCGATAGGGTGATGGTCCAAATAGTAAGATGCGTTATTATTTTGTTAGTCATTAATAAAAATATATGGTTAGTTCATAAGAGCAGTTATTCAACTTCCTTTTCTTTTAGACATATACCTAGGTCAGTCTTTAACTTGAATGGTCAACGAATCGGTTCTTAAATTATGCATCACCTTTTCTGCAATATTACCCGTCAACATACCTTTCAGGCCTTTGTGGCCCATGCTTCCCATGATCACCACCTCGGCTTTCACTTTATTGGCACATTGCGGAATCGATTTTTCCGGCACGCCAGCGGTGATGTGCATCTTAACGTTAGGTAAATCATGACCATCAATCAGTTCGGCCAACAGGGCTTCACCTTCAGCACGATGTTCACGGGCGTAATCTTTGACATCAACAATATCTAATTCTTTCAATATGTTAGATACCGGAAAGCTATAGACCAGATGAATATCGCAAGAAAATGCAGTGGACCATTTTTTGGCCCATTTCAATATTTCATTATTTAATTTACGTCGCGGTCCAGTAGATACACTGGTATCTAGGGCTGCCAACACACTCGGTTTGCTACGCCAGCACTGCTGACAGGCAATAAGAACAGGCACCTCAAGACTGCGAATTAATTCCCAATCGCAAGGTGTATGGAAGAGAGATTCAGTGCGATTACCGGCTTTAACAATGAGGTCAAATTTATTGCCCTCGCAGTAATTTATGACCCAGCTAACGATGTTGTCGGTAACAACGACTTGGCTTTTGATGGCGTCTTGGTGTTCATAATCGGCAAAGACTTCTGCGATAGCATTGCTCAAGAGGGAGGTTTGATTGGCAACGCTGACTTCATTTGGCTGCTCTGAGCCATTGGATTTAATAAAGCGGACTACGTCTATTTCCGCACCCAATGGATTGGCTACATGGTGAGCCTTCTTAAGGGAGCAATTATCCGTTTCATTAACATAGCTTATAACTAAAATCGATTTTGGCATATCTATCCTTTTTATTATGAACCAATATCTAACTTATCGACTAAAGATTAATGAGTCAAGACGATAAAAAATTTATACAGAAAAAGGATATCCTATACCATGTGCAGTTATTTACTGGGTCAGTACAACAGCTTTAAAATTCTGTACGTCGTCAAACCCTTTGGGACAAAAGAGTCGCTGATTTAAGAGGCACATTAGTTCATCTGGTTTAGTTGTCCATCATAATGCATTTGTTTTCGCATAGCCAAAACGACGGATTGATTTTTTGGTACCCTGGTAGGTACCCTATATCAAACAACTGCCATTGAAACACCGTATTTAATGGGATACAAAGGAAGGTTCGACTCCCCCATCTCCACCACACACCAAAAAGACTTTGTTTTGACTTGTATATCAACAAGTTAGACCAAGGTCTTTTTTCGTTTCGTAGCACGACAAGACCACAAGTCATTGTTTTTGTTATAAATTAATAACTTATAAGCCGACTGATTCGACTCCCCCATCTCCACCACATACGAGATTCAACAAGCACGGTTGAGACTCAATTGTGCAAGCTAGCCGCCGCATGGTACTACCGATTTACGCTCTCGTAGGCGTCAATATGGTGCTCTTTGTCGACTTATTTGTGCGCAACGCCATTCCGCCAGCAGAGATTCCTATTGGCATAGCCACAGGGACACTAGGCGGGCCTTTCTTCTTATGGCTATTAATCCGCAGCTCACGCCTTTTTTATAGCTCAGTTACTAGTTAAATATAGTAAAGCAGAAGAATCCCTGTCAGTAACACGGCCACCCATGCCATCATGGTTTCCGTCGGCCTCAGCTGAGTCAACACATGGGTAATATCGTAAGGCTGGTAGGTGGCTTCCCATGGCAGCAGGGCATAGACCGTGTGCGCAGGGAAGGCGCCGATGGCTATACATAGCCCAGCGGCAATGGCCATGGCAAGCAACATATTATGGGGCGGCTCCGTGGTACGAATACCTGAATCATGAGCAAAGAATGCAAAATAAGGAATTTTAATTCCTGCATGGTGGAACACGCCTGCTGCAGCAAACAACAGCAACAGCCAAACCACATCGTAACCTTGCGCCACAGCGGCTCACTAACTAATGAGTTCTTTTATGATCAAAGTATTTTCCTGCAAACTTGGGAGGCTGAATTGACTCAACCAACTGCTATGGGCGGTGATTCTTATACCTCGAGCCCTGAAGAGCAAATCGTCGTAGACAGTATTTATAGGGCTGTTATGGAACAGCGTATAGCGCCAAAAACCAAACTCAGCGAAGCAAAGCTATGCGAAACTTTTGGTGTTGGGCGCATGCGAGTGAGGCGTGCGCTGTTATTGTTGGCGAGCCAAGGCATTGTTGACTTAAAATCTAATCGAGGTGCCTTCATTGCCGGTCTCAACCCTAAAGAAGCCAACGATGTTTTTACATCACGCATGCTCATAGAACCACAACTAGTTAATGGACTCTGCATTGCAACCCAGAGCCCTGATGTTAGTATGCTTGAAGAGCACATTAAGCTAGAGCACGCAGCCAGGACAAACTCAGATCGCTCTCACATTATTCGACTCTCTGGTGAGTTTCATGTCAAGCTAGCAAGTATTAGTGAAAATTCTGTTCTCACTAGAATTATTCGTGAATTAGTCACAAAGACCTCACTGATCGTCGGTCTGCTTGGCGATAGCGGACATTCCAGTTGCCCCGATGGTGATCATGCAAACATTCTAGCGGCTATCAAGAAGGGCGAACCAAAATTGACTGAAAAACTGGTATTTGAACACCTGCAACATATTCACTCAGGCTTAGACCTTTCTAAATCCAAACCCCTAAGATCTGATCTAGCTAAAGTATTTGGCATGGAGTAAGCCTGCAGATAGCCCTTTGTCCAATAGATAATCTCTAAACTTAGCGCCATCTGTAGAGGTGTGTATTTTATTAACATCAAACATACCAATGTTTTAAATTAAAACATTAACTAATTAACTTATTAACATATATATATTATTTATGAATATATTTATATTATTATCCTAGCGCGACATATTAACCCCAAAATATATTGTAAAAACGACAAAATGACGCTACCATTAGTTAAATCATCTTTAAAGATGCCGACCTTAAAGTACAAATTAATACAGTGAATTTGTTATGTCGCTAGATATTATTAATAAGAATTGGAAACTGGGCGTATTATTAGTCCCTGGCTACAACTTTGCCGAAATGAGCCATATTATTGAGCCCCTGAAAGTAGCTAACCATCGGCTTGGCCACACGCTTTATGAGTGGCAACTGTTCTCCTTAAACGGTGGTCCAACCATGTCGTCTTGCGGCATGCAGGTTGAGACACTGGCGCTAACTGCGGCTTGGTCTTTAAGCCAGCTTGATGCCTTAGTCATTTGTGCCACCAACACCATTTACCAGCTTCCCGTGCAGGGTTTTACCGCACCACTAAAACACCTCGCTCGTTCTGGCGCGCTTATGGGCGGTGTAGGCACAGGAGCCTACTACCTCTACCTTTCAGGATTGTTGGATGATTGTCGCTGGACTATAGATCACCGTCATTTAGATGAGTTGCGCCAGCAAGGTGCGACGCCAAACCGAGCTATTTTTAACGTTAACAATAATCGCTTCACCTGCCAAGGCGGCAGCACTAGCTTAGACATGATGTTACATATCATCCACTTACACCATGGTAAGTCGGTCGCTATTGCGGTGGCAGAAGAGATGAACTGTGCCACTTTGCGTACCCCAAAAGAGCACCGGTTAGATAACAAAATAAACCCCTACGGCTGGCCCAATGCATTGCAGCAAGTCGCATCTTTGATGGAAAATAATATAGATGAGCCATTAAGCTTGTCTGAAATAAGCCAGTATGCGGGTTTAGGAAAACGTCAAATTCAACGCCTATTTAAAGTTTATATTGGCATTTCGCCAAGCACCTATTATTTAGAGAAGCGCCTAAATCATGCGCATAAATTATTATTTGAATCCAAATATACCGTTGAAAATATCGCTATTCGTTGCGGCTTCTCTTCGCTGCCTAGTTTTTATAAATGTTATAAGAAACGTTTTGGTTTACCGCCGTTAAAAGCGCGTCACCAAAAGGCGTTAATGTGGTCGGCTTAGATTAAGAGATCCTGACCTTCGTCAGGAAGACGGCGGCAACGAAAAAGCCCAGCATATGCTGGGCTTTTTATTGTCTGAACTTTTATTCTTAGACTGGGGCTTTCGCCCCAATCTAAAGTCCGTTAGAACTTAGCGTAAGCTTCACGCAACTGAACCATTGGATGGTTCTCAGACATTTGGAACTTCAACAACAACTCACGCGCAATCATGTCGCGATCTTGCTGGTTGTCTGGAAGCTTAATGGTATCAGGGATGGTGACCCAGCCGTTGATGTTACGATCGAAAACAGCAGCGCGGTCTTCTTCGTAGCCCATGTGAACGTCTTCCAACCAATTAAGGTCTTTCCAGTTCATTTTGTCCATGTACTCAGTAAGGTAAGGAGTACAACGGTCCATATCAGGCACCAAGTTAACGTCGTAACGGTAACCGATTGTCTGACCAATCATTTTCTCGCGATCTGAGTCCAGGCCGTCTGAATTTAAGTAATGATCTACATCTTGTGACATTGTAATGCCCTCCTAGAAACGAGTCATGTCAGGACGACCAACAGTGTGTTGGCTACCTGCTAGTGGAACTTGAGCCATGGCCGACGCTTCCATTGTAAGAGCCGCAATATCTTCTGGCTCTAGAGAATGGATGTTGGTCTTACCACACGCACGTGCCAATAACTGACATTCGATGGTTAGCGTGTGTAAGAAGTTATATACACGCTCAGAAGCTTCGTCTGGGTTGAGACGAGCACGTAGCTTAGGATCTTGTGTTGCAACGCCTACTGGACAGCGGCCAGTGTGACAGTGGTAACAAGAACCGGCTTCTACGCCCATTTCGTTCGGGAAGTCGGCTTCGTCGATGTCGCGGTTACAGTTCAATGCCATCATCGCAGAGTGACCGATCGCTACAGCGTCAGCGCCAAGTGCCAAAGCTTTCGCCAAGTCACCACCGTTACGGATACCACCAGCGTATACAAGGCTAATTTCACCAGTCTTGCCTACGTCATCAAGGGCTTTACGCGCTTGGCGGATTGCAGCGATACCAGGAACACCAGTTTCCTCAGTAGCGATGTGTGGGCCAGCACCAGTAGAACCTTCCATACCATCGATATAGATAGAGTCTGGCTCACACTTAGCCGCCATACGCACGTCGTCATATACACGAGCCGCACCCAGCTTAAGCTGAATAGGAATCTGCCAATCGGTCGCTTCACGAATTTCTTTGATTTTCAAAGAAAGATCATCTGGACCTAACCAGTCAGGGTGACGAGCAGGTGAACGCTGGTCGATACCGGCGGGTAGTGAACGCATCTCAGCAACCTGATCGGTTACTTTCTGACCCATTAAGTGTCCACCCAAGCCTACTTTACAGCCTTGGCCGATAAAGAATTCACACGCATCCGCAAGGCGCAAGTGATGTGGGTTAAATCCGTAACGAGACTGGATGCACTGATAGAACCACTTCTCTGAGTAGCGACGCTCATCAGGAATCATGCCGCCTTCGCCAGAACAGGTCGCAGTGCCTGCCATGGTTGCGCCACGTGCCAATGCTGTCTTAGCTTCGTAAGACAATGCACCAAAACTCATACCAGTGATGTACACAGGAATGTCTAATACCATAGGGCGTTTGGCTTTAGGGCCAATCACGGTTTTGGTCAAGCACTTTTCACGGTAACCTTCGATTACGAAACGTGTCAAAGTACCTGGCATAAACGTCAAGTCATCCCAGCTTGGGATTTTCTTGAACAAAGACATGCCACGCATCCGGTAACGACCAAGGTCGGCCTTGATGTGGATGTCGTTCATGACTTCAGGTGGGAAGATAAAACTCTTACCAATTATTTCTTTTTCGTTAACAACTGCCATAATAAGTATCCTCGCTGCTCTTAAAGAACTAGCTTCTTCTCTGATGGTTCGAGGTTGTCGTAGTTCCACAACTGCTTACCAGCGACGATCTTTTGCATGTTATCGATGCCGTTAGGCGCTTCCATACCATAGAGATCTAGCTTGGACTTCAACCACTTACGGTCAAGGTCATTTAGGTCAGCAGGCACGGCGTCTACGCCTAGGCCTTCAATCTTGCCGCCTACGTAGATGGTGCCATCGTACATAGAGTCGCCAAGGTTCATGCC
>ENA-OSET01001163-OSET01001163.1-sediment-metagenome-genome-assembly--contig:-NODE-1163-length-27793-cov-81.591103_pt1 | contig 27793 bp, 25 predicted proteins | sample MGYA00237882_ERZ534229 | MGnify/ENA primary metagenome ERZ534229 (study PRJEB26408, sample SAMN06266212) | sediment metagenome | isolation source: Hudson Canyon methane seep mesocosm | place... | reverse complement strand
GCAAGAGCCCATGTAATTTCAGGACTATTGCTATATTTTTCTACCAAATATTCAACAACCAGCTTGCCGGTAAAACCAGTAGCTCCATATACTACAAAATCATATTCTTTAGAATTATTCATAATCATCCCCTTTTATAAAGGCTACTGAGCTTCAATTTTCAATAACCAACCATCACTGGCCTTGCAATTATTAGTAACTGTCGCTTGTATAGCAATTCTTGCATAGTTCTTTTGCAACGATGCAGGCAACATGCCTTTTACAATATAACCCCTATTTACCTTAGTTATAGCAACATCAACATGCTGTTTTTTTGCACTCACTTCAATAGTTTTAGGATTTGCTAAAGCTGAAGCTAAAAATGAAAACTCCGATTCTGGCAACACCTCAGATAAATGAACTGGGGTAAATTGAGTGAATTTTGGTTTAGTGCATGCCTTTTTACTGCTGCTACTGCCATAAGCTAAAACATTGCCACTAACAATAGTAGCCATTAGTACGATTATTAATTTAGTTACTTTCATAAATCACCTCTTTAAAAATTCTCATAGTGTTAATATTTCTTTAACGTCCCCATCAGTTGCCAGCAGAACAATATCAGCCAATTGATAAAAAATACCATGCTCAACAACACCGGGAATGCTATCTAAAATAGCATTTAACTGACCAGTCTCCAATTCCTGATCAAAAACCATATCCAATATCAAACTACCCTGTGAGGATACGGCTAAACCGCTACCATTACTGTTTTTCCTAAGCACCCCATTAGCACCAAATACTTCTATACTCTGTTTAACTAATTGCCAGGCAAAGGGTAAAACTTCAATCGGAATAGCAAAACGCTCTCCAATACGGGCAACCATTTTGCTTTGATCAACTAAAACAATAAATTGCTTACTTGACCTTGCTAATAACTTTTCCCTTACCAAGTCAGAGCCTTGCCCTTTCAACAAGGTATTATCTGGAGACACTTCATCTGCACCATCCACATATAAATCTAAACTTTGAATCTGTTCAATTGAGGCTACAGACAAACCTAAGGATTTGGCTTTAATCATACTGACAACAGAACTTGCCACTAAAGTAACTTTCAGCCCTTCATTTTTTATTCGACTAGCCAGCGCTTCAATAAAACAATTTGCAGTTGATCCCGTCCCCAAACCAACGGTCATGTTATTTGTGACTATATCAGCAGCGTATTTTGCTACTTTTTCTTTATCATTCATTCAGCCCTCCTCAACTTAATTGGAAGAATAGGTTCCGCCTAAAAATACGGAACCTATAAATAATTTACTTATAACTGTTGAACTTTTTCCAACATTGCTTGTGCATGACCTTCATGAGAAACCCCATATAAAGCCTCTGCCAATACGCCGTCTTTAGTGATAATAAACGTTGATCTTAGAATGGCCATTTTCTTTACACCATTCTTTTCTTTTTCCTGCCATACATCATAGCTTTCACAAACCTCACCACTTTCATCTGCCAACAAATCTAGCTTTAGATCAAATTTATTGATGAAATCAACATGACTAGAACAAGAGTCCTTACTTACCCCTATAACCACTGTATCAAGCGCTGTAAATTTAGCAGCTAACGCAGTAAAGTCATTTGCTTCTATGGTACATCCAGGTGTGTCATCTTTTGGGTAAAAATACAGAATGACATTTTTCTGTCCTTTAAAGGAAGATAGCTCAATAACTTTACCATCTTGGTTTTTAGAACTAAATGCTGGTGCAATTTGATTATTTTCTAACATAAAAAATCTCCTAAGGATTATTTGATTGGCTACATCTGATTATTACTGAATTCTAGCCACATTAAAACCATAGATTTATTAGTATATTAAACAGGTTCTCCCTAGGAGCTACAAGATAACTTAGAACAGCCCGCTTTATGCCTAGCCCATTCTGGTCTTTTTACTGCAAACTCTTCTTTATCTACTTGCTCATCATAGGGGTGCCTCATTATCTCTAACAATTCATTGACTAATGAGTAATCACCCTGCTCTGCTTTATCAATTGCCAATTGTGATAAGTAATTCCGCAACACATACTTTGGATTGACGGCATTCATACGCTTTTCTTTATCAATTTGTTTAACACCCGCGTTCTGCAATCTAAGCATATATTTACGTAACCAGTTTGCAAAACGTAATTTATAATCATCTGTTAATGCATCTAAGCGATACCAAGCATCTAATATAGGCTCAAGCAACTGCTCATCTGCTAAAGTTTCGACTGACTCTTCCACATCCAGTAAAGCTAGTTTTCGGTAAAAGATAGTCATATCCGTTTCAGCTTCAGCCAATAAAGCCAGTAATTCAGAAAATAATTTAGCATCCGACTCTGGCTTAAATTCATTTAAGCCTAGTTTATTAGCCATCATGGTATTCCAACCTTTTTCAAAGGTTTCGTTATACATGGTTAATGCTTGCTGAAAAGGCTGTTCCTCTTCAACTAAAGGATAAATGGCATTTGCTAATTGTAATAAATTCCACAGAGCTATTTGTGGTTGCTGGCCATATCTGTATCGACGCTCACCTGCATCAGTAGTATTAGGCGTCCAGTCTGGGTCAAAATCATCTAACCAACCATAGGGGCCATAGTCAATGGTTAGACCTAAAATAGACATATTGTCTGTATTCATAACACCATGAACAAAACCAACACGCTGCCAATGTACAATCATTTCAGCTGTTGTTCGACATACCTCCTCAAACCAGCTGATATAAACTTGTTTATTTAATGACTTATTATTTTTTAATAAATGTGGAAAATCCGTACTAATCGTATAATCGACAAATTGTCGTAACACATCAATTTCACCTCTAGAAGTGAAAATTTGAAAACTTCCAAAGCGAGTAAAACAAGGAGCAACTCTACAAACCACGGCACCCAATTCTTTGCGTGGGTTACCATCGTAAAACATATCTCTAACGACCTCTTCACCCGTCAATATTAGACTTAAAGCTCTCGTAGTGGGTACACCTAAATGATACATTGCTTCACTGCATAAAAATTCACGCACTGAAGAACGTAATACAGCCAATCCATCTGCAGACCGAGAATATGGCGTAGGACCCGCACCTTTTAATTGCAGAGCCCAGCGTTGATTTTCTACATTAACTGTTTCCCCTAGATTAATTGCACGCCCATCTCCTAATTGCCCAGCCCAGTTACCAAATTGGTGTCCGCCATAACACATGGCATAAGGCTGCATCCCTTCTAAAATTTCATTACCAACAAAAACATTAGCAAATTGTTCAGACTCACAATCATCTGCTGTAATCCCAAGTTGCGTTGCCATTTCTTTGGAATAAGCCACCACAGTTGGCTTTGATACCTTTGCTGGCAAAACCTTTGAATAACAGGCTTCCATTACCTGCCTGCGATAATTACTTTCTTCAGAGTCAGCCGGTAATTGTTGAACAAATTGATTATCAAAAACCAATTTATTTAAGCCAATGGGGTTATTTATTTGTGAGGTCATTAGAATATCTTTTCAGTATCAATAATTGATATTATTTAGATAAACCTGTTTTATATCTACCTTAAATTTAGTACTGAATTTTTAACAACCTTACTTATTGATGAAACTAATAATAATTGATGTTAACTGTTCAGCCTTAGATGTCTTAAAAATATGCTGAGCATGCGCCTTACCATCAATCAACTCTAGTGCCTTTGGCTCAGCGGCTTTAATAAACGCAGATTTAAGCACTTTAGTTAGCCGCTCTTCCTTGCTAGCAATAAACAACAATTCTCCTTTTAAACTTTCTGGCTTATAAATGCGCGATGGAGACAACAGAATTAGCTGATCAATCTCATTATCTGCAGAATAAACACTGGCTTTTGCTGCAGCAATTGCTCCCATACTTGCACCTAATACTGTAACCTTGCTAACACCACTTTGTTTTCTTAAGTACCTAACACCCGCCAATATATCTTCATACAAAGCCTGAACCTTATCGCCTTGAGTTGATTTGTTATAGCCTCTAAAATCTATAGCTAGTACCGTAAAGTTTTCTGCAAGTAACTTTTGCTCAAATGCTCCCCAACTTTCTTTATTAAAAATAGCACCATGAGCCAATAAAACAGCATGGGAGCCACGCTGTTGATAATTAGCATAAATCGTTGCATTATCATTGGTGATAAAACTCACCTCTGTCGCCCAAGTTAATTGAGCCATAAAGGAAAGATATAACACTATCAATATCCGTAGCATCACTGCACCTCATGTAAAAAAAGAAAAATAAAATGTACTCAGGTCTTATTTTTAAGGTAATATTTTTTGACTATAAAACAAGATATTTGAGATGAAAAAATCTTTTATAAAAACCATCATACTCCTCATTCTTACTTGCACCAATTCAAATGCAGATGTTTCTGGAAAATCCATTGCTTATGCTTGTTATAGCTGCCATGGTGATAACTTAAACAATATTAATCAATCAAATACGTTATCTGCAGAAAAGTTAGAAAACAGCTTATTAGCATTTAAAACTGATAAAAAATATTCGACCATTATGAATCGTATTACTAAAGGCTTTTCTGATGCGGAATTAAAAGCAGTTGCCATTTACCTTACTGAATAAATTAAATGATCTCCAGACGACAATTTATTAAATTAACAAGTAGTGCTGCTGGGATTTTTGTTTCAGGTTGTCAAACAAAACCCTTTAAAACTACAACTGCACATATTGTAATTATTGGGGGTGGATTTGGGGGCGCTACTGTAGCAAAAACTATAAAAAAACTAGACCCAAGTATTCGCGTAACCTTAATTGAGCCAAAATCACACTATACAACTTGCCCGGGGAGTAACTGGGTTTTAGCAGGTTTAAAAAGCTTAAAATCACTGACCGTTTCCTATCAACAGCTTTCTAAGCAATACAATATCAAGTTAATAAAAGACAAAGTTACTTTTATTGATCCTTACAAACGTAGCATTACACTAAGTACAGCCGATAAAATTAACTATGATCGCTTAATTGTATCGCCTGGTATTGATTTTCGTTGGGATACTATTGAGGGGCACAATGAATCAAGCACGCACTTAATTCCTCACGCATGGAAAGCTGGTATTCAAACCCAGATATTGAATAAGCAATTACAAAACATGAAAAATGGTGGCAAAGTTATCATTTGCGCACCGCCCAATCCTTTTAGATGTCCTCCTGGCCCTTATGAGCGCGCCAGTATGATGGCTCATTACTTAAAACGTCATAAACCAAAATCAAAAATAATTATTCTTGATGCCAAGACTCAGTTTTCTAAACAAAGCTTATTTATGGAAGGCTGGAAAAAACATTATGGGTTTGGAGGCAGCAATAGTCTGATCGAGTGGCATTCAATTACTGACAATCCTGTTGTTAAAATTGATGTTAAAAACAAACGTGTGGAAACTGATTTTGGTGATACGTTTAATGCTGATGTTTTAAACTTTATCCCAACTCAAAAAGCAGCTCATATTGCACAGTCATCAGGGCTTTGTGATGAATCGGGATGGTCTCCAGTTAATCACAAAACAAGCGAATCAACTATACATTCGAATATACATGTCATTGGCGATGCTTCGATACAAGGCCCTATTCCAAAATCAGCTTTTGCAGCCAATGCAGAGGCCAAGGTTTGTGCATTGGCTGTTGTTAGCCTAGTTAATGACATTGAGCTGCTTGACCCGGTATGGATTAACACTTGTTACAGCTTAATCACCGCCGATCAAGGCATTTCTGTGGCAATGGTTTATAAGCTAAATCAACAAGGTAAAATAACCAAAGTGAAAGGCGCTGGAGGCATTACACCAAACAGTAAGGAAGAGATTCTATCCTTGGAAGCTAATTATGCAAAACAATGGTTAACTAATATTATTAGCGATAGCTTTAAATAATCTATCTAAAACCTTCGTTTTTAAAAATCATGTTTCAAAAGATAACATGGTTCCAAAAGTGTCTCTCCAATCTTGACTAAACTTTTCTACCGCAGGGTCAACAGCTGGATGATTAATCATTTGTATAGCCACATCAATGGGTAAAGTGATTGCACCTACGCCTAACTTCATCACTTCCATGACTTGCATGGTATTTTTAAAACTCGCGGGGAGTAATTTACAATCTAGCCCATTAATTGTGATTAATTTTTGTAAATCAGCAACTACAGCAATCCCATCGCCTCCTATAGTATCCATTCTATTAATATAGGGCGCTAAATAGTCTGCACCACATAATGCTGCAAGAACGCCTTGTTGACTACTATAAATAGCCGTCGCCAAAACAACTATTCCTCGTTTCTTTACTCTTTTAATGGCAGCCAAGCCTTTTTCAGTAGCTGGTATTTTAACCACCATATCAAAAGGCAACTTATCAATCTTAATGGCTTCATCTACCATTTCATCAACTGTTTGACTAACAACTTGCACATGAAAACGTGCACCATCAATAACTTGGTCTATTTCAGATAATGCTTGGCTAACACCTGTATCAGCATTAGCAAGTATTGAGGGATTTGTCGTTACACCTTTTACAGGAAGACAAGCATTTAAACGGCTAATCTGTTTTATATCAACAGAGTCTAAATATAATTCAATCATCTAATTTTTACCCCTTAATTATCGTCAATAATATCTTTTAAAAAATTCTCGGCTTTCTCAATTTGAGCATTCATCACTTCAATTTCTAAAGATAACACTTTTTTATAATCATCATTTGCACATTGGACTAGCTTTTTCCTAGTTTTATCTTGCTTTGCTTTTAACTTGATTAAAACAGTTTCAATTCCTTTAACCCTAGCTTCAGTGCTTGCTTTATCTGAATCAAAAAATGTTTGAAGTTTACTTAAAAGTTTTATTTTATTCATTACGTCACCTTTAATAAGCTGTCATAAATCAATAGTTCTATTCTGACTCTGGGTTTGATTGTACAAGTTCTGATAATTCCTGATCAGTTAACATAATTTCACGCTCCACCCCGATTGACTCAATCTCATGATTTACAAACACAGTCCCTGCCATACTGATTAAATTAGACTGAATATCATAAACATAAGCACTATCATTCATTAATGATGTACCCATTTCAGCAGAAATTTTACGCTCTCGAATTAAAATCTCTATATTTTCCATCATTTTTTTATTCTGATCTTTTAACTGCACTTTAAGCATATCTTGAGATAACAAAGGCAACTCACTGATATTTTCTTCAGACTTTGCTAACTCTAAATCACGTAATAAAGCTGCAATCTGATAACGTACTGTATCGTATTCTTGTTTTAAATACACATTATGAGACAAGCTACTTTTTTGTAAATTCTTTTGTAAATGTTTAGCCCCTTTTAATGCTTCCGCCAATTTTAAGTTTGCTTCTCTTAACCAGTACAATCGACCTGATTGCTCCATTTCCCACGTAAATCTTGCTTGACTAATAAACTCTATAATTGCGCTATAAATCCCTTTAAAATGTGTTAAATAGGCATCATCAAGATCATAACCAGGTAATTTGGGGTAGTGTTTTACAATATCAGTTAAAGACTGATTAGTGAAAACATCGCGTCTATGTAGACCAATAGTCTTTAATATTATATGCACAACATTATCATATAAATGTACTGTTTCTTGCCTTACCGCTTCCACGGCAGTATCTGGGTATTCTAATGCAGAGTCCATTAAAAACTTAGGCTTATCAACCGCCCCTGCTTTATCAATTAACACCCTTTCTAAGGTTCTAGCTAATAGATTGATAAACGGTAACATGATGATAATTCCAACAACATTAAATAATGTATGGAAGGTCGCCAATTTAAGCGTGTAATCATCATCAGCAATATCCACCATTTTACAAACCCAATCAACCGAATAAATAAATTGATCGATAAATAAAATAGCAACCATCGAGGTAAAAAGATTAAAAACCAAATGAGCGCCAGCCAAACGCTTACCTCTTATATCTGCACTTAAAGAGCCAAGAATAGCGGTCATGGTAGTACCTATGTTTGTTCCTATCGCTAAGGCTAATGAATTTTCGTAACTAATTTGGCCCGCTGCTAACGCCGTTATTATTAAAACCATTGCCGCGCCACTTGACTGAATAACCACGGTCATCACCACACCCAATGTAGCAAAAACCAGCAAGCCATAAACCCCCGTCATAGCATAATCGGATAAAGTTATTGTATCTTTAAAAGCATCAAACCCTTCCTTCATATAATGGATACCCAAAAACAAAAAACCAACACCCAGTAAAATAGAACCTAGTCCCTGCAAGTTTCTTGATTTTTGAATCTGGAATAACACACCAAATACCAGCATAGGCATTGCATAAGCAGATATTTTAACTTTTAAGCCAAAAGCAGCTACCAACCAAGCACCAGTTGTTGTACCTAGATTGGCACCAAAAATGATACCTATTCCTGCAGCTAAATCTAACAACCCAGCACTAATAAATGAAATCACTAACACTGACAATAAAGAGCTAGATTGCATCATCATTGTTGTAACCACACCAAAACATAAGCGTTTAGTTAAACTATTAGTGGCTGCTTTTAAAACTTTTTCTAGCATCCCGCCGGTAAATGATTTAAACCCTTGCTGTAGCAATATCATGCCAAATAAAAAAATCGAGACCCCAGCCACGATATCTTTAAAATTAGAGCTCAGCCAAAAACCATAGGATAGTAATAAAACAGTTAAAAACAGTATGCTATTTCTTATCATTATCAAAAAATCATTTTCTATTTTGGAAGATTACTATGTAAGTATAGCTTCCTCATTTTGTCATGCTATACATTAGTAATATTAAACCAGCTGATCTACTTGTCATCAATTGTATAAATAAATTTTTCAAGCAAATAACCCGACAAACCACCAATAAGCAACCATAACAAAGCATTTGCTATGCTGGTGTGTATTATAAATTGATGCCAAAGTTGATTCAAAGCGGCTATTGCTTGTGGATCTGTATTTACAAACCCATGTGTTTCTGGCTGAGGAGCGCCTATAAAATGTGGGATGAGTATTAATACAAACCCTATTATTTTATTGACTACAGAATGAAAAGCAATAAGCCAACATGACAAAGCAGTGACAACCACAGTAAATATCCACCAAGCTTGTCTTCCCTCAAGATACGCAGCTTCCATTCCTGGTATTTCAGGTAGTAATCCGACTGCAGGTGCAGCAAAAATTGTTATATAAGCGGCTCCCCCCCAAGCAAATCCTTTTATTATGTTTATTGAGGGTTTAGTTGTCATCACACTCAATAATATTAAAGCATAAGCAAAACAGAGTAAAAAATTTGTAGCAAAACTCCATGAATGTCTTTCTAAACCATCTTCTGGAGCCCAAGCTTCCGCTTCAGCATGATCAGTCATTACTTCTGCAACTTCATAAACTTCTGAACTAACAATTATAGGCGTAATAAATATTGCTTGATAAGCACTAAAAATGCCCCCTACAACAATCGCGATAAAAAAAGCAGATAAAACTAGGTTTCTAAAATACATAATGATATTTAATATCGATAAGTTAAAATGGCTCGAACTTGATGCATATCAGGTTCTGAATTTTGATCATCAACGACTGCGTATATTAACTCAGTGCTGAGGTTTTCTTTCCAATTGATGTTAATAAAAAGATTAAGTTCTTCTTTATTATATTTTTTGCTATTTGCAGCATTAAACTTCCCTGCTGCTGCACCAAGATCGATAAAGTTATTTATATTATATTCAATGCTTAATAATATACTTTCTGTATCTTTACCACTTATTGCATCAAGCGTTTGATCTTCTAAAGAAGTAAAAAAGGGCCCTCCCCCTACACTTGCTACCGCCCCGGTGTTACCAAAGTTTTTATTGTACGCCGAGGTAAAGGTAATATCTGTCCATGAAATTGCAAATAGAAAACCTACAGTATGAGCATCAACATTACCCAAGCGTGAATTAGCAACATCGTGTCCCCAGTCATATTGAAACCCAAAACTATAAGAAACAGTGTCCGTTAACTCTCTACTATAAATAAGTTCTGTATAAAAAATGGCAATGTGATCAGGTATTAGATAAAACCAGGTATCCATTATCATATTATCCTGCTGATAATTAACCCAACTTAACCATGCACCATTAGAGTTACCACCTAGTGCTTCTCCAATGGAAACAAATTGAGAGGCATTTGCACCATTTTCCCAGCCTGAAGTTTCACGTACAAAACCAGCACCAAAATACAATGCATCAGAATAATGATAATCTAATAAGTAAGCTTCATATAAATTAGAAATCATCCGTAAATCATCACCGTCTAAATGTGGTGAATCAAAATTCTGCCGCCCTAGGTGTGCTTCAAATTTATCATAAGTGAGGGTTAAAACAGCTTCACCAACAATAAGATAACTATCTTTCTGCTGATTAAAAAAATCACCTTGGATATTTAGATCATTATTGCTGTTAAAACCAGGATCAATTGATGCAAAGAGACCAATATGAGCCTTGATAAATGAATTTAATTGATAACCACAACCTAATTCACCTGCAATAGCAGAAGCTGATTTGTGATCTGTCTGAATAAACCCAGTCCGTAGATAACCACTACAACCATAGTATTCTTCATCATGCTCAACGGCTTGGAAGAAATCAGTCTCATCAGGGGATTTAAAGTTGAATGGTTTATCACCCTCTTCGTTACCATGAAGATGAGCATAAACAGGAGTTACTGAAAAAAACAGTAATATTATAGATATTAAATTAACCATTGGGTCCTCTGCACCACCCGTGCATATAGATAAAAATACAAGGGTAGAAATACAGATAGACAAGATTAACTTGTATATCGAAAGCAAAGCCCACCGCTGCAACGAGAGACTTTCAGGCAGGTATCCGGACTTATAAGTGGTTGATTTTAAAAACAACCCAAAAAATCGCCTTCCCATATAAATACAGTGGCTACTGATTTTTCTTAACTTATCTACCGTTGCGGGGGCAGTGTCGGCATTGTGATAATTCTATCACTCACCAACTTCCCATTTAAGATACTGTTTTAATTAAACAACATCACCAGAAAGAATAGGCGGATTATAAACACCTCTACCCCTAATCACAAATAATTATTATTCATTCAAGATAATAGCCAACCACCTACCTAGTCGCAGATATCGTAATTAGAAGTTTGAATTGATTTAATGATTATAGCGTTGCATAATCCAAGAAAGCCTAGCTAAAAATTATGGAGCGCAATATTCCATAATCAACTGCTTTCCAAGGCAACCTACATTAATCCTCTTCGCCACTTGAAATATACAAACCTATAAGGAAAATCATGTCAAAGAAACGTATTTTAATAGTAGGTGGTGTGGCTGGTGGAGCAACATGTGCCACCCGTATTCGACGCTTATGTGAGCATTGCGAAATCGTAATTTTTGAAATGGGGTCTTATGTTTCCTTTGCCAATTGTGGACTGCCCTACTTTATTGGCGATGTCATTGTTGAAGAAGATAAATTACTGGTTGCTACACCCGCTCTGTTTAAAAATCGTTTTAATATTCAGGTCTGTACCGACAGTGAAGTCACCTCCATAGACCGAGAAAATAAGACTATTGTTGTTAATGACTTACTCAGTGGGAAAAATCGTGTTGAGCATTATGATTCTCTGGTTCTTTCAACAGGCGCGGCTGCAGTTTGGCCTGATATTGAAGGCGTTGACTTACCCGGTATTTATGCTTTACGTACCATTCCTGATAGCCGAAAAATTCGTGCGGCATTAGATAATATTAAACATGCAGTTGTGATGGGCGCTGGTTACTTAGGATTGGAACTCGCTGAAAATCTAAAAAAACGAGATATTGAAGTCACCCTTCTACAGTCATCAAATCAATTGATGCCTACCCTTGATAAAGAAATGGCCAGCTATGTTGAAAAACATATTAAGCAGCATGGAATTACTTGTCGATTAAACAGTAAGGTCACCTCCTTTCAACAAAACTCCGATCAAACCTTAAACTTAAACCTAGCAAATGACCAAGCCATTACAGCTGATGCGGTAATGATTTCAGTAGGTGTAAAACCCAGAGCCCAGTTGGCGGAACAAGCAGATTTAGAAATTGGCGAGCATGGCGGTGTGCGTGTAAATGATCATATGCAAACCAGCGACGAAAATATCTGGGCTGTAGGTGATATGGTTGAAGTTCGCCATGTTATCACCGGTGAATGGCATTTATTTCCATTAGCAGGCCCAGCTAATCGTCAAGGCCGCCTTGCTGCAGCACATATTGTTGGACATGAGTTTGCAGGTGCTTCGGCTGATATGCGTTATCGTGGGGTTCAAGGCACTTCTGTTTGTGGTCTTTTTGGACTAACAGTGGCAACAACGGGTGTTAATGAAAAACAATTAAAAAAAGCTGGCTACACAGACTATGAAAAAGTCTATCTGCACCCCAGCAACCATGTTGGCTATTACCCTGGCGCTAAACCTATTCATATGAAACTTCTTTATGATAGCAAAAGCGGCAAGGTTTTAGGCGCTCAGGCACTAGGAGAGGCTGGTGTGGCTCGACGTATTGATGTTATCTCATCCTATATTCAGATGAATGCCACTGTTTATGATCTTGAAGAAGCTGAACTATGTTACGCCCCCCAATTTGGAGCAACTAAAGACCCTGTTAATCTAGCTGGTATGCTAGCAGCCAACCATTTACGTGATAATCACCCTTTAGCTCGCTGGGAAGAGTTGATGGAAAGTCATGTGCAAGTAGTTGATACAAAAGATCAAAATGATGCGGATCAATTACTGGCATTAATCTTGGATGATCCTTATCAACAAGCCCAAATTGTCGATGTACGCACAGTCGCTGAATATGACAACAAACATATCCCCAATGCGATTAATGTCCCTTTAGATTCATTAAGGGAAAGATTAGATGAATTATCCCGTGAACGTGAGGTTTGGGTGGTTTGTGGTGTCGGTCAACGCGCTTATACTGCGACACGAATTTTGCAACAAAATGGCTTCCGTGTTAAAAACTTATCTGGGGGCATGCAAACCTATCATTCTTATTTAGAATAATCTACGCAAAAGGAATAAACATGGAACAGGCCAACAGCTTTAATAACTTCTCAATAGCTCATCAGCTAAAGTGCCGTATTCGTATTCTTGTGCCTAGTTTATGTAAGGAAGAAGAGCGTACCCATATTTTAATAATCTTATTACTAAAACGACAAGGTATTGATAATGTTAAAGTGGTTCCAGCAATAGGTTCAATTACCATTATTTTTGATCCTACCGTCCTCCCTGTAAATAATCTACTTATTCTGCTTGATTCAGTGATACATAATTTAGGATTGAAGCCACTTTCCTCAATTAATGCGCTTCAACATAAAAACAAACATAAAGATCAACCACTACAAGATATTGTCTTTGGCATCAGTGGTATGAGTTGCGCATCCTGTGCACTATTTCTTGAAATGCTGCTACAGCGTCAAGCTGATATTGTTAAAGTCAGTATTAATTATGTTTCAGAAACAGCTCGTGTTACTGGCTACCTAAACAATAGAGAACTGTTTAAAATTGTGAATGATAATGGTTATCAAGCTTTTTCTATTGATACATTAGAAGAACGGAAACTATTATTCGATTTAGAAAAACAACACCTCTTGTCGACAGAATCACACTTAAAAATGCTAGGATTTTTAAGTTTACCCGTCGCCTTACTCAGTGCCTTTGGTGGTCAATCACGCTCTGTATTATGGCTTCAGGCATTATTGGCTACACCTGTCGTTTTTTTTGGTGGCCGTGATATATTCAAAAAAGCAATCGCTCAAACTAAACAAGGCTCTGCCAATATGGATAGCCTTATTGCATTAGGTGTTGGAGCGGCCTATAGCTATAGTATTCCTGCATTATTCAAATCAACTCGTCATGTTTATTTTGATGCGGCAACAGCAATTATTGATTTTGTCTTTTTTGGCCGTTATTTGGAAGAATTAGCAAAAAACAAAGTAGTTAAAGATATACGTACACTAGTCAACCTACAACCACAACAAGCTACTTTACTAAACAATAACCAAGAAACGCTGGTTAATATTGAAGATATTGCTATAGGTGATATCTTATTAATACGTCCTGGTGAAAAAATCCCTGCTGATGGCATTGTTGTTAATGGTTTATCAAGTGTTAATGAATCAATGGTTAGTGGTTCTAATACTCCTTGTATTAAAGAAACTGGGCATCAGGTTTTAAATGGCTGCATTAATGGCAGTGGTGCATTGGAAATTAGAATTACAGCAACAGGTAAAGATACCATTTTATCTGGCTTGATTCATATGGTTGACCAAGCTCAAGCATCCAAATTATCTATCCAGTCAACAGTTGATCGTTTTTCTGCCATCTTTGTACCCTCAATTATTGTCTTATCTGCTGCAACCTTTGGTGGATGGGCATTAAGTGGTGAAAAATTGGCTCATGCAATGGCTAACGCCATAGCCGTCATGCTTATTTCATGCCCATGCGCATTAGGACTAGCAACACCAGCAGCCACCATGGTTGGGACAGGTCGCTCAGCACGTAAAGGAATTTATATCCGTAATGGTGAGGCACTAGAAACAGCAGCCAGTATTGATACCGTTATTTTTGATAAAACAGGCACCATTACCGAAGGCAACGCAAAAGTAACTGAGCTATTTAATATATCTAAACTAGATGATGAAGACGTCATTCAATTAGCTGCATCGGCTGAATTTAATTCAGAACATTTTCTTGCTCAGGCCATAGTTCGCTACGCTAAACAGAATAATATTGAATTATTAAAGTCTTCTCGTTTTTATAGCATGCCAGACCAAGGAATACGTGCAACGGTAGCTGATAAAAGCATTTTTTTAGGAAACGAGCAATGGCTAGAAAAACAAAAAATAAATATAGAAAACTTACAGTCGACTGCAAAAAAGCTGTCTGACCAAGGTAAAACTTTAATTTACCTTGCCGTTGATCAACAAGCTGTTGGCTTATTTGCCCTTACTGACCCTATCAGAGAAAATGCTGAATATATTATCAATAAGCTACACCAGCATGATATCAACACACTGATGGTAACGGGTGATACACAAGCGGCAGCTGATCATATCGCTCAACAAGTTGGAATAGAAAAGGTTATAGCCACGGCTACTCCAGATAAAAAATTACAAATTATTAGAGAGTTACAGCATCAAGGACACCAAGTTGCAATGATTGGAGATGGCATTAATGATGCACCTGCCCTTGCCGCTGCAAATTTGAGTCTGGCAATAGATAAAGGCACTGATATAGCCATTGAATCATCAGACCTTATTCTTCTGCATGGCGATATCGCCAAAGTATATGATGCCATTACTCTAAGTTCTGAAACATTGGCTAATATCAAACAAAATCTATTTTGGGCATTTGCTTATAATACCGTCGCTATTCCATTTGCAGTAGCAGGGAAACTAAGTCCAACGGTTGCATCAGCAACAATGGCTTTAAGCTCAGTTTCTGTACTTGCTAATTCACTGCGTATTAATAAGAAATAAGCCAATAAAAACACCGCCTTTTGATTTTTTGAAATTAGAGCAAACTACTTATTATGTATGTTAAGCTGACAGAAAGACAAAGATGATGTCAAAGCCCAATAAACTGGAAAATATTAATTAATATTCTCTGTGTGGGTAAGTTCTCGGTTTTTATAATGATTTTTTTGCTGATAAAACACTGAAAACTTGGCCGTACAGAGTTTAGATTCTGGAAGGTGCAATATGTCAAATACACATTCAAAAACTGACCCTGACTATTTAATTGTAGGTAGTGGACTAGCTAGCCTATCTTTTGCTGCATTAATGGCTAAGGCAGGGAAAAAAGTTAAAGTTCTTGAGGCTCATGAATTTCCTGGGGGCTATGGACATACTTTTGTAGAGGGCGAAAAATATCGCTTTAATGCTCAATTACATTATGTCTGGAACTGTGGAGAAGGACAAACAGTTAATATGTTTCTCAAAAAACTAGGCATTGAGAAAACAGTAACATTTGAACAATATGACCCTAATGGTTTCGACCATATGCGCATACCAGGGTATGCATTGAATATTCCTTCCAACAAGGACGAGTTATCTCAACGTCTATCTAATCTATTCCCTGATCATACCGAATCATTTCAAAAATTTATTAGCGAAGTATGGAAAACTGCAACTGAAATAGAAAAACTTCCAGAATCATTAGGTTTTTCATATGTAATAAGCCATCCATTAAAAAGTCAGCATTTATTTAAATACCGTAACTCGACTCTACAAGATGTATTTGATACTTTTAAACTTCCACTAGAAGCGCAAACTCTCTTAGCTCTACAATGGCCAGATTTCTTATTACCACCGGGTAAATTATCATTCTTTGCATGGGTCACGCTGTTTACAGGTTATTGTCGAGGGGCTTATTACCCAACACATCATTTTGAGCACGTTATTAATTCGTTGGTTAAAGTGATTAAAGATAATGATGGCGAAATCATTTATCAACAAAGAGTCACTGACTTCATACTCGATAAAAACAGAGTAACAGGCGTAAAAACAATTGATGTAAATGACCATACTGTATTACGAGAATATCAAGGACACGATGTTATTTGTAATATTGATCCAAAACGTGCGGCAACAATGATAGGAATAGATAAGTTTTCCAATTCCATACGTAACAAACTTGAATATGATTATTCACCTTCAAATTTTGTGGCATATTGCGTCGTTAAAGATATTGATTTAAAAGATTTTGGCTTTGGTAACTGGAATTTATTTCATAGTGAACAAACAGACCTAAATAAATCTTTCGATGATATGTATGATCGAGCTGATTACTCTGCTCCCAGTTTTGTGATGACAACTCCAGGTTTTCTTAGCGACGATAATAGTGATTGTCCTGAAGGCGAACAAATCATTCAATTTTTAACGGTAGCAAACTATCACTTTTTTCATGACTTAAAAATTCGTGATGCCAGTGCCTATCGAAAAATGAAAAAAGAAATATTTAACGCTATGGTGGATATTGTTGAGCAACGATATATTCCAAATTTTCGAGATCATTTAGTTTTTAAAATGTTAGGAAGCCCAACAACTAATGAAAGTTTTTGTGGCAGTCCTGAAGGAAACTCTTATGGATCAAATATAACGCCCGCTAATTTTAATGCTGAACGATTAGACCACAAAACATCCCTCGATAATTTTTACTTTTGTAATGCTTCATCAGGAGCGCCCAGCTTTACAGGAACGATTGGAACAGGTTGTAAGTTGTACGAAAAGTTAGCTAATGATCAAGTCTTAAACAAAAACAAGTCATGAAGATTGCTATTATAGGAGGTGGCGCAGCCGGTATGACAGCAGCTCATCTACTTGATAAAACTCACGACATCACTTTGTTCGAAAAACAGCCCATTCTGGGTGGGAACATCCGGACATTAAACAAGAATGTAGCTTGTGATTCACTGGATCAGAATATCACCTTAGATAATGGAGTGATAGAATTTCAGCGTGATTACTTCCCCAACTTTCATAAACTAATGCATAACCTTCAAGTGCCACTGGAACATACCCCCATTTCTAGTGAACTTTTTCTGGCTAATGACCGCTATTACAAATCTACAGGCGCTATTCGCTACGGTTGTAAAACAAAATGGGAAAAACTTAGTGAAAGCCTCAATCTAGCATCCATTATATTCTCATACTTAAATGTATATGCCAGAATGCATTTTGCAAATCAAAATTCGATACGTAACCGCCCTGTTTCTGATTATTTAGGAAATAATATTAGTGCTAGATGGCTAAAAATGTTGCTGATGTACGCTTACTCTATGCCTTATAAAAAGATTGATGATTTTCCTGCAGAAATAGCGATTCCCTTGTTAGCTCACTCTGGTATGAATACAAAGTGGGAGCGTATTGTTGGTGGCGTTTATAGCTACATTGAAAAAATATTAATGCAGTTTTCTGGTTCAATCCACTGTAATGCAAATATTATAAGCGTTACTCGTGATTCATCTGGTGTTGAAATACAACTCATTAATGGCGATCAGTATCATTTTGATAAAATCATTTTTGCCACTACGCCTGACCAGATATTAACCTTATTGAAAGACCCTACAGAGAATGAAATCAAAAGATTTAAAGATTGGAAATTGAATACTATCAATACAATCATTCATACCGATACTTCAATATATAAACACTTCGGCGTGACTTATTTCAGTGAATTTGATTTGTTCCAAAATAAAAACAATGAAGACAGTGGCTACAATGCCTATTTAGATCGCTTATGTGGTTTATCTACTGAAGACGATATTAATTTTAGTCTTGCTTACAATATGGAACAGCATATAGCCCCCGATAAAATCATTGATACTCAGCAGCATAATTCACCAATGTACAATGTGGAGGCAATTCGCTATCGACAGGAAATTCTACAAACCAATGGTGAAAATCACACCTACCATGCAGGCGCCTATCTTTTTGAAGGTTTGCATGAAGGCGCAGTTACATCTGGTTTTGTAGTGTCTGAACTTTTGGGTGGGTTACGTTTATAACAATACTAACTCAGACCAGATCATATTTACTAACCATAAAATCAATTCCAGGTTGCAAGGTTTCTCGCCATAATTTTTCTGTTTTCGTATCAAAAACAGGATCAATAGCCTTTGCTGTTGTAAGCAAGCTATCTAACCACAGAGAATAAAAATAAGGCTTTATATTGAGGTTATTTTTATTGTGCTTTTCAGCTATTGTTGAAAGCAAATCTGGTTCATCATTATTAGCTCTACTCATATAAACCAAAGAAGTCATAAGCATCGCTTTTTGAGTACCCATATCAGTATCTTTGAATAGTAGGCTTACTTCTTCTGAACTTGAAAGAAAAACCTCATAAAACTGATCCAAAAAGAAAGGGTCATTTATACAACGCTCAAAGCTTGCATTAAATTTTGTCGAAGGGTTTTCTTGCTTCATATTAAACTGTCGATGTTTATCATTTTTTGGTAATTAAAAAAGGGATGAATAAGCTTTTAAACAATCATGCCCCAAATATTTTTGGCAAAAAGAAAGGTCTGCAGAAAACCTACAGACCTTTCATTCTATTTATACAGTTTGATTCTCTTTCAAAACCATCAAAATAAAAATTTCTGACATTATACTTGATTTCACTAGATGAAAGATCATTTCAATTTACTTCATTAGCAACACGGGCAGACTAGGCGTGTTTAATTCTAATGTTTAAGTTATCTCCCTACTATAAAACAATGCTTTAAAATACAGCCATAAACCACATCAATTTCCTAAAATGAATTCCCTTAAATATTTAAAAAACTACCCACCAACTGTTATTGATCAAGTACACAACCTTATTAAGTCTGATAAATTATCTGAGCTACTTTTAAACAAGTACCCAAGTAGTCATAAAATCAGTAACAACAAAGCACTTTATACTTTTGTTATGGATCTAAAGAATCAGTTTCTTAGGCAATCAAATCCATTAAGTAAAATTATTTACGATGACAAAATTGATGTTATTCATCATGCTTTAGGACTACACTCCTTTGTCTCTCGCGTTCAAGGGAACAAATTAAAAAGCAAAAATGAAATACGTATCGGCTCTGTTTTTAAAAGAGTACCCATTGAATTCCTAACAATGATTGTTGTTCATGAATTGGCTCACTTAAAAGAAAAGGAACACAACAAAGCTTTTTACAAACTATGTATGCATATGGAACCTGAATATCATCAGTTAGAGTTTGATATGCGGCTATATCTAACTCATATTGATCTAGTAGGAAAACTATACTGATTTCATGTTAATAAAACACCTTGAGTTTCTCCCCTTCTTTCTATTGCTAAAAAGGCGTGTGAGAAGCAAAAGTGTTGTAAACTCTTTGCCATTAAATTACTAAATGAAACAACTTAGATGCTAAATCAGATTAAATTATTTTTTGACCAACATATTACTTTTTCTACAGAAACAATATTACCAGAAGAAAGTCTTCATTTAGCCTGTGCCGCATTATTTATAGAAATGATGCACATGGATGATAAAGTGCATGCAAATGAATACGATACTATTCTAAAAAGTATTAGTACAAATTTTTCACTATCCACAGAAGAAGCAAATACCTTAATTGTTTTAGCCACTCAAGAACAGAAACAAACAACTGATTACTACCAATTTACCTCTTTAATCAATAAAGGCTTTTCTCAAGAACAAAAAACCACCGTTATTAAAACTTTATGGCAAATCGCTTATGCTGATGGTGAGTTAGATAAACACGAAGAATATATGGTTCGAAAAATGGCTGATTTACTTCATGTGCCTCATTTGGATTTTATAAAAACCAAACATCAGGTAATTGATGGCTAAAATTCTTTCAATTTTCACAGCCACATTTTTATCTTAAAACTACTTATTTTTAAGTATAGGAGTGGCCTATTAGCATTCCCAGCATAAGATAAAGTTCGTCTTAGTCGTGATGATGCACTACGACCAAGACAAAACCGATTAGGGCAACCTTTAATTTAACCCACTAACAATAAAGCAACTCTAATCTATAGTCTCAATCCAGCGACAGCGCTTATTAACAATATCAGCCGTTGTTTCTTTATTACCTACTCCCTTTGCAATTAATGCAACCACACGATCGTCAGTGTCATAACCAACATGTGCTTCCATAGGGTTCGCAAGTTTCCCCATACCAAAAACATCATAAACAAAAGCGATATTAATATTAATATTAGTTACATCAATACATAACCTAGAGTCTAAATATTTATCTACAAACCGAGGCGGAATTGCATAACTTAGTAAATCATTTGGGTCACTAAAGGCGATAATAGGTGTTTTAGTTAAAATACGTTCCGAATATTTCTCACCTTGCTCACTACAATATTCAGATTTCTGCCCACTTACTTCCGGTAATTTACGGCCCAATTGAAGCATGGGTAATTGGTTAGACATCATATAAATAGGGATAGTTTTTTCCCTAAGTGCATTTTTTACACTGATATTTACTTTACGATGCTCTGTTCCATTACTTAAAAAATCAGCAATACGCTGCATGCCATCAATAGCAATACGACTCCCTAAACTATGGGAAACAAAAGCATATTGATCATTATTAATAGAGCTAACATCAGGTGTATTACAAACAGCTTTGGTGTCTGTAGGTAAGTCATCCCAACTTCCAGATGTCATCCAGCAAAATGATTCAGAAAAAGAAGTTAAAATACTCTTTCTACTCTCTCCTAAATAAATAATCGGATCAGGCCCGGTATCATTTGAAAATCGCTTCATTAAATCATTAATTTCAGCTCTTCTAAATGAATATTCACCTGAATTATCATAAGCCAGAACATCTTTTTCTTTAACTGTAATATCTGACCAGCTTAGCTCATAAAATAAAAACTCTTTAGTTTTCTGTTTATTTAAATAACGTCTTATTCGCAAATTACCAAGTGGTTTTTCTGGATTATTTCTTGAGCTAAGTTGTATGTTTTTATGTTTTTTTGAGGTTACAGACAAATCTAATTCTTTGGCTAATTTTTCATAAAACTCTGTTGAATAGCCAGGTTGATGATCCCCAACACCATGTACCATCAAGACTTTAACTTTTCCATCATTTTGTATTAGCTGAGAACTTAATCCAGCAAATTTCTCACCCCATACCTCACAAACACGCGTATCGTCCGTATCCTCTTTCTCAAGAAAAGCTTCAGCGATGCCTTTACCAAGACTTGAACACCCCGAAAGCAATAAGCTGGCTAAACTTATAATTATTAATACTCTATTTTTTATTATATTTTTCAATCTAAACTCCTAACACGCTCACTCAGTAAGTCCATTTCATCATTGATAAAAATAGATTAAACAGTTCTATGCTATATTAAAGGGATATTACCTACCTATATATAATAGGCAATGCACCATCATATCATTTTAAATACTAGGCAACTTATTTTGAAAACTAAATTAGCAGGAATTTTATTTCTAGCGACCTTTACGGGTTATACACATGCCCAAGACCTTGTTGAAACCTATCAATTAGCGCTTCAAAATGACCCTATTTTGCAACAAGCATACTTAAACCAATACTCTGTCGGTGAAACTAAAACTCAAAGTATTGCCAATATGCTACCTACAATTTCTGCTACTGCAAAATCAAGTAGAGACCGTATTAATAGCAAAAAAGCAAATTTCCAAACGGCAGGTACACAAAATTATTGGAATCATGTGTTTAGTGTGAACTTAACTCAACCTGTTTTTCATTGGGATCACTGGATACAACTGGATCAATCAAGCAATAGAATAGCCAAAGCTGAAGCTGATTATCAAGCACAGAGACAAATCCTAATTGTTAAAACAGTTGAAGCTTATTTTAATATCTTAGCGGCTCAAGATAGCCTAGGTTTTTCTATTGCCGAGCTGGAAGCGATTAATAAGCAATTAGAACAAGCTCAACAACGGTTTGACGTTGGTTTAATTGCTATTACTGATGTTTATGAAGCACAAGCAGGCTATGACCAAGCACTATCAAATAAAATTGATGCAGAAAATAGCGTAGATGACAGCAAAGAAGCCTTACTTGAAATTATTGGTGAAATTGACCTAGATTTATTAGCACTTTCTAAAACAATAAATCTATCACCTCCCACACCCAATAATATTTCTGAATGGACAAAAGTTGCTGAAACTAATAATTTACAAATTATCTCAGCCCTTAATCAAGCAGAGATAAGCAGAAAAGATGTTTCACTACAACAATCGGGACATATTCCAACACTGGATATTATTGCAAGCTATGGCGTTTCAGATGTTAACAGCAGCTTTGGTTCTCGTGGAGATACACAAAGTGTAGGCTTACAATTCAACCTCCCCATTTTTCAGGGTGGAATGGTAAGCTCACGCGCAAAACAAGCTAAATTCGATCATAAAATTGCTAAACAAAATTTATTAGCAACTAAACGGTTTGTTAAACGTGAACTTAGAAATTCATTTCGAGATATAAACTCAAGCATTAACCGTGTACATGCACTTAAAGCAGCTGTTGCCTCCGCGAAAAGTTCTTTAGAAGCCACACTAGCAGGCTCAGAAGTAGGAACACGTACCATGGTAGATGTACTAGCTGAACAAAGAAACCTATATCGTGCAAAAAGAGATTATTCAAGAACCCGTTATGATTATTTAATTAGTGGAATTAAATTAAAACAAGCCGCCAGTAGCTTAACTGAGCAAGACTTGGAATTGATTAATCAATATTTGCAAATCTAATTGCATATATAGATACACGCTTCCCTCAATGCATTAAGAGCTCATTTGAGCGCAGTGCTTTAGAGACTGTGAATGTTGATACATCCAGCTTGACCTAAAAGAAAAACTCTAAGTTAGCTCAATAGAATTGAGCCACAAAAAAAGCCTGATAGTTTCTATCAGACTTTTTGACGTTAAGGGATAAACAAATCCAATAAAATCCGCTCTTCCTTTCGCCTTGAACCTTTAGTCTTGTGCCTGATCTTATACCTCTACCCCCAACAAATCCACAACCTTAGCATTCCTAACGCCAACAACTTTAATCCCCTTTCTAATCTTAGCCGTATAATGCTCATGCAAATGGCCATGAAACACCTGTTTAACGCCCATGGCTTCAGCTAATTGATCAATTGCAATAAAGCCATGTTTATGACTTTTGGGGGCTTCGTGAGTAACTAAAATATCAGCTTTTAATTTTTTTAATTGTGCCCATTCATCATGCCAAATAGCAGATTGATATTTTAGTGATAATTCGGAAGATTCATTATGTAAAGAAGATACTTGAAGAAAGTGCTTTTTACTCCGCCATTTTGGTGAATAAGGTGGATACCAAACTCTACCTAAAAAAATACCGCCTAAGCCAGCAATTCTAAGCCCAGCTATTTCAACAACATTTAAATGTAAATTTTGCCCAGCTAATTGTGAAGTAAAAAGATTGTGATGATGTTCAGGTGGCTCAAAATCATGATTTCCAGGTATCCACCAAATTTTGGTCTTACCGATTATTTCTTGGATATAGTCTTGTAGCGGTTTTTTTAAATCATAATCACCCAATAAAATAACAGCTTCAGGTTGATATTTTTTTACAGCAGAAATCACAGGATCAAAATCTCCATGCGGATCACCTACAAATAAAATATTCCTTTTTTCTGTCATTTTTTTAGATAGTTTGATATCTGTTTACTAAAGATATAGGCTCATAATATACACGGCTTTTTCTCTTAGCCCTCCCATTGCTGGGGAGGGTTGGGTGGGAATAATTTAAATTAATCTTTTTTTTGTTCTTATAAAAAGATTAAGAAGCATAATTTTAAACCTCCTCACCCAACCCTCTCCAGCAGGAGAGGGCTAAAAGCAAGCTATTGTAGATTACGTATTGACGTAATCTATTGCTTTAAATCCACACTGTAGATGGAAAAGCTTGAACTTTATTGCTGTTTTGAGGCAATCAGTTGAAGTTTATTTAGCCGTGAAAGTTTTTTTATTTCCATTTCTCGCTTACTTGCTGTACTTCTATTATGTCCGCTCTCTTGATAAACCAACTCTTTGGGCTGCCTGCCTCTAAAATACTTTGCACCTTGTTGCTGACTATGTTGTTTATATCGCCTTTCTAAATCAGTTGTAATACCTGTATAAAGACTATCATCAGAACAATGAATTATATAAACGAACCATGCTCTCATAGTTTTTTAAGTATTAATAACTAGATTATAGTAAGTAAAACAAATTTTTAATCTTCGTCAGTACTTTTATTACCAACTTTTAAATTAAAAACCACAGCACAAGCTGCTGCAACAACAATATACGCATACCGTGCTATCCACATAAGCATAGTATCTCGGCTATGCATAGCCGCATCTTTAATACTTGGATTTATTGCAACAGTCCAAAGTAAAGAAACTATAAAGTAAACTAAAAAACCTGCCATTGCCCAATGCAATGGATTTCGACCATTGGCTGTATTATAAAACCACACCATAATCAAAATAGCTGCTACTGAACCAATAATCATACTTTATTACCTCTAAGGTTTTATATCTCTATCACCGTATCTTATCTATACTCTATAAAAAATAAAACCCTTAGTTTGACATGGGTAATATTATTTATAGTTTTAGTAAGTTTTAGATTGTTTTTCAATGTTCCCTGACTCAATAATCTGCCCAAAACTAATTCCGCCATCGCCACAAGGCATATCTTTATGTAGATACACTTCAAAGCCTTGCTGTTCTAGCTCAAATAGAGACTGTTCGGCTAACAGCCTATTTTGAAACACCCCACCTGAAAGTCCAACAGTTGAAATATTATATTTTTTTCTAATCGCCTGCGCTTGAGTGATGATAGCTGAAACTAAGCTGGCATGAAAAACCGAACTTCGCTCAGCTACGCTTACTTTATTATCCATTAACAAAGGTACAAGAGGTCCCCAGTCACTAATCAAGATGCCCGTCGAATTCTGAGTAAGAGGTAATGAAATAGCTTCGGCACCCGCTGTGCTGATAGCTTCCATTTGCATAGCAACATGCCCCTCATAGCTTGAGTACTGTCCTATCCCTATAAGAGCTGCTGCTACATCAAATAGTCGACCGACTGAACTGGTTCGTGGACAATTAATATTTTGTTGCCAAGCATGTTTTAATAATGAAACATCATGGCTACAGTCAGACCACTCTAACCCTTGTTCCCAACAAACAGATAAGGCACAACGCCAAGGTTCTCTACTTGCCTTCTCTCCACCAAGCAAGGAAAAAGGCCTGAACGATGCCGCACGCTGCCAATGTCCAGGCGAACCTACTAAAGTCTCCCCTCCCCATACAGTCCCATCTTCGCCATAACCTGTACCATCCCAGGTAAAAACCATCATTTTCTGATCTAGATCATGCTCACCAGCTAAGGCTGAGGCATGAGCGTGATGATGATAAACAGGTACTATGGGTAAATCCTGTCTTTTAGCCCAATGGCTGGAATGATAAGCAGGGTGGGCATCACAGATGATAGCTTCTGGTTTAACACCATAGAGCGCAGATAAATCAGTCATCAACTGTTCAAATACCTGAGCACTTCGAAGTGAACCTAAATCACCAATATGTGGCGAAATAATGACTCGATCATCGAAAGCTAAAGCCACGGTATTTTTTAAGTCTGCCCCGACTGCCAATAAAGGCTTTTTAAGTTGAAATGCTAACTTTCGTTCAATTGGAGCTAAGCCACGGCCAAGGCGAATCGGACGCATTTTCTTGGCAATCCGTCTAAAAACAGAATCATCTGCCGGACGCTTTATAGGCCTATTATGATGCAGAAATGCATCCGCTACAGACCCTAGTCGCTGCTCCACATCAAGCTCATTTGTTAGTACCGGTTCGCCTGTTAAATTTGCAGAGGTTGCAACCAGGGGAGAAGCATAATCATTCATTAATAAGTGATGTAACGGGCTATAAGGCAACATTAACCCCACTTCAGACAAGCCAGCGGCTATATTTTGACTAAGCATCGTATTAGCTTTACGGCTAGCCAGCACAATTGGGCGTAAGGGAGAGGCTATCATTTGTTTCTCAGACGCTGACAGTTCAGCAATTTGATCAACTAGTTCTAAGCCGTCTTCACCTCGCCATGGCACCATAACGGCCAAGGGTTTATCGGGCCGTGACTTACGTAAGCGAAGCCTGCTAACTGCAGCCGAATCACTTGCATCACAAAACAGATGATAACCACCTACCCCTTTTACAGCAACAATCAAACCTTCTCGCAAGCTGTCTATACAAGCAGATAAGGCTTCATTATTATCGACTATATCTGGCATTCCAGGCTGCAAGAAAGTCAGGCTGGGACCGCAATTGGAACATGCCAAAGGCTGGGCATGGTAGCGTCGGTCAACGGGATTAAGGTATTCTTCCAGACAGGCTGAGCACAGCTCAAACGCTGCCATCGTGGTATTGGGTCTATCGTAAGGCAAACGATCTATAAGGGTGTATCGAGGCCCACACTGAGTACAGTTAATAAAAGGATAGCGATAACGCCTTTGTGATGGATCTTGCATCTCGGCAAGACAATCATCACAAACAAAATAGTCTGGCGGGATATGGCTATCGAGTTTTTCGCCTCCCTGACTCAGCTCAATAGTAAAGTCTGAGAAGCCACTTGGCGATACCGAGGAAACCTGGGGGTAATCGGGTTGAGCAAGCGGAGGTGCCTGATTATGCAAGGCTTTAGCAAAAGCGGTTAAAACCTTGTCGACACCTTCCACCCTGATTTCGACTTTGCCACTACAATTGCGCACCCAGCCTGACAAACCAAATTCATTAGCCAAGCGACTGACAAAGGGACGAAAGCCAACCCCCTGTACTCGACCCGTAATAATGATATGAAGTGCCTGCACTGGGCTCACTGTTTCACATTCGCCTCAGTCAACGTCAGTCGTTTCCTGATTTTCAGCTCGTAACCCTGTTGCCCACCAGATGCGACAAGCGCCTTCATCTGAGACCATACATGGCCCGACAGGATTACGCGGGACGCAAGATTTACCATATAAACGGCATTCTGTGGGTTTTATTTTACCTAAAACAACTTTTGCACAATCACAGCCTGGCGGCATTTGGCCTGCTTTTTTTCGTGCTTCATCAGCATAGTCAGAAAAGCGGATACGGGCATTATGTGCAGCCAGTTTTTCGGTCAGTTCAAAACCAGATTGCGGAATAATACCGATACCTCGCCAAGGTGCATCAATAACCTTTAAAGTTGAGTTTAAAAAATGCTGTGCCGT
>ENA-OSET01001162-OSET01001162.1-sediment-metagenome-genome-assembly--contig:-NODE-1162-length-27809-cov-24.046012_pt1 | contig 27809 bp, 24 predicted proteins | sample MGYA00237882_ERZ534229 | MGnify/ENA primary metagenome ERZ534229 (study PRJEB26408, sample SAMN06266212) | sediment metagenome | isolation source: Hudson Canyon methane seep mesocosm | place... | reverse complement strand
AATGGTGACTAATATACCCAAACCCATTCCTATATAATTTATTGTTTTATCACTCATACAAACCATCTCCATTTCTTTATTTCTTAGTTCCCTTAAACAGTTCTACTTAACTAACTTTCCATCCTTGTAAGTTCTAGTTTTAATAACGTTTCCTTATTCATCCCAATAAGTCCAAAGTCCATCGTCCTTCCCATCCCATTGAAAATCATTTTCTTCCATTTTCAACCGCCATATCCTTGCTTTAATGCTAACAGACGATTGGTTGTTTTAAACGATTTCTTAAATAATTGTCTTTTTTGAGTCTTAGAGTTTTTTTTTGGTATTTGAACTTGAAAATACCATATCCCATGTCGGGATTTGAGTAAATAAGATGGGTTTTGAACTGTCATTGTATCTCACCAGTGAAAATCAATGACATTTTGAAAAAAATAACCCTTATATTTCAAAGGGTTATTTTCAAAATTGGTGGAGGCGGGGTCAACCATATATAGCGATCAACTCATTGATATATATCTTATTTTTACTTTAATGTAAAAAATATACCCCCATAAATACCCCCATTAAATTATCAAATAAATTCATTTCAATTCGATCCCAAAGTTCGGAATTGAACCGAAACCTTCACATTAACCAACCGGAGTATTTCATCTCTCTGCCTATGCGATGATCCTAATGTTAAAAAAGACGCACCCCAACTCTTGTCAGGATGCGCCCACCTTAATTTTAGAAGCATGTAAGTAAATTATTTATTAGTGAAATTACTCTTTGCACTTACTGGGCTGTAGCCGTCACCATTCGGCGTCAAATAGGTCTTCCAATATTATGGGTTTTCCTCCAGCATCAGTACCGATTAGTGTTTGTACGTAATATCTACTTCCCTTAGCCCCATAAGCAAGAACAGGACGGAAATATATGATATGCGTTTTACCAATGACCTTGGGACCTCCTCTGCGAGAATAATGAACTGCATCCGTACCTGTTTCATACGGATTTTTAAACCCGGCTGCACTAAAATAGCCTGCAAATGCCCTGCCCCAATTTGGTTTGTGACTTTTTAAGCAATCTTGTGGGTTGTTATTATTATAGCCGGGCAAAACAACACCTGTAGCACCTGAAGCGCATTTGGTAAAAGTAGCTGCTATAAATGATTTTATCCGCACATGATTCGCTGTCGCAGCTTTCACTTTAGCATCAGCAATATACCCCTGATACGCAGGCACGCCAACAGCAGCCAAGACACCAATAATGGCGACTACGATGAGTAGTTCTATTAGGGTGAAGCCGTTTTTATTTGATGGTTTCATCTTCTCAATATTTCTCTAGTAATTTCCTTTTATGTCTCTACGTTTATGCGTTTGGTATTTTATTAGCTTGAAGCCAGTCAATGCATCCGTTACAAATTCGGTATTACCAACCGTCCTACCACTATAATGATAGACCTTCTCCTTATCATCCATTACTAATTCACCAAGGTGTTCTGGATATGTATCTGAAGCGGGGCATGACAGCTGAATCCATTCTCCTGTTTTAGGGGTGAACAGCGGCTTCCAGTTGTTGATATCATCATTCGTCACATACGAATCAGTTGCTCTCCAAACATTACTACTCCCATGACCAACTAACACAATGCTCTGATACTTTGGGTCAACTAAAACAGTTTTCAAATCTTCTCTGGTTGCACGGAAGATGTAATCTGTTTGCATTCCATTAAAATTAAAATAGAGTGTCCATGCCGGATAACTGCCAAGGAAGGCTAACGGTGATGCCCAGTAGTCATAATCCGAGAAAGCATACCCAGACAACAGAATTGCCGCATAACGATCCTCTTTAACTATTACGTTGTTAGTCACTGTAGCGATCGCTGAAACAGGGATATAAATATACATGATGTATATGAAGGCTCTCTTTCCAATACGGTACAAATCGCTCAGAACCGTTGGGCCGTACTGTTTCTCCAAGAGGTAACACCTGAGTCTGCTTCGAGTGGTTTTATTTACCACTTGTACCTTCCTAGATCAAAAACGAAGAAATAATGACTGTCACTAATGCCGCAAGTGGAAGCGCATACCAGATGATATTTACATATTGTCTACCACTTTTAATTCGCGGCCAGTCTGGGTCCATAAAACCGAAAATCACCCCTCGTCCTTCGATGTATTCAAGACTCCAGAATAGTCCAGCAGCAACATACAAAATTGAGGAAGCGGGTATATTCCATAACCATGTGATCGGGTAATAGCCGTCTCTGACCAAAAGATATAAATCATATGACCAACTAACAGAAAACAACCATATGCATAGCGCAATGTATGAAACCGGAAAATCCCGTTTACCTCGAATTGAAAGATACAGAGTCCCGACTGTCCATGGTGCTGTGCAGTATGCCAATATTGACATAAACATTGCATCTATGTAATCCCAGGTCGGGTCTCCGGTGTAGGGGGCGACTACTGTTATTCCTGTGGTCGCTACAACAAATGTAGCTATTTTCCACCTCTGAAATAATGCGTCCCAATAATCTTTGCTGAACAAGTCCAAGCTTTGCCTTAACTTGAGCATCAAGTATGCTGCGATGAGGCAAGCTATACCCCACAGAACCATATATATCGCAAAAAAATGGACATCCAACCAAACATTAGTCATATTAAATTACTCGATTACTTGTTGACTCGTTATTAACGTACCTCTATTACCATTTGCATCACCTGGATAGGTTCTTATGTAAATATTGAATCCAGAAGCTTGAAGACATGTTCGTCCAGCACTTGATGTAGAACAGCTAAATACTGCATTTTCGGTGGACGCATGCGGGTTTTTAAAGCCTGCTCTTGTAAAATAAGTAATAAACCAATCCCGCCATTGACTTGAGCTATATTTTCTACCACCCCTACAATCCACATTGGTATAACCAGGCAACTTCACTAGACTACCCGTTGCGCACTGCGTTAATGCTGCCGCGATAAAGTCATTAACACGCTTATGATTTTCCGTTGAAGCTTTAACTTTTGAATCCGCAAAACAATTATCCTCACAATTTATCCCTTCAGCCCACTTATATCCCCAGTACATAGAAATCGAGAACCAAATTACAACACACGCTGTAAAAATATTTATGATCAGTCTCACTATTCTACGAACCATATTCTCCCTTTTTTTATTTCCAAAAAAATCAATTTCTTCAGCTGGGCATTTTGCCTTATAAATTAAGCATTAAAAAAAACCCACGCTAATTCCTGTCAAAAGGCACCTTGTCTTATTTTTAAGAAAGCCGATAAGTAATGGGGTCACTTAATGTTAATTCAAAACATTGCGCCCTTGATTATGCTTAATTAAATATTCTTATAATGCTTGTCCCATCTGGAACATCGGCGTATACATGGCGACAAGAATAAAACCAATTGTTGCACCCATAAATACGATCATGACTGGCTCAAGCAAAGCAGTTAGTTGTTGAATGGTATCGTCCATTTGGTCTTCATAATAAGAAGCGATTGATTCAAACATCTCTTCCATATTACCTGTGCTTTCACCCACAGCCACCATTCCAGAAAAGGTCGCATCAAAAATATCAGGCTGTGCCATAAATAATTCAGACATTGGCTCCCCGCTATAAACACCTTTCTTAACATCATCTAAAGCTTCCTGAACAGCAATATTACCGATTGATGTTTGAGCGATATCTAAGGCTTCCATGACAGGAACACCTGCTGACGAAAGATGCCCTAGAACCATAGCAATCTTTGCGAGTGAAGATTTTCTGATGAGTTCACCAAACAGCTTAACCTTTAGAAATTTGTAATGGAAAAAACGACGTAGTTTAAAGCTCCTTTTCGTAGCATAGGAAAAACCAACAGCACTGATAATAAGCAAAACTGCAAATAAACCACCCCGCATGGGATCTCTTATAAACTCACTAATGTCGACTACTATCTGTGTTACTGCAGGTAAACCACCCGGAGCACCTTTAAACATATCCTGAAAAACAGGAACCACGTAGACCATCATTAAAGCAATTACAGCAACAGCGACAACAAAAAGGACACTTGGGTAAATTAACGCTGACCGAATACTGCTACGTATTTTTTCAGTTTTTTGCATACTAATAACTAATTTCTTTAAGAAAAGGTCTATCCTGCCACTCGCTTCCCCAGCTCGAAGTAAATTCACATAAATATTATTAAAAACAAGCGGGTAATCCGTAAAAGCATCTGAAAGTTGCGAGCCACCCTCAACTTTTTTCATGATTGCCATTGTGATGTCTCTAAGGACAGGGTCTTTAGTTTGATCAATTAACATATCCAGGGTTTTAATAATAGGCAACCCACTACGAACCATCGTTTCTAACTGCTTAGTAAAAATAATTAATTGATCAAAAGGAACCTTCTTTTTATCTAGTGTTGAGCGTGATTTTTTCTTTTTATTCTTATCTATTAATTCATCAACACGCTCTTGACCTGCAGTTAAAGTAAGATCAGTAATTATGATACCTTGCTCTTTTATTAGGAAAGCAGCCTCATCTCGATTAATAGCTTCAAGTTCACCATTAACATATTTGCTACCTTTAATTCCCTTATATTTATATTTTGCTGGCATATCGCTAAAGAACCATTATGACGCGTTGATACTCTGCAAACGATAATTCACCACTCATTAGCATATCCCGTCCAATTTCTTGCATTGTTTTAAAACCATCTTTAGATTGAGCTATTTCTAATAACTCTATTGTTGTCTTGCTTAAAAGAATAGCTTCCTTGATATTATTTGTTATACGCAAAACTTCATAAAGACCACGACGTCCTTTCACCCCTAATCCATTACAACTCGAACACCCCTCACCGTTATAGAGCGTTACAGTGGATGCCTCATCTTTCGAAAATCCTATGCCCTGAAGCTCACCTATTGTCACACTGCTATCTTTAGCCTTACAATCTGTACAAACTACACGGACTAACCGTTGTGCAACAACCAATGTTAATGCGGAAGAAACTAAATACGGCGGCACACCCATATTTAACAGGCGCGAAATAGAACTGACTGAATCATTAGTATGGAGTGTACTTAGCACCAGATGGCCTGTTAGTGCTGATTTAACGGCAATATCTACTGTTTCTTTATCACGAATCTCGCCGATCATAATGACTTCCGGATCTTGCCTTAAGAAGGATCGTAGTGCGGCTGAAAAAGTTAATCCAATTTTTTCTTTGATTTGTACTTGACCTACACCGTCAATTGAAAATTCCACAGGGTCCTCAGCCGTCATCACATTAACCCCAACCTGATTGATTCGGTCTAGAACAGCATATAAGGTTGTGGACTTTCCGCTTCCCGTAGGACCCGTTACCAACACTAACCCTTGAGGTGAATCAACGGCTTGGATTAAAGCTTCTTCATCCGCCTCTGCAAGACATAATTTTTCAATGGTCAGAGAAATGGCGCTTCGATCTAATATACGTAACACGACACGCTCACCAAATCCCGTTGGTAAAACTGAAACACGAAAATCCACGTTGCGACCCTTCATTTCTAAACTCATGGCGCCATCTTGAGGAAGGCGACGTTCAGCAATATCCAAAGTTGACATAATTTTAATGCGTGTGGTTACCGCTGCGTAATATTCAAAAAGCTCTTCTGAAGATTTTTCGACAACACTAAGAACACCATCGAGTCGATAGCGTAAGCGGGCAAAAGTTTTAAACATTTCGATATGTATATCACTAACACCTAAATCGACAGCTTCAGTAATCATAGTATCGACAAAATCAATCACCGTAGAAGAACTCGCTTCAGCATCATCTTCTTCAATCTGCAAGGGATCAAGGTCATCATTTATGACCTTGATAGCAGGGATATTTAAAGCCTCAAAACTCGCTAAAATTGCGTCCATCTCAGACAGCGGTATAACAACAGCTTTGATATTTCTATTGATAATCGTTTTAACGCTTGAGATTGCATTGATAGTGGTATTGTCCGAAATAGCAAGATGTATTTCCCCGTTATCCCCCTGTTTAAAAGGGAGAATTCTATTACGCAAAATAAAATTAAAGGGCAGAAGGTCAAAAACTTCATGATCAACATCAGCTTCGCTTTTTACATGAGCGGTCTCAAAACCATAAGTACTCGAAATTGCATTGCAAATCTGTAATTCATCAACTAAGCCAGTATGTATAAGCGCTTCAATAGCATCTTGCTTACTCTCATTACTGGCCGTAATTATACTATTGGCATCTGCTGAGGAAATAACACCAACAGTGGATAAGAAAAGCACTAATTGTTGACTTGATTCTATGGAAATTTGAATAGGGGGCACAGAAAATCCTTTTAAATAATTCGTGGCGCAATGAAGACTAACAATTCTTCAAACTTATCGGTATCTTTCTGATGACGGAAGGCATTTCCTATAATGGGCAAATCACCAAAAAAGGGCACTTTATCCGTTGAGTCTATTGTTTTTTGTTTTTTAACGCCTCCAATAACGACAACAGTCCCGTCCTTAACCATTAATTTAGTAGTAATCTCTTCTGTTTGTAACGGTGGATTGGTGGCTGTTTGATCAGCATCTTTTTTCTCAACTTTAACCGTAAGCCTGACATTTCCATCGCCAACAATACTGGGTGTGACCGTTAATATTAACATCGCATCTTTAAATTCAATATCAGTTCCACCACTTTCAGATTCCGTTTTATAGGGGATTTCCCAGCCCTGCTTAATAATGGCTTGTTCATTATTAAGCACAAAAACGCGCGGGTTTGAAAGGATTTTAGTAAACCCATCTACTTCCATTGCATTTAATTCAACTTTTAAAGTACCAGCACCTGACGTAAACAATCCACCAATCCCACCCGTGGCGCCAGCTACCAGGAGATTTTCTGCAATAGCACCTGCCGATGCACCCAATGATTGAGCGCCTGCAGTACCGTTTGCTAAACCAGATACTCCAAATTTATTGCTATTGCTTTCCCATAAATCCGCATGATCATAGCCCAACCTAGAACCCAATTCTTTTTTAAAATCATCGGTTGCTTCAACAATAAACGCTTCAATCAATATCTGTGGAGTACGAATATCAATTTCAGCTATAAATCGAGAAATCAAATCTAATTCATCCTTTGTTCCTTTAACAATTAATGAATTAGTACGTTTATCAACTGTAACCCCTTGGGAACCTGTAGCCTGACCCGAAGAAGATCCCGAAGAGCTTGCTGCCCCTGAACCTGATGATTGGCCGGATAAAACACTTTGAATTTGGCTGCTAACTGTTGCAGCATCGGTATAATAAAGCTTATAGATTTCAGTATACTTAGGTTTGACTGCACGTTGAGCAACAATAGATTTTTTTAAATCTTCCAGACGTTTTGTATCAAAACTTTCTTGTTCCACTAAGGCCTCTTGGCTATGAATCCGAGTAATATTCGAAGATGCATCAACATGATGCGCCAACCCTTTTACTTTTAACATAGCTTCCAAAGCAACATCCCAAGGAACTTCTTCAAGTTGTGCAGAAATAACGCCGTCAACCTCATCACCTAATAAAATATTTGTACCCGTAACCTCCGCCAACATTCGCATCCCATCCCGGACACCGACTTTGTCAAAGTTAATACTAATAGGAAAGTATTCCTTAGACACATCATTATGAGTGGTGTAATTCACAGCCTTCTCTTCGTTGATTCGAACTCTTTTTCTAGCATTTAAAAGCTCTTGCTTTGTTAAGTCCACATCCGGACCTAAACGAACATTACGTTTAATCACATCTTCTGTATCTTCAATAAATTGTTCTGGATTTAACAACCCCCTTTTAATCCCATCATCTTCGGACACCTGAATTTCATTGCTCGCACACGAAGCCAAGAGCATTGAAATGAGTAGTAAAAAACTAAATCTCTTCTTTTTCAAAACTAGCACTCCGGTTTTTAACATTTAAAATAAAAATCTCTCCGTCTTGTTCTACTTCTAGCCCACTACTAAATATTGCTGAAATAACGCCTTCATTGTTGCCTAATTTATCACCCGCACGAACAAAAAACTCTTGTCCAGATAAATCACGCACCATAGCGACCGCCCAATTGGGGGAAACGATGACACCCATTAAAATATAACTAGACACGTGGTTCTGTAATAAAGGATGCGCATCAATGTACTCAGATACAGAACCGTCCCTTGCCTCACCACCTCCCGAATCATCCACAAGAGGAGCAAAAGGATTTGCCATATATTCTTCTGTTAGTCCTTGAGAATAAACCGGTAAAGAACTGGGCAAAAGCATAACGTACAAAACGACAAGTCGTACTCTTTTAGTATTCATATATACCTTCACTATCATTGTCTTCTTTCACATATTTTTCATTATCATTAGCAGGCCAGCGAAAAGCGGCTAGCACCAAGCTCACCGTAACACGGCCTTTTTCTTTCTCAGATTTTACCAATTTGATATGTTCACTTTCGATGATAATTATTTTGTCCATCTTTGCAAGATCTCGTCGAAATTTAGACCAACTAAGAAAATTTCCTGACGCATCTAATTGAATCGTTAATCGATAAAAAGCAACGGCTTTGGGTGTATTAGAATCATTTTCTTCCATAACCGGTAGCGGCGGTTCAAATGACGCATCATCACCACCCATTTCGCCACCAACATCATCAATTAGCCCCTCATTTGGATCTGCAACAGAGACTAATTGGAATACCGGCTTATCACTGATTTGTTTGAGTTTGGCAATCATGATCTTATGGGTAAGCGCAAGACGGCTAATATAGCGATATAATTTATCTAACTCACCTTGCGCTAAAAATCGCTTCGACATTTGTTCAAATTCCGATTTTCTTTTGACGAGTAAATCCTTAGCTACTAGAACCTCTCCTCCCAATCTGACAATCTCTAAATTCAGCTGGCTAATTTGACTGACTTGTCCAGATTTTATGGTTAACTCATCTTGTTTCGGAAGAAAGATAAACATTAAATACAATAAAACAACACCAACAATACCCGCACCGCCTATCATTATATTTTTATAAGGATTTACTTTAGCATCAGCTTGAGTCGAAGTTGTATTTTTTGAAAACAATCCTTTGAATATTTCACCAATATCGGCATTCATATCAATAGCCATTATTTAGCCTCCTTTTTTGTAGTGACCGCCTTGCTTTTCGTTTCTAAACTAACCCGTATAGAAAAAGATTTGAATTCATTTTTTCCTTCTTTTTCTATGGACATATTGAGCAAAGAAGCTTGTGAAATTTGAGGAAATCTTTCTAATCGTTCAATTAAACCTAAGATATTTTGGTCACTCACTGAGAGGCCATTAAGTTCAATACCGTCTTTGATATAAGTGATGGATTTAAGCGATACCCCTCTAGGGACAGATTTTATTGTTGACTGAAGTGTGGCAAATAAGAAGTCTTGATTTGAGCGTACATCTTTTGCAACGGCTAGAGTATTATTAATTTCCGACGACTCCCTATTGATTTCAGCTAACTCCATGTTAAGCGTATCAAGCTGAACGGTTAGAGAATTATATTCTTGCATTTGCTCGTTAATCTTTTCAGTTTCTGATTGGTCATAGAAAAAAACGGATACTGACACGATAATAAATAATATAGAAAACAAGATAAGGCCCCATTTGCCGAGGAACTTAACCTTCTCTGTATTTTTTACACTATTACGATTTGGCATTAAATTGATATTACTGGTGCCGGTAACATATTGGTAAAAACCGAATACATCTAATTTTCGTGTTGCTAATCCCAAAGAGGATATTAGAGCGGATTGATTCAGTTCAGCATCGACCTTTTCTTTTAAATTAGCGGGAACAACAAGGTTACTCGTCACTTCAAATAACACTACATTATAGTCTGGAAGATGCTCAGACAAACACGAAATAGCTTGCTCATGCCCGCCTAAAGTGCTGGAAATTAATAGATTTTTAATGGAACTAATTTTATATTTTGCCTGATAAATATTAATGATTTGACCAATTTGCATTGCCATACGCTCAATGGCGACCTTCGCACTTCCCTTATCTTGAGTTAATTTAGTCAGTAAGTTACGATCCTTCTCAGAAACATAAATGTCCGAAATATAAGGAGCATCATTATGAATAATCATCACATAGTTTTCATCTCGCCCTATTTCAATTAAAACCGTAGGCGCATCACTTTCAACAATATTTTTGCATAACTTCAAAGCATTACGCACTGCAAAACAGCGCACATCAACCACAACGGGGTTCAGACCCGCTTGTTGGACAATATCCAAATAACTTTCGACATCAGATAACTTTGAAGCCACAAAAAGTAGATCCATTTCATTTGTTTTGGCGTCACGTTTGATCACTTGCCAAAAGATAGAATAATCATTCAGCGCCTCGTTTAACTGAATAACATTTTCCCAAAGTGTTGATGTGTCGATCGCTTCTTGTAATTCTTCATCCGTCATTATAGGAATCGTAACCACTTTAATAATGGCATTACTGACTGGTATTGAAACGGCTGCATTTCCTTTTGCAATCTTATTTTGATCAACAATTTCCTTTAATTTTTTAACATAAATATCAGGGTTCGTTTGAATAGACGTGGAATCGCTATCTTCAATAAATTTATAGCCCAGCTTAGACAATACCCAGTCATCGCCTGGGTTATCTAATTGCGTGACTCTAATATAATCACGAGTAATATCAACCCCGACAACATCCTCCTGCTGCACGCTGACTTTACTGAGTTCAGAAAGAACCATTTTTACAATCTTTTCAAACATTATTTCACTCTCTTTTAATTAATCATTTATGTCGCTTCATTAAAAATATAATGCGAGCCATTTATCCATGCTAATAAATTTTACACCGAGTCATAGCTACCAAACCTCACGCCATGATTCAACTTTAACAGTGCCTTTATTCCAAGCACCACTTTTGGGAATTCCTTGAACAATATTCCCTTTTTTAGACCACCCTGCGGGTAAACTTGAAGTGCTTTGTTGGGTTCCACCTATTCCCACATAAAGTTTACCTTTGTGCACAACCACACCGGTTGCAACACCGGCACCGAGATTCGTAGAACTACCGTTATTACCACAGATATAATTATGCTCACTAATTGATGAGGTACCCGGACTACACGCATTACTATTATTGGGGGTATAACGCGATGCAAAAACGACCTCATTAGAAACCGCAATTTTCCCCGTTACTTTCTCATGAGTGTTTAAGTTGATATACCAACCCAAATCAGCAATACTCGGGCAAACCCCACCAGCAGTACTGGTGTTTTTTAGATTTAAAATCGTACCGATACTGGAAGCGGCCTTAAACTTAGGAAATTCTTTGTCTTTAATAGCAAAGAGTCGATTTTGTATTTGACTATCGGTACGTTGTAACTTTTGATAATCTCCTGTCCCGTAATAAAGCCATAAGGTCTTATTTTGATCTAGAGAGGCCTCGACCTGATGAAAAGAAAAACGACCATTTTCTTGAGTTCCCTGACCATCAAATACCTGTGTAATCTCATACAAAGTTCCCTGATCGGTTAAATTTAATTTCCAGAGTTTACTTTCGAGATCAGCAAAATAAACCAGTGCTCCTTTATAGTCTGCGGCACTGGTCGTATCTGGGGTAATAGCCATTAACGTGGCCGGGACCGCATTGGCTATGTTTCCACTGGTGTTAGTGAGGTCAATACGCTTTAACACCTTCCCTTCATCTTCGAGGTCAATCACATAGATAGCCGAGCCATAATTGGTATTCACGCCGGCGTTATAGCCGCCGCCAATCACCGCAACCCATTTACGCCCATTTAAATAAGGCATGGCCGTGATGAGTGGTGTCGACCAAGCCTCACCCAATTTCGAGTAGTCATATTCGGCAGGAATGCCGCTAGCATAGCCTAACTGAGTTCGATTCCCAGCCGCATCCCAATGGGAAACCTCTTGATTGGTTGGGTCATGAGAAAAGGCATACAAAAAAGACGGCGCACCCGGGTTGGTCACATCCAGTGCAAAATAACCGTGACCGCCTCTGCCCATTCCAGCAAGTAACAGTGTGCGCCAGGTGCCATCATAATAAACATCACGCACGACCGGCGAACCATCTACTCCAAATATACTGTGACTGGTATTCGCTTTTGCAGAGATCATATTGCGAAGATTAGGCAGCATATTGGGCGGAATAAAAGCCCACAACTCATCACCTGTCTTAGCGTCAAAGGCGTGCAACATGCCGTCATTAGCACCGGCATAAACAACCTCTGTGCGTTTGAAACAGGCCCCGCCACAACGCGTGCCACTTTTAAAATTATTATAATTTTTACTGTCCCGATAATAGCCTTCGGTTTTTAACTCAGTCTTGTTAGTGGCTTCTGAAGGCGCTCCTACGACACTCAGGGCTGAGTGATAGATATCGGCCAATTTCCAACGTTTATCCGTTGAACTCCCATCGCCATCCTCATCATAAGCATCAATGCCGCGAACAAAGTTAATCAAGTCCATCCCCTCGTCGTTTGTAGGGCTTTTTCCACTACCTTCCCAGATTAAATTCATTAGCCCAGTCACGTTGCTAGTGGTGAAATTGGTCAGGCTAGTGCTTACCCCCACTGATTCGGCTACCGTCCAAATCTTTCGGCTAGACGCTGATTGAGTATCAAGCTTTTTACCTGCATCCCATACAATCGCGCCGATGGAACCATCCGACTTGAATCTATGTTTTTCCAAATGCCCTTCCCATTGATGGTCTTTCTTGTAAGTAAAGAGCGGTTGAAAAATAAAGTCCGTTGAACTAAATCCCGGCATGACCGCCGGTGCAGCAAACGTCAGGCGCGAACTAATAGCCTGACGAATGTAGGATGAAAGTGTAGCACTCAGGTGTTGCCAGTTACTGGAGTACAGTGGAGAATCTGGGTAGGTACCCCCAGCCTTAGCCAATTTAGTATAATTTGAATTACCGCCCGTATGAAAGCCAATCACAAAGGTTTCAATACCATAACTATCATACAAATTTTTAGCGATAGTACTCGCCTGTCGATCGTACCAATAACCATCACTGATGACGATCAGAATATTCTTTTGGCAAGAGGCATTCTTGTCCATCGGTGAACCAGCACCGGTAAAATAGCTTCTGGCCAAATTCATCGCGCTATCAAGATAAGTGCCGCCACTTGCCCTAAGAGAATCAACCGTCTTGTAAATTTGGGCAGCACCTTGTGAATTGATATTAACCTTCATGGAGGCACGACTATGCCACCCCATCAAGCCAAAATTAGCGCCACTGGTCAAATCCGAACTGGAGACCAGTTTCTTAATGACTTTTTTAGCCTCATCTAAGCGGGTTGAAGCTGTACCTGAATTATCGAGCTCACTCAAAAAAACCCCGCCAGAAGTAAACTTTTTAACGGCATCATTGTCTGTGTCAGCCACATAAACATTCCCCGAACTATCAACCGTAAACCCCCTGGGAGCAAGCAAACGGTCAGGAACGAAACCCTTATTCCAAAGGTAATCCCTCCCAAACGTCCCCCAACTTGCAGACTTAGGATAACCAGACAAATCCCAGTGCTTTACTAACTTATTCCCTCTGATTTGGCTCACGCTGAGTGCATAGATTCCATCGGCTGTTACCTCCAAATCGTGGTAATGGTTACATATCTTGCAGTAGGTCGAGTCAATGGATAGCGGAACGCCTTCAGATGAAAATTTATATAGCCTTGAGTTTTGATAACTGATTGCATAAATATTGCCACCATAGGCCGATATCCCCCCAGTCCACCTTGGAAGAGGCCCCTTTCTATTCCAGCCATCATTAACCATATCGCCACTACTGTTCCATTTTACATTCCCCCCGTAGACATTCCCGCTCGAATCAACAGCAACAAGAGGAGCCATGCTTGTTGCTCGCCAGCCAGATCCACCATACGACCTCCCAACCGCCCCACAATTAGACACGTAGCCGTAAGTCTTGGGCACAAAGCATTGAAAACTTTTCAACCACTTGCCGTCAGAATCAAACTTCTTGATGGCCTTATTTCCGTAGTCGACTACATAAATATTGTCATTGGAATCAATGTCTATTTTCTCTGGGTATTTCAACTGTTCATTATTACTACCATACCCCCCAAAGACTTTTACTTGGTCTCCTGACGAATTGTATTTAAAGATTCTATGGCCGCTGTGAGTCGCCACATACAGGTTACCTTTTGAGTCAATAACAACATCACGTGGCCCAGTGAGCTTATGTCTTCTAGTCGCTATTCCTCTCATACTCCCCGAGGTATCGACCATAAATAAAATATTGGCCGGCACATCGGCCTTGCCGCTTCCAGGCGGTGGAGACTTGGCCTTTACACTAAACGCCAGAAGCAGCAGGGTCAGTGCAAAAAAAACATTGAATGGCTTCATGGCCCGGTCCTTTCCATAAGCTCTTCTTCCTCTTTAGCAAATTTCTCAAAATTTAACGCCTGGTTATGCGATTGAATAATGATCGATTCACGCACCTCGCCATAGAGCGTTTCAATGGCGTAGGCAATAACGGATTTTTCCGTATCCCACCACCACTCGGCATAAGGTTCTGAGTCATAAAAACTCGGCGGCTTATCGTTTTTTACCCCGTAAACGGCTTCTGCCCAGGTCACCAGTATGGGGGCTTCAGAAAGACGCGTGGTCTGAATTTCCACCAGTTGGTCATACAAAAACACAAAAATAACCGGCGCACCCTCAAAGGCTTTATCGCGCGGGCAAACCTCCTCACCCGGTACCATAAATTCTTGCCGAGACTCACCCATCGCAACAGGAAATAACGGCATCCCTTCGGACAAAGCCAGAGATTTTTGAACCGAGTCCAATGACGCGCCAAATGAAAAACGCTCTAACTTACATACCGAGCCGTAGGCCGTAAATGACATTAACGTCATTAATAATGCTAACCCTAAAGTCCTAATCATTACTGTACTCATCTCCTTAAAAAATCATTGATGCAACCACTTCAATATTAGCGTTCGAGGTGGTGTCATTGCTTTTAGTACGGATTAAATAGATATATTTAGTTTGTGTTGAAGCGCCGCCATACGCACTACTTTGTCCGACTGAGAATCCTGTGCTCATTCCTAAGTTATTTTTTTCTGACAGGGTCGTTAACAACGACACTTCACATTGGTATTTATGGCGAACCATTTTAGTTTTATGCTTCTGTTGGCTACCAGAAATCGAATAATCTGAAGATGCCATGGTTCGGTTTTTTATTTGATAACATCGACCAGTCGTCTTATTTTTACACGGCGGCGCAGTAACTCCATTAACCGCCATCCACTGCAAGATATTTTGTATGCAGGTCTCTGAGGTCTGTAGAGCCTGACTGCGATTAATTTTCTGGCTAGCGCCCTTATCATTACGTCCTGTGGTATAGACCAAGCCTACCCCCATCGTCGTCATCACCACCAGTAAGACTAACGAGACCATGACGACAACACCTTGCTCTGATGATGGCTTACCAAATGTTTTCACAAGGGATTCCTTATCAAAACGGTAGATGAATATTCTTGACGCTTGTAAGCATCATTTTTATTTATTTTGTAATTGCCCCCAGCATAGGATTTTTTCGTATAGGATCGGGCTGGACCGAATTCTTTTTTAGTTCTGAGGACGAGGTCAATCATTATCAGTCGCGTAGAGCTTTCTTCAGAACTGACAAGTCGAACATAATGCTTTTTTGCACTGTTGATTGGCCGGTTAGCGCCACCCCAAACCTGTAGCGTCATTCCTCCGGACCAGCTTGCGTCTACTGCCCAAAAATCATCCTTACCGTAATATTCACCAAAATAAAACTTATTGGAGTATGGCGGATTCATTAAACGAAAGCTTCTTGTCGTATTTAGCTCAGAAAGCGTAGGAACCCGCCAATTCGACCTTCCGCATAAATTTTCATTATTACTTCCATTCACTAGTACATTCCAGTCATTGTAATAAGTCCCATGGCTTCCTGCTTTTGCGCCAACCCCTCCCCAGCGATACAGACCCATGGGCCGGCGGTCACCAGGCCCACGTATCCAATGAAGCAGCCTCCCGGAAAGTTTAAATTGTCTTTCTGCGGCAGAATTCATCACATGTTTCATTTCCCAAGTTAACCCTGTATATTCGTCTTTCGTACAACGCCACCTACGTTCTACTGACTCGATATTTAAGAAATCCCAAGTCGGTGTTTTATCGGGTAATACTTTGCCGTCTTTATCTAACTTTTTACAATACCCGGTATGACTCCAACTACCTTGATGAGGAGGTCCCCGATCGCAATTGGAGCTATCATTTGGTAGGGGGGGTAAATCACTCAACGAATCTGGGTCACTGAACTGCAAATTCTCAACATAATCCGCCAACACATCGTTATTGCCTGCCCGTGCCTTGGGGAACAAAATATCACGCTTTCTATACAGACGGTTTCTACCTTGGTAGGGACTCACGCTGTAGTGAATTTTATGGCGCTCAACTTTTTTGCTCGCCTCGTCACGGTAATCATAGGTCACGGTTACCGCATCACAGCATTTATTGCCACTGTCAGTGATTTTAATGGGCTCGCTAATCGAGCCAAAAGTAATCGTCCCTTTGCTATCACGCCATTTAAATCCAGCCATACGAATGTCACGCTCAATCATTCTCATAATAGAGCGACTTGAAGACTGCATCGCCGTAACCCCTTTGACTTTCTCGTACTGCTTAGCAATAACGTCATACGAAGCATAGGCACTGGCAATAGCAATCGAACCCACCACCATGGCAACCATCAATTCAACCAGTGTAAAACCTTGTTCAAGGCGCATTGAACACCCGCTTAACCCAAGAGCTATTCTTACCGTTACGACTCGTCAGCTCAACAGCGACAACATAAACATCCTTGCCGGCTATTTTCTTTTTTACGACATGAATATTTCGCTTATCTTGAGCTTGTGCAGAACCCAACCGACCTTGGATTTTTTCACACCATTTCTTCATCCGTGTAAACTGTTTTTCTTCATTGTTTTTTTGCTTTGCATTCTTAGTAGTCTTGGACTTTAATGCGCCACAATGACTAAGATTCTTGCTTTTGTAGGTTTCAATCCCTGAAATATCAGCACTCAATGTTTCAATAATGGCATTAGATTGATCATTCAAGTGTTCCCGTTCTATTGAATTATGCAGCATGTCATTGGAGACATTAACTAAACCAAAAACACCCACAAAACCAATCGCTATAAAGGCAACTGACACCAAGGATTCGATCAATGTAAACCCCTGTTGATTAGTCATCAAAAATCAACCCACACTTTCTTTAAGTTATTATATTTCTGCTTATCCACAAAGCCGGTAGAACCATGAACAACGAGCTGATAATCATAACGCTTACCGTCACAGACTTTTCCAACCTGCCATCTCACTGTTGAATAGCCGGTGTTGACAGAACCATCACCATGAAAACAAGTGACTTGAGATGATTCTGAGACTAAGGTTTCTTTTAATTCAATTTTTTCATTCTGAAGTCGTGTCCAGCTACTACTGTTACAAGCCGTTTTTTTAGTGACACTATTTACCGGTGATTCGTTAAAAAAATACTGCCGCGTCCGTCCTGATCCCTGCGAACGTAATTGCATGGTCTGATTACGATCGACTGCTAACCCATGCATATAAGTCACCGCGCTGGCTAAATTAATAAAATCTTTTTCCGTATTCTGCCGACAATTCCAACCACTTAAATTTGGGGCTGCAAAAGCCGCCATAATCGAGATCAATGCTATGACAACTAACAATTCAACCAAGGTTAGCCCTATTTGTTTGCACCGGTTTTGATAACAAAACACAAGCCTGCCCAATCAAACACTGTCAGCTGTAATTTGCCCTGAAGCAATTAATTCTTCAATAGATGCTTCCATCGTTTTCATCCCATCGCCTCGAGCAGTTTGCATGATGCTGGTAATCTGAAAAACTTTATCATCACGAATTAAATTCCGAACGGCAGGATTGGCAACCATAATTTCAAAAGCCGCTACCCGTCCGGCACCGTCGGCCCGTTTAAATAAACGTTGCGTCATGGCCATTAATATCGATTGAGATAATTGCGAGCGGACTTGGGCTTGTTGTTCAGGGGGAAAAACATCAATAATACGATTAATCGTATTTGGTGCACCCGAAGTATGCAAAGTTCCCAAAACCAAATGACCCGTTTCTGCCGCAGAAAGTGCTAATTGAATCGTTTCTCTATCGCGCATTTCACCGACTAAGATGACATCGGGGTCTTCACGTAATGCCGCACGTAACGCTTGAGAAAAAGAGATCGCATCACGACCAATTTCACGCTGCGTGACAATACACTCCTGACTAGAATGTATAAATTCAATAGGGTCTTCAATGGTTAGAATATGCCCTTTGTGAGACCGGTTAATGAGATCAATTATTGCCGCTAACGAAGTTGACTTGCCCGAGCCTGTGGGCCCCGTAACTAAAATAAGGCCATTGTGTTTATTAGCCATATCCTGTGCAACAAAAGGAAGATTTAATTTTTCTGCTGAAGGAATTTCGGTATCTATCTTACGTAAAACCAATGAAACGCCAAGCAATGAATTAAGAATATTAACCCTGAATCGATATTCACCCATTTCTATGGCGAGATCACAATCTAGCGTTTCATGTAATGATTTAAGCTGAGCGTCTGAAAGGTAGTGATTAATGAATGATTCAATGTCTTTAGCCGTCAAGACTTTGCTACTGGTATGTACTATCTCTCCATCTAAGCGAATAGCAATCGAGACATCTGGTTTAATGTGCAAATCAGATAATTTATAGTTTTGAACTAAAGTAAGAATTTCAGTACTTAGAAGCGGCAACATAGCAACTCCTCAGCAATATCGCCTACAGACTGTGGCGCCATAATAATAGGTAAAACATCTAAATTAAAAAGCATAGCCATTTACTCCCTTACCTTACTAATCCATTAGTGCTCTTTAGCCCCTATCCTTTACACTTTCTATTCCTAACTGCCTAGTAGACTAAAAACTTATCAGCACCATAACAGTCCACCAAAAAGCATTCAGGAAGAAGCCTCTGTGCGCCTTCCATCACTAACTGCAAGGTTGATTAAAAAGGAACTATCGAATTTTTTTCATTAATTCGAAATTGCTTCATAACATCCCCTGAATTACGTTTACGCGCCCAAGCACTATATGTAGTCGCTGAACCGGTTACCGAGTATAGATAAGAACTTGATGCACTCTCATCTAGAGACTGCTTACCGCCAAAGAGATTTTTATTGATGTTCGCCGTATTAGTGCATGCACGAACACAGTAAACCCCATTTTCATAGAAATAATCTTGTTCCATTAAATAAATAGACCGAAGATTATTTTGAGCGGTAGCCTCCTTAGCTCCAGCAACATATCCACTATAAGCGGGCACGCCGACTGCTCCAATCACGCCAACAATAGCGACAACTATCAATAACTCAATTAAAGTAAAACCCGCCGTGAGGCGGGGTTTACTGGACCTATTCATAATTTGGTTGCTACCTACTCCTTGACAATATACTCATCCAAAACAGTAACGCTTCCCCCTGTATCATTTCCCGGCTGGGTTCTTATGTATACAGTATTACCACTCCCATAAATATATGTCCGGCCTAGTGATGGTCTTGAGGAAGACGAATGATAAACTGCAACTTCAGATGACTTATGTGGATTTTTAAACCCAGCTTTCTTGAAGTAATTAACAAAATGAGGAGCAAACTGAGCTCCAGAATAAGCACAGGTAATACCGTTGCTGTAACCTGGCATGGCAACGCTTGGTGATCCTCCTGCGCACTTAGCAAAGGACCCCGCCATAAAACTTTTAATACGTGAATGATTCTCGGTTGTGGCAGCTACTTTTGAACCACCTATGTAGCCTTGGTAAGCCGGAATCCCTACAGCCGCTAAAACACCGATAATGGCAACAACGATTAAAAGCTCAATCAAGGTAAAACCACCGCTTTTCTTTTTATTAAGTAATGACTCCATACTTTTTTCTCCTTAAAAAATATTGTGCTAGATCATGCTCTAGATTACCCCTCCAAAACAAAAAACCCATTTCCATATTATTAATCCAGATAGAAAGTGCGTATTTCGACAACATATTGAGCTATATGTCGACATTAACCCTATTAATACGTCAGTTAAAATGGACAAACATGAAAAAAATAAAACCTATTTTGGGTTTTAACGGCATTTTTTTGTAAACTTTTACCTATATTCCTATATCTAACTTAGTTTATAAATCCTTAATGCACAATAAGTTCAAGGAAGGACACTATTAGAAAATCAAGCTACCATGATTACCACACGCTGGTAAGAAAACTCTTAGCCGACAGTAGAATTCGCCAGGGTATTAAACAGCGTGAACTTGCTGAGAAGCTAGAGGTCCCTGCGTCCTTTATTAGTAAAGTTGAAACAGGGGAGCGTAGGTTAGACGTTATTGAGTTCTATGAATACTGTGAAGCACTTGGCCAGAACCCATTAGAAGTTTTTGTCAGAATTTTTCTAACCAAGGATTGACTGAAACAACTAGCTGTATTTTTGTCTGGATGAAATGTATAGGCACGTTAAATGCCTAATACACAATGAACTAACGCATTGGCTTTAGAATTTGAAGACCGCCCCTTTTGAAAACCTAAGCTTAATTACTGAATATAGACAGCAGAGGATGTAGAAATTAATGGATTAAGGAAATACCGCTTATGCCCGTAACCCCTTTCCACGTTGGACCTGCTGTAATAGTCAAAGCGGTATTTCGTGACAAATTCAGTATTACCATTTTTTCGTTTTCACAAATCGTTATTGACTTGCAACCGCTATTTGCACTGTTAGGTGCTGATATTCAACTCCACGGTATGAGCCATACTTATCTTGGTGCAACAGTGATTGCACTCCTTAGCTGTGTAATAGGAAAACCTGTCTGTACTTATTTCTTACAATGGTGGAACTGTCATTTACTAGTGGCTAAAGAGAGTTTATTGCTTGTTAAGGAAACCATCTCATGGAAGGTGGCACTGTGCAGTGCTTTTATGGGTACTTATAGTCATATATTACTGGATAGCATTATGCATGCGGATCTAGAACCTTTTTTTCCCATTCAAGCACCCAATAATCTTCTCGGTCTCGTCGCTGTCGATACTTTGCATATTCTTTGTGCTGTTGCAGGTCTTTTAGGTTTAATCGCTTATTTTTTAGGCAGTTATTTGTTAAGGTCTCGGCAATCAACAAAGAACTGATTTAATTGAGCAGACATTAATACTGAAAAAAAACTTCAACTATTTTTTAAGATAAAATGGACCCACTATTCGAACTTCCTGACGTCTATCATCTCGCATTATTATCACTAACAAAAACTGAAACTGTCATTATTTTTGCCTTTTTAGGCCTTATTATTGGCAGCTTTCTAAATGTCGTTATCTACCGACTTCCTAAGATGATACATTCACACTGGCACGAACAGGCACTTGATTTCCTTGAAATGCCCATTAAGCCAGATGAAGAGAAAATATCCTTATTATGGCCGCCATCATATTGCCCCCAATGCCAACATAAAATCAGGTTCTTTGAAAATATTCCTGTCATTTCCTGGCTACTATTACGACGTAAATGTAGCGCCTGCCAAATCAATATCCCCATACGGTATCCCGCTGTTGAAATAACAAGCGCTCTTTTATCTGCATTCGTGGCTTATCGTTTTGGTCCTAGCGCAGAAGGCCTTTTGATGCTGGTAGTGACCTTTCACCTTATTATCATCACAGCAATTGATCTTGATCACCAAATCATTCCCGACAGTTTAGTTTTGCCGCTACTATGGCTTGTTTTAATCTGCTCAGTGCTCGGCGTTTTTCAACCTCCTTCTGCGGCTATTATGGGTGCTGTTGTGGGCTATTTATGTCTCTGGAGTGTATCTAAAAGCTATAAGTTAATACGTCATGTCGATGGCATGGGCCACGGTGACTTCAAATTGCTTGCCGTACTTGGGGCTATTTGTGGTTGGCAATCGGTCTTTATTATTATTGCTGTATCAGCATTCATCGGTTTAGCTTTCGCTTTACCGTTATTATTAAAAAAGACTTCTATGCAAACTGCTATTCCATTTGGTCCCGCCTTAGCTATTGCCGGTTGGATTACAATTATTTTTTCCCCGCTGTGATTGATTTTAATTGCTAAAGGTACCTGACAAAACCACAAAAACCACCACAAACAGAGCCCATCATTGCAACTAAAACCTAGGCTCAAGATTAGATAAAAAAGATATGAGAATATCGCTCGACTCAATTGATGCCCAATAAATTCAGCAGAACGACACAACACTTATCATGAGCGAATACAGTAACGGATTTAGGTCGCATCAATTTACTGACCTATTCTTCTGGTATTCTTTTTTTAGCTATTTCTCGTTTATACTTTTACGAATGCTCTTGTTCTCCAGAAACAAAACATCCGTCAATACTGTCGTTGCTCTGCCGTCATCAGCCCCGGGTTGTGTGGTTATATGAATTTCATTACCTTGCGCAAAAATATGTGTCCGACCGAGAGTTGGGTTATTGCTAGAGGAATAGACTATTGCTGGCTCACACCCCCCACATCCACCATCATAATGCCCTTGATAGTGGTTTTTAAACCCAGCCCTTTTTGAGTATTGGTGAAACCACTTTGCCCATTGATCAGAACTATACGCTCTATTGTTTTCGCAAGAAATACGCCTATAACCGGGCAGTTCAACTATTTGCCCCATTCTACATTTATTCAGTGAAGCGGCTATAAGACCCTTGAATCGTTCATGATTTTCTATTGTGCCCGCATTTTTCCAGTACGCGTTATATTGAAGATTCATTTCAACGAAGAAAAACATTGAACCAATAAAAAGGGCTACTACGAGAAGACTACTTCGAAGAGATCTGTATTGCCGATTCGCTATCATCTTCCAAAGGATGAAAATCAATAGAACGGATAATACGATAGCACTCACAAAATTAAACACGCCCCCAAAATTGACAGAACGTCCCATAAAAAAACACAACACAATGGCTACTGCAATTAGAAGGCAGCCGTATTTACTTGAGTTTTTTTGCTGTTTTAATGTCCCTGACATCTCAAGTTACCTCGCCTCCCTGATTAAGCCATCTTACAGCTATCTTCCAGCTTCGGCCTGCGCTGTAAGATCCTCCCGACACTGCTTCATTTTCTGCTTCCTTCCTGCTGCCTTGGCATTCCTGACACAAAGTTGAAATTGTTTTTTTGCGTAGCGACATGCCTCTACCTTTTTATTATCGCCCATAGCCTGTTTCATACAAGCACGAAACCCCAATACCGGAGTATCCATATTTGCATTAACTTCCACAGTTAAAAGGGTATAAAAAAAACAGATTACTAGCAGCAACCAACAAGGGTTTCTTACCAACTTAATAGAACAATTCGAATCATATTTCATCATGATACCTCTGCGCTTATTTTTATACATTCATACTTAAAACATTTTATATCACTATTTACAATATTATTACCATTAGAATATAGACTACTAGCGATACAGTTAACAACTGTTATTTCAGCAATCAAGCAACCAGAATACCGCCCGTAAATGGGCTGATGGAGGAGACCCAGTACGCGTTATTATTGTCCAATAAAAACCAAATAAAACAACTAATGAGTTGTTTTTACAGTGCGTTCTGTTTACTGAATGCAATCAGGTCTAGTAATATTTTACTAAGTCGTAGCTAAAGAGTAGGATGAAATAGCTGGGATAATATTTAGCCCCTAGCGAGATTGTCATGGTAACGAAAATATCGCGCCTTTCAGTCCGTAAGGTACTGTAGATTGTTACCGTAAAATCTGACTTCAATTGACGTTTCTATTTTAATAATGTTGAAGAGATAACGGAGTTTTGTTTATGAAAAGGAAGTTTTCTTTATTTTTATTACTATCTTTATTTTTAATCAGTAGCGCCCAAGCAAAGTGTAACCTAGAGATATATCGTTTTGGATCAAGTTATCAAGCAATCCAACATCAACTTGGAGACCCCCTTCCTGTCAGTGTTTCTACTAAAAATAGATTATTTATGCCCGGGGAATTGGTTTGTGAACACGAAAAGGCATTGGTTGGGTCTCCAATTCTCTTTATTTTCTTCTACGATCAACTCGTTCAGATCAGGGTTACCCGGTATACGCTCGATGGCCCAGAAAAGCCATCACTAGTGTCATGGGCAGAATCGATATACGGAGAAAGAAATAATAAGCCAAAAAGTTTTTATAGTGACAAACCTGATGCCAGCTGGTATTGGGATAGCTCTAATGCACTGGTCCGTTATTTTGTTGAGAGTGATGGATCTGGATTTCGAGAACATGTAATTATTGAATCAAGACGACATCAAAAATTATTTGAGAAGTGGGCCAATGAAAATGAAGCCCAATAGCTACTAAGGTGTACATTATGAACAGACTTATTAACCTCTTTCTGCTTCTTTTTATACCCATAAGTGGTTTAGCAAAATCACCGCCACCTGGAATAGGATCAGATGTTCCAGCCAAGATTTTGATTATGCTTGACACCTCTTCCAGCATGAACAACGGGGTAGCTGCGAGCCCCATGCGAGTCCCTCTAGACGTAGCTGTAGATTCAAAAGGAAATGTGTTTGTATCTCAGTTAGGCGATAGGCTTATTCAGAAATTTGATTCAGAGGGTAATTTCGTCAAGGCAGTTGGCGGCGCAGTTGCTGGGTTTCAGTATTTATTACGAATTGCCGTGGATAGTGATGACAATGTTTATGGAACAGATACATTTAAAAACAAGATCCACAAATTTGATAATGACCTGAATCATATTAAATATTGGTCTTCCACTTTTCCGGATGCGTTAGAAGTTGATGGTAATGGCAACATTTATGCATCCGAAAGCTCTACTTATGTAAGAAAGATCAATCAAGATGGACGCCTGTTGGAACGTTATAATACACGCAGTTATGCCGGTTCCGGCGGTTACCCATTTGGGATATCATCGTATGGTGGCTATGTGTACGTTGCCAATGCCTATAACAAATCATTCACTAAATATAACGAAGATTTAACGCCTGCGACAGGGACAAACAAATGGTCGACCAGTAGCGCGGCATGGGATGTAAAAGCTTCTGTCAATGGCGTATATGTTGCAAGTATATTTACGCATACAATTCAGCGATTTTCGCATACCGGTACATTAGAAAAAACATTTGGTAGTCGAGGCCACGCCAACGATGAATTATATTACCCGGCAGGACTCAGTATTTCGAGTAATGGAAATGTATATATTGCTGACCGGTATAACCACGCGATTAAAATATTCGACAAAGACGGAACATTTGTGAGTCATGTCGGCGGCAAGACTCGCCTGGATATTGCAAAGGAGTCATTGAAATGGATCGTGTCAAACAGTGAATTAAATAAAGGGGCCAATTTCGGTCTCATGACATGGGACCGAAGAGCGCGGAAAGAGGTGGATATTGGGCCTGAGGGTGCAAACCGCATTTACAACACGATTGATGCCATAAAAGCGAACTGTCCCTGGAGTGGCTGTACTAATATCGGTGCAGCGATGTCTTGGAGTCAGGGTTATCTTTCAGTTCCCGGTAAACTTAAAATTGATGATTGCCAAAAAACAGCACTCATTGTCCTTAGTGATGGTGCGTTTAACGCAGGGATTTCTCAAGGAAATACGCTGGCTAAAGAATTATATGACCGCAGAGGGATCTCTACATTTGTCGTTTCACTTGCATCAGGCACACAACAAACCCATAAAGATTTAGCTAAAGCCGGAGGTACATACACTGACGATGGAGACGACACCAATGATTACTCACCGATTGAAGTTGCAAATAAACAAAAACTTATTGATGCATTGATTGATCTTGTACGTTTGAGTATCGATGATAATAAGTCAACATTTACTAAACCTGTTCTTATAGAAGAGTCGCAAGACGAGGATTATATTTACCAATCCACTTTTGAATATGTAAAGAGCCATCAATGGAAAGGCTATTTAAAAAAATACAAATTAAAAAATGGTATCCCAGAAAATCAGGCTACTTGGGATGCTGCTAAAATATTAAATGCCAGAAATGCATCGGATAGAAAGATATGGACGATTGCAAATATTTATGGCATCGACACAAGCTTAAATAATTTTGTATCATCCAATTCTGAGGATCTGGAATTTTTATTATGGAAATACGCCGCTGAAGACCCAACAGATACCGAAGTTAAAAATTTGATTAATTTTGTAAGAGGGGTCGATGTTTACAATGAAGTAACAGAATCGGATGAACAGACAGACGGTTTAGTGAGTGGAGAGCGATGGAAATTGGCAGACATATATCATTCTGAACTGAAAGTAGTTGGCCCCCCGTCAGCAGCAGTTGATCAGTCAAATGCAAATACAGAAGCCTACTACAGAGCTGCAAAAGAATACGATAACTTTGTTAATGGCAATGAATGCGGTGGTTCTTGTCGCACAAGGAAACAAGTCGTCTATGTTGGTGCAAATGATGGATTATTGCATGCATTCAATTCCAAGAACGGTGAAGAAATGTGGGCATTTATGCCTCCCATGAAACTGAGAGATATTAGAAAGATTATTTCAAACAAGGATAAAGAAAGTCATTCGATTTATGGCGTTGATGGGTCTCCAATTATTAAAGACGTTTATTACAATAAAAAGTGGCGTACAGTTCTACTCGCGGGCCTGGGACGAGGCGGGGGTGGGTATTTTGCTCTAGATGTTACCGACCCGGATACGCCATCATTCTTGTTTGCTTTTAGGAATGATCTTGTTAATAAGATCATCTCTCATTGGGACTCCGATGGTGATGTAACTGAAGTCGGCTATGGTGGCGCTGATTTTGCCAAGGATTTCGAATATGACTATTCGAAGATAGGTGATTCGACTTCAACCCCTCAAATTCTACTTATCCCCTACAAAGATACACAAAAGTGGGTCGCGGTATTTGGGGCTGGATTTAATGCCGGGGTTAATAGTACATATGGCTCGAGTATTTATGTCATTGACCTGGAAAATGACGGTAAGGTATTACAGCGTATCGATATCTCCGATACAGGAAATAATGATATAGCAAACTCTATACCCGCAGCAGTGCTTGCTATTACACCAGATAGCACGCCTAGTGCAGACTATAAAGGTGCGATGATCTATTTCGCAGATCTAGAAAGTAGTTTATGGAAATTAAATCTAACAGATCAAGGGACATTGTTTGATACTACGCAAATTTTTAGCGCAGAGTCATCCTTTGCTAATGATCGGATGGAATTTTTTCAAACCACTGCATCAATCGATAGTGCCGCTAAGTTATGGCTTTACTATGGCACAGGTAACCAGCAGAAATTACAGAGAATGTCTTCTTCTATTGAAAATAGGATCTACGGTATTAAAGGTCTTGATTATCCACAATTTGCAGCCGTTAAAAACCTATCCACGATTAAACAACTTAAAGATACCACCCTTACTAGCGCTTCATGCCCATCGGACGCAGATCTGGGTTGGTATGTTAATCTTGATAAGAATGAGAAAATAACGGGGCAATTGGCAATTTTTAATGAAACCATATTTGCCTCCCGCTATATTCCTAATGATCAAGACGTTTGTAGTGTCGGTAATGGGGTACTGTCTGAACATAACTTCATGTGTGGTAATGTTTTACGTAAGAACAAGTTAGGCGAAGGTATTCCAACAGGTGCTGTTGCTTATAAAGGGAAGATTTATCTTGGTATTAGTGGCGACGCATCGGGCGAAATCAAAGATAAGGACGGAACAATCGG
>ENA-OSET01001160-OSET01001160.1-sediment-metagenome-genome-assembly--contig:-NODE-1160-length-27851-cov-88.212645_pt1 | contig 27851 bp, 24 predicted proteins | sample MGYA00237882_ERZ534229 | MGnify/ENA primary metagenome ERZ534229 (study PRJEB26408, sample SAMN06266212) | sediment metagenome | isolation source: Hudson Canyon methane seep mesocosm | place... | reverse complement strand
ACCTTGACATGGTAGGGGTCGGTGATTCGAATTCACTCGTGCCTACCATCTAAACTCTTGTTTTAGATGGTAATTCTGAAAAATCAAATTCTTGAAAGTTATCTGGAAACTGCTTTAGCTGAAAAACTAGCTGAAAACTACTTTAGGGTAGGGTGTTTGAAATTTGTAATAAATGAACTGCATCCACTGCAACTTTATAAATATAGTCATAAAAATGCCATTACAGTGGTGTTTCTTGTTACGCAGTGAGCCAAATTTATTCACAGCGTCTAAGCTAATGATTTATTCTATCCAGAAAAACTTATAGTATTTTATTGAATTCATCCTCAAGAGAAGCGGCTTAATTGGAATAAATAAGGAATCTAAAATAAGTGTTTTGATAGTTTGGGGAGTTATACTTCTTCGGTCACAATCCATGCCTCGCAATTAATATTGGCTACTTGTGGCAGGATATTGGTCATGGTATTTGATGCTTTAATGGCGGCCTTTAAGTATTCAAGATGAAATTGACTACTGAGTTTAAAATTTCCAGTATCACGTTGAGCGTTATATTTGAACTTTATAGCGCCTTGTTTTGAGTAGTCCAACCAAACTGTAAAGTATCTTGAAAAACACCGATAGTTAAGTTCAATTAACTTTTGAGTGGGTTGTTCAGGTTTGTAAGTTGCTGTAGAGGAGAGCAGTACCTTTGAGCTTGATTTCATTTTTGACTTTTTTGGCTGCATTAGAATTTGAAGCTGGTTTTAGTTTTTTTTTCTTGTGGGAATGATAGAGAGTTGTTTTATTCGTATGATAGCCTTCTTTATTGGTGCTGCCATTGTGCGAATACGCGCTGACTAAATATGTTAGTAGTAATGGATATAAAAGCTGAGCGTTGCTGAGCTTAAGTGGGGGGGGGCTGTATAGACTGGAAGGTATCCGTATGGATCTGACTGGAGAGGCAGAAAAATCGTTCGATTTCCTCCTGAAAGTAGGTGAGTAAATTGCTCTTTATTCTAACGTTGTTGGTATAATCGATAGCTAGGTACAAACATTTTATACGCAATATGGATTTGAACCACTTTCCATTAGCAGTAGTTGTATTTTTACCGATTATATTATTCAATAATGAGGCGGTTGATATTCATGTACCTTATTTTTGTTTTATTATTACGCGTATCTAAGGCTTTGAAAAGATTGGTTTTTAGATGTGCCCTGATTTACTACACACTGACACTTTAATATTTGTGCATACATTACCGTCATTTCAATGGTTTCGCTGCTCCATTAGTTTATCAGCTTCCGCCTTGCCTACAGGAAAAAGTGCTCACCCCCTATCGGTATTTGAAGCTATTATTAAGGGGATTACTGAAGAGGCGCAACTGCAAGACCGGTTGCAAGTTTGTTTTTGTTGGAAAAAACAACGCGCTTCGCATATGCGTATTAAATTTGAAAAGCCAATAATCTTGCAGGTGGATTTATTTGGAGGTGATCTTAGTGAGGCAGAGCAGTGGTTAGTATGTGCTTTACGTTATTTTGATGAGGATGGTAGAGGGCGTAATTTTTCTATTGCGTGCGAGTCATCAGTAGAATGTATGAAATTTGAATCATTTTTTACGTCACGCTCAATAACGCACTTTAAAGAGCTATGTCTTGATTTTGAAACGCCACTACCATTTCAAACAGTCCGCGGTAAGCCACGATTCTGGCTAAATAGTGAAGGATTCAAAAAAAGTTTACAGCAGCGTTTAAAGAAGTTATTTTCGCATACCCCTAAATTACCTGAAACTGATTTTGAAGTATTACCTTTTTATTGGTCTTATTATCAGATTTCACACCAATCAAACTCTCAATCTGGACATATTAAATACTTAAATGGTTGTCTTGGGCGTTTATATATAAAATCCGATACTCCAGTTTTACAAGAATGGCTACCATGGCTTCAGCTGGCTGAGGAAATTGGCCTCGGAGGTAAAACTTCTTTTGGGTTAGGACGTTTTTCTTTGTTGCTGGAGAGTCCGCCTTATTTTGATCCAGGACTCATTAATCCTGTTTCTGTGCAGCATGCAATTCATGGTGTTTTAGAAAGGTATGATGAAGCCTTGCCGGTACTGGCCAATAACCCATCTGGAATAGATGAACATCAATTAGCTTATAAGCTAGTTGATGAAATCAAGGAGGGCTGGCAGCCTTTAGCTTATCAAGCCTTTTCTATTCCTAAATCATCAGGAGGTATGAGAATTGTTGAAAAAGCGCATTTTCGTGAACTGGTTTTGCAGCAACATATACTTAGTCTCTTACGTGATGTATTAGATAGTACATTTGAAGAGGAATCTATTGGCTTTAGAAAAGGTGTGTCGCGTGAATCTGCCGTTGAACGCTTAAACAAGGCTTTGGCCGAGGGTTATGATTATGTACTTGAATCTGATATTGCAGATTTTTTTCCTTCAGTTCATTTAGGGTTATTACAAGGCATTTTGGACCAAGTGCTACCTAATGCTGATGTGTTGTTGCGTAAAACTATAAGCTCTATTTTACTCACTCCGAGAGAGCTTTTGGGGCAGCTAGAGTTGCGTGAAGGAGGTTTGGCAGCAGGAAGTCCTTTATCACCTTTATTGGCTAATTTATATTTGGATGCTTTTGATGAAAGAATTAAGGCGCACGGTGTGCGCTTGATTCGATTTGCTGATGATTTCATTATCTTAACCAAAGGCTATGAAACCGCGCAGGCTTTATTGGGTTTTGCAGATGACTATTTAAAAGATTTAGGGTTGTTATTAAATCTAGAAAAAACCGCTATTCGCCCTATTCGAGAAGGGTTTGTTTTTTTAGGGATTAAGTTCTCTGGTGAAATGGGGAGCTTTCAAAAAAATACGGCGCCTCAATCCGTACGAAAGCCTGTTTATATTACTGAGCCTTATGTTTTTTTGGGTGTCAGCTCGGCTTGTCTGGAAATTCGACAGCATGCCACAGTATTGGCAAGTATTCCGCTCAAGCGGATTAGTGAGATTTTAATGTTAGCGCCTTGTAATTGGTCATCGCAACTGCTTATGCAGTGCGTGAAGGAAAATATTCCTTTGGTTGTTACTGCGGGGAATGGCCGGCATATTGCTACTTTAGGCGGTGATCGTGCGCAGCATTATGAAGTGGCTTTTAAGCAAACTCAAAAATTTCACTCAATGGGAGAGGTGGGGCAGTTGATACTGGCTAAATCATTTGCTTCAGGAAAGTTAAGGAATTATTCCAGCTTGATACGGCAGCGTTATCAGGCTGGGACCAATAGAATACTCACTGACATCGAGAGTATTTCTAAAAATATGTGGGATGCTCCAGATTTGCCAACTTTGCGTGGCTTAGAGGGGATTGCTGCGCGTCATACATTTAAATTATTTGGAGGCTGGATTGAATCAGATGATTTTAAATGGCAAGGGCGAATAAGAAGACCGCCTGATCGTATTAATTCATTGTTAAATTTCTGCTATCACTTATTATTTTGTCGTATTAATGTTTTACTTCGTGGAGAAGGCTTAAATCCATTTTTAGGGTTTTTGCACGAGCCGACTGATAGATATGAGGTTTTGGTGTGTGATATTCAGGAATTATTCAGAGCGAATATTGATAGGTTTGTTGTGCGCTTAATAAACCTAGGGATCTTGAGCGCATCTGATTTTATTAAAAATGATTATGGGCACTGGTTGAATGGCGAAGGAAAAAAGCGGGTGCTAGCAGAATTTGCAAAAGAGTTGGATCAAGTACCTTTAGCGAAAGAGCGTACAACGTTAAATGAGGCATTAGCCTTACAGGTAAGATCAATTAAATTGTTCTTTCTTGAAGATAGCGATATCCAATTTTATAAATGGTAGTTAAATAGTGAGGAGGAGATTTTTCCTGGATGTTATTTTTAGAAAAAAAACTCTTAATTAAAAAAATATTTTTCATATGGGATTTCGGTGCATGCGGAATTGGAGTATATATCCATATAAATCAATAATATAATAGTTGGCATTAAATGTGCTATTCCTTATGTATAAAAATACATAAGGAATATAGTTTTGAAACATCCAGAGTTTATCGAATTTGAAATAGGGTCTTATTGCAATCGTACGTGTAATTGGTGTCCAAACGCATTGAACTCAAGGGGACATGAAAAAAATCACGTTTCAGCCAAGTTATGGCGGTCTTTTTTATATGACTTATATAAGCATAGCTATTCAGGTTTACTAGCTATTCATAATTACAATGAACCATTATTGGATCCTTATGTATATGAAAGGATTGGTGATGTTAAAAATATATCGCCTCAAACAAAAATGGCCATTTTTACTAATGGAGACCCTCTAAATGAGGTTTCTTTAAAGAAATTAACCTTATTAGGAATACATGAGCTTCGGGTAACTTTATATCCCAAAGCAGATAAAATAGGTGAGCTGAAAGATTATGGGCTTGATAAGCTGTTAAAGCGCATAAAAATGAAATTATCTGATTTTATAAGTGAAGATACGAGCCGAGGTAAAGAATATCGATCATTCATTAATGATGTTAATTTACTCATTATCATGCCGAGTATTGAAAACTATACAAATCGCGGTGGAAGCTTGGTTTTAGAAAATCAATTTACTCGAGTAGAGCCATGTCATCTTCCAGATCACTCCGTTGCGATAGATTATCTTGGTAATTTTAAATTATGTTGTCAATTACAGAATGTAATGGGTGATTCGGATTACAATATTGGCAATGTTGGAAAGGATGGTTTTTTTACGCTATGGAATAGTGAAAAATTAGAGCGTATTCGAACACAATTAAGAGTCAGTGATTTTAATACCTTAAAGCATTGCTCAAGCTGTGACCATAGTAAAGACTATGAAAATAAACAAGCTGCATAAGGCTTGTATGCTATCTTTTATACAATGAAAAATAAATATTAATCTCACGTAAATAATTTTAAAAAATGACCTATATTGTCCGTATTGAGTTACAACGAGTGCAAACTTTCTTATTTGCTGTCCCCAGACTAGCTGACATTATCGGAGCTAATGCAATGTTAGGTGAAACGATGCGGTATAAGTTACCTAACCTAGCGATAGAATACGGAAGTTTAGCGCCAGCAATACTTCCTAAAGAACTAAGCGATAAAATAGAAACAGACCCATTAAATGCTATTGAGCCTAAATGTGCAGATAATATTGTAATAGACAACCCAAAAATGCTATGGGAAAAAGGTATTTTAGTACGTGATGGAGGTCACTTTAGAGCTTGTTTTAAGACGCAAGAGCAAGCTGAATCGTTTAGTGCTAAAGCACAGTCCTTATTAAGAGAACAGTTGCCTGATTTACGTTTTGAAATAGGCTTAAATGATTTAGACAATAAAAAAGACCAAGACCTCTCTATTGAGTCTAAACCGGCAGCCGCCATTCAGTTATTCTCCCTGCCGGTCCTGCAGTATTGTGAAGAAACAGGCAATGGCGTTGCAATTAATACTCAACGTTACAACAATAATTCATCGGAAACACGGTATATTGGACTTGCTGCGCAACAGCGAAAAAATTATTGGCAGAAATTTAAAAAACAAGAAACGGATGATATTGCCGCATTAATGCAAAGAAAATTAAAGCTACCTTCAGTCGAAACGTTTGAAGAATTATGTGGTGATGATTACTTGGCGCTTATTCATGCGGATGGCAATGGCTTAGGGAAAGCGATGCAAGCACTAGATAAAAAAACGGATTGGCTAGAAAATGAAGCGCATATTGAGCATTTTTTTCAAACGATGCGTGTGACTTTACGCCGCGCACTGGAGAAAGCTGTTAATGATTTATTTGCCGATCAAGAAGAGCGTCAAGGCTTACATATACTCATGCTGGGAGGTGATGATCTTCTAGTCGCATGTAGAGCGCCATTAGCCCTTGATTTTGTCAATAAACTTGCAAAAGCCTTAGCTGATATTCAAAAAGAAAAAAGCGCGCAATTTCCAGCTCTAAGTATCGGGGCAGGTATCGCTATTGCTAAGCCCGCTTTTCCTTTTCACCATTTACATGATATGGCAGAGGAATTAGCATCCAGTGCAAAACGAATAATACGCGATATGGAAACACCTGTATCTGTCGTAGATTGGGTTACTTGCAGTGAATCGTCTTATGGTGACTTAAAAGATGTGCGTAAACAGTCGCAATATTTATGTTATCAAGTAGACAACAAAACCGAAACGCTCGCATTATCAGCAAAACCTTATAAAATTTTAAAAGAATCAAAGAATGAATACTGGAGTTTGTCGGAACTGTTAGATGCGCAATCAGAATGTATGCAAAGTGAAGATGCCAAAGTGGCACGCTCCCAACTTAGGTATTTAGTGCGTCAAATGCATAAAGGTAGAAGGCAAGCAGATCTCACGTTTAAAAATTTGAAAATTAGTTCACCTAAAACATGGGAAGCCTTGGAAAAGTCAGGATTTACAAAGTCATTATGGCAACCTCTTGAGGAAGATTACTGGCTCAGTTATTTTGCCGATTTAGTAGAGCTTATGGAAATTCCACGTTTACAAACGGAGAAAAACGCATGAAGCGATATATATTAACGGTGACTTTACAAGAAGACCTGCACACAGGGAGTGGTACAGGGGCGGGTGAATATGATGCTTTATTGAGCCGAGACCGGAATGGTAATCCGGTCATTCCGTTTACACATTGGCAAGGCGTATGGAAATACAATTTAAAGCGTTATTTAGAGGCGAAAAAACAACCTTTAGATGATTGCAATGCCTTATTTGGCAGAGAAAATCAGCAACGCGGATTATTAACCGGCACCGCACTTTACAGTAAAAATATCATTGACAGTTTGTCGTGGACTTCCAGTTCACGAAAACAATACTCACGTACAACAGAAGAAAACACCTTACGCGTAAAAGAGTTTATTCCTGCCGGTACTCGCTTTACTGCAACATTATGGTTAGCTGATAAATCTCTGGAAAAAAGTTTAAACGTAGCCTGTCGTATAACAGATGTATTAGGCGCAAGGCGACAAAGAGGGGATGGCCGCATTCATGCAGAATTAAAAGAAGCGACAATCTCCAGTAAGGAAACGACACAAAATCAACAAAGTACAACACTCAAATTGTTGTTACGTGCAAATGACCCTTTATGCTTACCCACAACAGGTCATCCAGGAAATATTATTGAGTCTGAATGCTATCTGCGAGGACAAGTTTTACGCGGTGCTATTATTGGTAAGTTGTTAAGAGATAAAAAAAATGTACTGGCAAGTTCGCTATTCGGAGTGGACTTTAAGGTGTCCAATGCTTACCCATTACCTCACACCTGTTTAAATAACACTGATGATCTACTTAACAGTGATGCGCTTCCCATGCCCTTAAACTTTAATCAGCCGAAAGCGCAAGGCGGTAATACTAAAGGTTTACCCTGGTGGGCACAGAATATAACAACACCCGCCATGCATAATCGTTTTTCAGGCGAGCAATTTTCTGAAAAATTAAAACGACCCGCTGATAATGCGTTTATATTTAAACAAGTAACGGCAAAAACCTGGCAAAGTTACACAGCTCCTCTGGCTATGCGTATGCGCAATGCTCAGCCCTCAATAAAACACCCCAATGGCGCTTTATTTTCACAACAAGAAATCCCAGAAAATACACTTTTTCTCAGCGAAATAACCTGTTCAGATAATCACAAAGCGCAACAATTGCTTGTAGAATTGAGTGATGTTTTTTCTGGCTATGAGTGTCTGACTATTGGCCGTGGAGGATCTCCAGTAACCATTGAGTCTTGGAGGTTTAAAACAGACCCTCAATATAGCGAGACGCAGCAACAACACTCTGATACCTTAACAATAACATTAACATCAGACCTAATTGCTCGCTCACCTGAGCTGGGTTTTTATCAAACACTGACACCAGATGTGTTATTTGAGCTTTGCGAATTGCAAGAAAAATCCCCCGCAGATTGGCAAACGCAAAGCTTTACCGATCAAATAGAAATTTATGGTTTTAATGCGATGAGTGGACTGCCGCGTCTGCCAGCACTCGCTATACGACGAGGTTCAGCACTGTCTATTAAAGGGGAGAATATTAACCAGTTACGACAAGCACTCACACAGCGTAAAGTTCTTGGGGAGCGAATTGAGGAAGGTTTCGGGCAATTCCGTATTGACTTCACACCAGCACTTGCAGAAAACCAAATAAAACAACAAGCCCTCTCTGTTAATGAAAAAGAAACAGTTTTTGCCCATGCTGAAGCCGCCTTTAATAGACTGCCTAAAGAAAATATAATTGCTTGGCCGAAACTTTCACAGTGGCAAGCTTTACGCTTTAATGAAACTCACGATGGTGCCAGTCTTGTTAATTTACTTGAAAAACATCAGCATCGACTGGAAACAAAACAAGAGGCTATTGCTCATATCGCTTGGTTAAAAAAAATGCCCAATAGAGAAATAACCTGGATAGCTTGGTTAATTAAGCAAATGGATGAGCTACCCTCCGAACAACAGAGACCCTTTTACAAAGCTTTGTTGGTATATATTCGCTGTGAACTAAGAACATCGGAGTCGGCATGACAGCCAAAGCATTTATTTTAATTAAAGGTGAGCTAGTACAGGATACGGCTGGAAGTTTTGGTGGAAATGGCGATGATAACTGGGTTGATGACATGCTCTGTCGTGATGGCCAAGGGCGATATACTTTGCGTGGGGAAAGTCTTGCGGGTGCCTTATCCGCAACTGCCCGCCAGCTATTTTCTGAACTACCTAAAGAGATAGGTGATAAGAGTAGTCGCCAGCCATCCGCCTGGCGAGTCTTTACCAGTCATCCTGCTGAGGGTATTCAAAGTTCTGTGCGCCAAAACGTCTGTATTGACAAGCAAACAGGTGCAGCAATGGATGGCGCTTTGTTTGATACTGAAACCTTGCCAGCGGGAACGCGTTGGCCATTTATCCTAGAAATAGATCTAACGCGTGCAGGCGATAATGTCGAAAAACTCCTTGCAGTTACCTTACATGCACTCTCGGCATGGGTGCAGGGGAGATGCTGGATTGGCCGTAATGTAGCGCGTGGAACTGGGTGGTTTAGCTTAGAAAACATTAAAATTACGCATGCTGATTGGGAGCAATGGCCTAACAGTAGCGAATGTAATATAGACGCGTATTATGAGCAAAGCTTTCCAGAAACGCAGTCGCTTGTAGACTTTATGGACGAATATGCAGGCAAGATAAAGCCGGATGCCGATTGGTTATGGCAAGAATACCAATTGACTATCAGGGTTGATGTACCAGAAAATGATGCTTATGGTATCGATTTTCTATCGGTTGGCGGACATAGTGGTGATGCGTTGATGTTAGATATACAAGAGGACTTGGTTAATAAGGAGAAATTAGCCTTACCGCAAGCCTCACTTAATGATTCTGTTTGTCAAAATTGGGTTGCAGATCAGGTATTTTCTTATCTGCGTAATACTGATGGAAATATTCAACCGTATATTGCTGGCGCATCTTTACGCGGTGTTTTACGGCACGGCGCTGAATGGTGGGCTAATAAACACAATATTATCTTAGATGATTTAGATACGCTTTTTGGCACACTGGAAAATTCAGCGCGTTTATTGATTAGTGACGTACATATCAGCGATGCTAACTGGCAGGCACTGTTATTGAAAATGCATGCGGAAGATGAATTTTCCGGTGGCGTTTATGCGAGCGCCTTATTTGATCGGCTAGTATTAAGCCAGGCATGTTTTACAGGGAAATTACTGATAGAAGCTAAACAGGAAGATATGCAGCTACTAGAAAAATCGATACAGCCCGCGTTAGAGCTGGCAAAATTAGGTTTTTTAGGTTTGGGCGGACAGTCTGCTCGTGGCATGGGACACCTAAAGTGGGATATTCAGCGTATACCTAGCACAGGAGAGGCCTAATGAAACAAGTACCTGAATTAATTAAAGCTCGACTATGGACGCAACATGGGCAAGACTCCCGCTCGGTTAATGAATTTTTAATCGCCGAACAGCAGGCGATTGCTGAACCTTTATTTTATTTAGAGCCTGCATTACAGCTTAATGCAGATGGTAGTGCAGGGCGATTAAAAGACTTTAGCCCGCTAACAACGCGTATTCCTGAGGCAGAAATTGCCTTAGAAAGCGCTTATATTTTTGGCAGTTCACAAGACAAACCCATAGGCATACAGATTATCGCCAATGGATCTGGCTGTCGCTGGTTTAAATTTAGTGAAGACAGTCAGCAAATCTCAGAATGCCGTGAAATTAGCAAGCGCAGCTATGAGGTGCTGACACGTCGGGATTTTATGCGTTTCTTTGGTCATAGTAACTATCAGGCAAAACTAAGCTCTAAATTAATTGTGACCGAATATTGGCATGATACTGGCTTACTAAGCTGGTGGCTTAGAAAAGGAGAAGCGTAATGGAAAATGGAAAAGTAAAGTTTTGGAATCCAGAAAAAGGAACTGGCCGAATAGAGCACCCTAGCGATGTAAAGGGTATCTCTTTTAAAAAAGAAAATTTTATAACTGGTGGCATCAATAAAGGGGTAAAAGTTGAGTTTGACATCGAGCAAGATCAATCGGGAAAAAAGAAGGCAATTAATATAAGCGTGCAAGGGCGTAAACATATTAATAGTTCATCACATAATCCAGCTAAAAAATCAAATAGGAGTGAATTACCTAACCCATACCATTTTATAAAATTAAATACCAGCAATGCACTAAGCGATACACCTGTTTGGCATGATGGTAAAAATAGCACTGAATTACTCAGTGGAAAAATGCAGATCAGCTTAAAAGCTTTAACGCCACTGCTTGTTGGGCAGTGGCAATATAAAAAACAAGATGTCAGTAATCAACACTTTTTAGTCGATTTACCTGATATAGATAAAGAAAAATCGATACTTGAGCCCCTGCGTTTAGCAGATGGTCGAGTCGTTTTATCAGGCACTTCGCTCAAGGGAATGATTCGCCATAGTTTAAGTGGCTTACTGTCAGCCCCGATGGAGAGAGTGGCTGAGCGTTCTTACTCCTATCGTCCTAATGCAAAATTTCAAAATGATGAAAGTTTTCGTAAAGTTCGTCCAGCGGTAATTGAATTTGCAGATGACGCTCAGGTAAAAGTGAGAATCTTACCTCATGCAAAGTCAGCGTGGTTTGGTGATATTCACGACCTAAACCAACCGATTTATGATCAGGTTGCCCGCGATTGGGAAGAAGTGTCAAAAGAAAAGCCTAATCATAAAGGCATGCAAAAAAACAGGTTTAAAAAACAGAGCGGTGAATCTTTAGGAGAATGCTATTTTTCTTATTATGATGGCGGCACAGATGGCACAGGAACTCTAAGTAAGACGTTTAATGCTCGCGGTGGAACATACAGTGCCGTTTTAATTCCTAAAGAGGATTACGATAAAGGTAAAGCAGCACAAAATATTCCTGTTGATGTCATCAAGCACTATTTAGCCACCTTAACGCATTTACAAGATGAACAGGGATTATTAGCCTCTGGTTACCCAAATGGCACTCGGCAAGAGCATGAAAAAGCACGTAAGGCAATTGCCCAAATAGAAGCGCGCTGGTTAACAAATAGAGCCTCATTAATTGGACGTTTGATTTATATAGAACTGGAAAATGATGATGTGATTACCAGTATGGGGCATCATTATTACTACCGTTGGCGCTATGCTGATACTATTCGAACCCTTTGGCAAAGTCCTGATGAATCATCGATACGTTCTATTTTAGCGCCATTAGCAACAGAAACGATCAAAAACCAGCAAGGTCAACCTGAACAATTGAGTGTGGCACGCTTACTGTTTGGTTATGCCTCACGTACCGAAATAGATCCATTAAAACAAGATGGCACTGCAAATATAGGTGAAAAACAATTTCAACGCTTAGCTGGACGACTGCATATTAATAGTGCGCTAGAAGTTTTGGCAAAAGGAAGTGATGCTTTAACAAAGAAACGCTTTTTAGATGAAGGGAAAACGCTTGCTCTACAGCCTTTGGGACAACCTCGTCCTAGTGCGGTTGAGCATTATTTATTGCAAACAAAAGACCAAGCAACTTTGCAGAATAAGCGTGGTGATGGCGGGCAAATGTTCAGCTATGGGGATTTGGCACAAAAGAACCAAATTCCTTTGGCAGGGCGTAAATTTTACTTACATCAACCTGATGCCTCCACCGATCAAAGCCTTTATCTTGCGCAAGATGATGAGCATAAAAATGGCAAGCAAGCGATGTTAGTGCGATTTGTATCTAAACCAAGCACTGAATTTCGTTTTACTGTCGGCTTTAAAGATTTAAGGGCTTGGGAGTTAGGCGCATTGTTAGTCACTTTAATGCCTGAGCGCTATTTAGTTGATTTATTAGTAGCGCTTAAACAAAAAAAGCCTGAATTTTGTGTAGAGTTAGAAGTATTGGTAAATAAAATTACCCATTATCAGGGAAATTCTCCATTATTTGCGCATAAGCTTGGACATGCCCGCTCATTGGGTTTCGGTAGCGTGCAGCTGGATGCAGATGCTTTGCTGTTATTAAAAAACAAAGAGTCAAGACTTGATTTACAAGCAATTGAAAAAAATGAAGAGCAGCAAGCTATTAATGCATTTTCTGATCAGCTCGCAGCTCAGTTGAAAAGTATTGAGCCCTTACAGCAATGGTGTGCACTACATCAATATGCAGGGCGTACCCGGTCCACCTATCCAGTTAAGGTAAATAATAGGGATAATAAACCCTGTATTTTTGAGTATCATTCTCAGGCTAGAAGTGAACATATTGCTGCGCGACGACTGGAAAGAGGGCAAGGTAAATTATCGATTGCTCGTTTGAAACCATTAGGGTTTGATCCGAAGGGTGAGTAGTGTTGCCTATTTTTCGGTTATTTTCTTATGTTTTTGAAAAACCATTCAGAACCTCCTGTGTATTAACTGGCTTTTTTGAAAAAATGGCGGGGGTTCTGAATTTTAGCCCTATTTGCTATAGTGAATTCAATGCTTTAAAATTGTCAGGCCTGCATAAGGTATCCCAATCGGTTGGGCTTGAAACGTAATTCAGACGCTTTGACGAGCGTTTGTATACCCTGCATAAGGTATCCCAATCGGTTGGGCTTGAAACTCCATCAATGCTACATTAGAGATATCACTATCCCTGCATAAGGTATCCCAATCGGTTGGGCTTGAAACATAATATATTCCCTTACGAAATAATGACTTTCCTGCATAAGGTATCCCAATCGGTTGGGCTTGAAACTTTAGATCACTAGTTCGGCTAATCCAAGTACGCCTGCATAAGGTATCCCAATCGGTTGGGCTTGAAACAGTTCATGTCTTCTTGAATTAATTCAATTAACTCCTGCATAAGGTATCCCAATCGGTTGGGCTTGAAACTTATACTCATTATCCATTTCATACTCCGAATTATTCCTGCATAAGGTATCCCAATCGGTTGGGCTTGAAACTAAGTCTTCTTCTGTATCATTACGGCTATGACCTGCATAAGGTATCCCAATCGGTTGGGCTTGAAACCTATCTCATCACCTGTTACTTCTCCGATTATCACCTGCATAAGGTATCCCAATCGGTTGGTTTCTTTTATTCTTTGTTGTTTCGTTTATACTTCAACTCACACTTGATAAATTGAATTGAAGATCATGATAAAAAAACACGTACTTTTTGTTTCCGCAGGACGCACAGACTTGAAGCTTTTGACTGCTGAGGGCGATACATGCCGCGCGATTGAAATCAGTAAAAAATCCACTCGTTTGTTTCATCAATGGTTACTTGATTCCCCAGAAAAATACCATGTACAACACCAAGGTAATGACGAAGTTCCCCTGTATCAAAAAGCGCTTGATGAGGTTGCTCTTGATGTTCAAGTGGAAAACGGTGTGTTAGGGTTGCTTGCAAAAGAAAAAGAAGCGCTTGATTTATTAGTAGATGAACAGGATCGTTGTTTTGTGGTCCCTATAAAATTAGGGCGTATTGTTCAGGAACTACAAAAAAGAGTAGCTGATCAAGAAATTGAAGTCGCAGCGGTCGTTGTTTTTAATACCCACCGTAATGAAACCTATAAATATGGTCGCGATGAACCCTTTGCGGCGGGTGAGGTGTTGGCTAAGTGGTTAGCTAACTGCTTTGGCTTGGACTTTGATGAGGCAGGACAGTATGCTGAAGGCAATTCTGTTATTGTTAATATATTGCGCAATAATGAAGATCAATTAGCAGAGTTAAGTGCTTTGAATCCAGCAGCTATCAATCGTATTGTAGCGAGCATGGTACATTTTTCACAAACCAAAGATTTACATGCGACATTATGTGGTATTGGTGGGATTCCAGCGTTTAAGAGTGTTATTCGTAATAGTGCATTTTTCTATTTTAATCAGCGCTGCGAGCTTGCTGAAGATACTGAAACCCATCAAGATAATAACAGTAAACCTAGTTTTAATGTTATTGGGCAGCAGCATATTCTTGCTGAACAAAGTTTTTTGTTACGAGCGAATATTGAAAAATTAATTCGCTCTGGGGACTTTTTGGGGGCAGAAGCTGCAGTCCGGCATATTGAAGATAAAAAACATGAAGCATGGATCAAGCCAATTCGAGTGGTCGCCGATTTATTTAGGGGCGTCGAGCTAGAGGATTATACCCTTGAAGATGATAGGCTTGATAATTTGGTGCAGCGGATTAGAGCTTCTAAGCTTAGGTGCTTGTTGCCTGCATTACGTACTGAAGCAGCTTTGCAAGGTGATCGCATTGTGGAGGCAATTAACCTAACAGCTACATTTATTGATTCAGCTAAGTGGGACGGGATTGCTCGCTGTTTGAATGACTGCGGGGCTATTGTCTCTTTAGATGAATTTAGCCGAGTTGTTGAGTTTTATGGAGAGACGTCTTTTCCGACATCATTAATAGAGTGTTCTAATGATTCTAAGCAGAATAAAGTGCCTTTAACTCATATAAATGAAAGTATATATAAAATTGATACTATGTACCCTTGTGAGCAGGCATGGCTAAATTTAAGCTGCCCTGAGTTAATTGGTTTGAATCGGTTGATTAATGATAGACAAAAAGGTAGAAATAACCCCTATGTTTACAGAAATATTAATACTCACGGTGTTTTAAAGCCTGCTGATTTGCAAGCAGCGAAGCAAGCCTTTATCAATTCTAAGTTGTGGAAAGGAAGGGTGGATAAAGAGTCTGATTCTTCTTTGTTTTTTCTGAGTCAGGCGCAAATTAATCCAATCTTTAAGTATTATGGTGAGGAGAAGGTGAATGAATTATATCGCAATCTTGTGCGTGCCTTAGTGGATAGTTTGCGCTCTTTTCAGTTTAACTAACTGAGCTAATTTATTGGATGATAAATTTAGGTTGGAATCAATTTAAGTGACGTTCGTATTTTTTTGCTTGCGTATTTGACGAGGAAATACTTTCCACCCCATCGCTTTCCAATCATCCTCTTTTTTACGTAAAGTGGGGTCTGTGATATTTAAGCGTTTCGCGACTTCTCCCCTGGATATACTGGGGTTTTCATTAAATAGCCGCAGGTAATAATGATGATGTATTTCGTTGAATAAATGAGCTAGCTCAGAGCCATTAGCATTAGATTCTCGATTAGCCCAGTCGTGGTCGTTATTGGTATGTATGGCTGGTAGTATGAGTTCATGTAATAGCAGGGCATTGATCGTTGGCTTTTGTTCTTGTTGTACAAATAAAGCGGCTCGGCGTAAGGTGTTTTGTAACTCTCGAATATTACCTGGCCATGAATGATTTAATAAAGCTTGAAAAGCATCATCGCTGAGCTCTGTTGCCTTTAAGTTATTTTCCAATAATTTTTCATTGATATGATTAAGCAGGTGCTTGCTTAATTTTTTTAAATCATCAAGCCTTTTGCGTAACGGCGGCAAATGGATTTCAATAACATTTAAGCGATAGTATAAATCCGCTCTAAACCAACCTTCAGCAACGCCTTTAGCGAGTGATTTATGGGTGGCTGCAATAATGCGAACATTTTTTATTGACACTTCATCGGGGCTTCCTACGGGGCGTATTTTTCGCTCTTGTAATACGCGCAGTAATTTAGTTTGTAATGTAGCAGGCATTTCTCCTAATTCATCGAGAAATAGAGTTCCACCGTCACCTGCACACTCGAATAAGCCTTTTTTATCTTGATAGGCCCCCGTAAAAGCGCCTTTTTTATGACCAAATAATTCACTTTCTAAAAGCTCTTCAGGCATGGCTCCACAGTTAATCGCCAAGAACTTTCCTTTTTCTGAGTCTTTAGATTCGTTGTGTATTAATTGAGCAATGCTTTCTTTTCCTGTGCCTGTTTCACCAAAAATAATGACCGAGTAGTCATCTCTATGTGCTTTAGCAGCCATCATGGCTAAGCCTTTGGCTTTATTTAAGGATTTATTTTCGCCAATAATGTCTTCAGTTGTTATTGCTTCTCCAATCTTTTCAATAAGCTCACTGGTTCTGTTGGGTATTGTTGGTAGGAAGGCGTGGGATAATTCAATCCAATGCGGTACTTCAGTAATTCCCTGCTCTCTTGATGCGTCAATTAAGCGCGCATGATGTTTGTCTGTGTGCGCTAGTAGTGTCCAGCATAAATGCATTGCTGACGTGCCTGAGCTCAATAAATACGTACGCGCAGTATGTGATGGTGAGTGCTGAGTTACTAGTTCTTGCATAATGGAATAAATGGATGATCGATCCATTGGGTTTTTGATTATCCTGTATTCCAGCGCAACCTCAGTATGTTTTTTTTCTTTTGCTATGAAATCCCTTAAGGCTTGGCAGAACCTCTCATCCTCTTCTTTACGATCAGAAAACAGAATGACTTTAGAGTACTGCGTTTCTCTTAGTGCTTTAACTATAGCGCCCGAGTTGTCAGCAGGAAAATTGTCTTTTGATGCTTTGTGGTCTGCCCCACCAATGCAAGAGAATAAAATAGCGTCTGATTCTTTCATTTTTTAAAATTTATTTTCTATAATAGAAAATAAATTGTCTATTGCAATGTTAACTATGTCAACCTCTATATTAATTATTTATATAATGCTTTGTTTTATTTGGTTAAAAAAATAGTGGCATGAATTTAGCTATATTTAATATAAATTAATAAAAAATAAAACGATGATCGTCATGAAAGCTAACAATACAGAATATTTATTTTCTTATGATATTTCTGATAATAAGGAACGTCGAAAAGTCGAGAGATTACTAAAGGACTATGGATTTCGCCGGCAATTAAGTGTTTTTATTTGTCGCCTGACGCGGGGGTCTAAAGCTAAGTTATTAAAACAACTAAATGGTCTTGGCTTAGAAACTGGGTTTGTCATGATGGTGCGTATATCTAATTATAGCAAGCCGGAAACAATAGGCGTTTGTTCCATACCTGATATGGATTCAGAGTATGCGTTTGTTATTTAAACTGAATGCCTCACAAGACTGATATGGAGAGCAAATAAGAAACTTGCGAAATACACAAAAACAGATGCATGCCATTCAGTAATGGCATGCATCTGTAAGCATAGTAAAAAATATTAAATAATTCTGCATCGCTCCCTGTAAAAGGGAAGTGATTATGAGTTATTGCCACAAACATGACTGACTTCAACGTCATATTTTATGTGCTCATTTTAAATGAGTAGGAAGCGTTAGGCTAATAGCCGTGATAGTTAAGATACTGCAAAAGGGCTATGTTCTTTTGTATCATTTTCGAAATAAGAATATAAGGAAAGTATTATGAAAATCGCAGATATATTCAATTCAATGTCAAATTTAAACGAAGAGACACCTTTTGGATCTAATAAAGTTAATATATTAATAACAGGTGCAACCGGTTCTGGTAAGTCATCTACTATCAATGCATTGCTTCAATCGGACAAAGCAAAAGTAGGCCAAGGTGTTAACCCTGAGACAATGAGTATTAGCAAGTATGAGTTAAATAATATCATACTCTATGACTCTGCTGGTTTGGGTGATGGTAAGGAAGCTGATAGAGTTCATTCTAAGAATATTATTGATATGCTGTACAGGAAAGATAGCCGTGGGGATATGCTTATTGACCTTGTGTTGGTCATATTAGATGGTAGTACACGTGATTTAGGTACATCTTTTGAGCTTATTAATAGTGTGATTATTCCTAATTTAGGAGAAGACAGCGGAAGGTTGCTTGTTGCAATTAACAAATCAGATATGGCTATGAGTCAAAAGGAGTGGAATCATGAAGAAAATACACCTAGTGACAAGTTAGTTAATTTTCTGAATAATAAAGTTAAGTCTACTAAAGAAAGAATTAAGGAAGCAACAGGGGTTGATACAGACCCTGTCTATTATGTTGCCGGATATAAAGGTGAAGGTGAAACACAGTCCCCTTATAACCTAACCACACTAATGGGCTACATTTCGAAGAGTAGTAAGTCAAATAAAAGAAAATCGATACATGGAAATATTAATGATTTTGGTGGTTTAGAGGAGGCTAAAGAGACTTTGTCAGGAAAAATCGACGATTTGACTTATAAGAGAAGGGTTTATGAACGTGAGTCAGATAGAGAGGATCGGTATTATGATGAATTAGTGGATCATAGAAAAAAAGAGCCTAGCTGGGATTCTTTTTTTTATAAGGTTAGACATGGAGCATGGGAAGATGAGGAGTCTTCTTTAGAAAAGTACTTAGAAGACCAGCGCAATGTCTTATCATCTAAAGGTGAAATAATATCTAATTTAAAGAAAGAAATTAGAGAGTTAGAACTAGTTATTAATGACAACATATAGACAAGTATGAAAGAAAAACATTTTACAGAAGAGATGGTTGACTTAATAAATAATGATTCCAGCATTAGCGATGAAGATAAAACTCAAGTATTAAGAAACCTAGCTAAGATTAAAGATACAAAAGTTAATATCTTAATAACAGGTGCAACAGGGTGCGGAAAGTCATCTACTATCAATGCATTGTTTCAATCGGACAAAGCAAAAGTAGGTCAAGGTGTTAACCCTGAAACAATGAGTATTAGCAAGTATGAGTTAAATAATATCATACTCTATGATTCTGCTGGCCTGGGTGATGGTAAGGAAGCTGATAGAGTTCATTCTAAGAATATTATTGATAAGCTGTACGAGAAAGATAGTAATGGTGATGTGCTAATTGATCTTGTATTAGTCATATTAGATGGTAGTACACGTGATTTAGGTACATCTTTTGAACTAATTAACAGCGTGATTATCCCTAATTTAGGAGAAGATAAAAGTAGGTTACTTGTTGCAATTAATCGATCTGATGTAGCAATGAGTGGGAGGGGGTGGAATCATGAAGAAAATACTCCTAGTGATAAGTTAGTTAATTTTCTGAATGATAAGCTTAGGTCTACTAAAGAAAGGATTAAGGAAGCAACAGGGGTTGATACAGATCCTGTTTATTATGTTGCCGGATATAAAGATGAAGATGAGGAGCAAAAACCTTACAACCTATCGAAACTAATGGCCTTTATATTAAGACATACAAAACCTGAAAAGAGAGCTGTATTTATTCAAGACATTAATAATGACCAATCAATGTGGGAAGCTGATGACCAATTAGAAGACTATAAAGAAGAAATCAGAGGAAGTATGTTTGAATCAATCGTAGCTTCAGCTGCTGCTGGTGCTGACATTGGTGGAAAAATAGGGTCGATGATTGGAATGGGGGGAGCAGGTAGAGTTATTGGTGGAGCTGTTGGTGGAGCTTGGGGTGCAATAACATCTTTTTTTTGATTAGACATGAAGGTAATATCAAAATGGCCGTTACACAGAATTATTTACAGTTTCTGTATTTTAAATAAATAACTAAAGTATATTAAGGTGGGTTAATTTTATATTATATTTAATTAATAACCAGTCTACATTTAAGAAATATTTTTACATTAAAATAGGGGGTTAAAATGTTTTATTTTATAGGTGACATATTAGGCACAGTTATTGATGAGGCTGAGTAAGGGGTAGAAAGCCCTGTTAAAACAGTTTTGTTTTTGCAAACGCTATCGTTGAAAAGATATGTTGATTCCTTCGATCCCATTTTTAGTGCCCCCAAGGACTGAAAAATATTAGAAAAGAAAAAAGTAATAATAAACAATATAACGAAATTTTAAATATGTAAATGCTTCACTCAGAATAATTAGGTAATAAAACTATAAGACATAGGGAGTGTAATGTGAGCAAAGAAATATCAGAAAATAAAATGATGCAAGTTTTAGATTGGTCGTATGGCAAGGCTGTAAATGGAGTGGCGGGCTTGGGTTCCGCAAGTGAACTTGCTGAAGATTATATGAAAAAAAATGGCTCACGAATTGAGCAGGTGAATGCACTTATAAGGTGGCAAAATACCAAAGCAGGGACATCAGGTTTTGTAACCGGTATTGGGGGGCTTATTACCTTACCTGTTGCAGTTCCAGTAAGCATATCAAGCGTTATGTATGTTCAAGTAAGAATGATTGCGGCTATAGCGCATATTGGCGGACATGATCTACACGATGATCGTGTTAAATCACTTGTATATGCTTGCTTAACAGGTAATGCAGCTAAAGATATGCTAAAAGATTTTGGTATTGTTGTCGGTACAAAAGTAACAACAAGTGCAGTAAAAAATATTTCAGGTAAAACCATGGTAGCAATTAATCAAAAAGTCGGTTTTAGGTTAATCACTAAGTTTGGTGAAAAAGGCGCTATTAATTTAGGTAAAGCTATTCCCTTAGTTGGAGGCGTGATTGGCGCTACGTTTGATTCCGTGACTACAAATGCAGTAGGCAATATTGCAAGAGATACATTTATAACTGCTTAGTGGGAATGCACTTCACAGTCGAATCTTCCATTATGAAGGCAGCGGTATTTTTTGTAGTGATAGAGGCAACAGCATAAAGATAAATTATTTTTATAAAGATTCTTGGGTTCAACCAATAAGTGCAATTCATATTTTAAGGATTAGGAAGGCCAGCTAGAGTATAGTTTAAGCCTTTTCAATCCGACCAAAGATGAGCAAGTGCCTGTGCTTATCGTTCGTGACAGAAGTGGAGTTACCTATGAAGCAATATTACTTAGAGTCACGGCTAGTGCTCTGGCGGATGAATTAGTTCCTCTTTTAGATTCAGATGTAATTTTATGTTCCGATGGACATCGTAGCTATCAAACCTTCGCTAGAGAGTCAGGTATTAGCCATCGGCCAATTAACCTATCTGCGGGGAACCGTGTGATCGATAAGGCCTTTCATGTGCAAAATGTAAATGCTTACGACAGTCACTTAAAAGGCTGGATTACTCGATTTCATGGGGTTGCAACCAAGTATTTGGATCATTACCTTAGCTGGCAAAGGTGGCTGGATTCACATGAAAAAGCATTGAATCCACAGCAATTTCTACGAGAAGTCGTTGGGGCTAATTATGAATACCAACAGCTAATGCAGACATAGCCTTTATTTAAGTAGGTAAAAATAAATGGAGCAACATCAATTTGAGATTAATTCAAATAATCGTAAAAAAGCAATTAACGAATCTGATTTTTAAATAGATCATAAAAAATGAATTCACAGGAAAACTAATTGCTCAAAAGTGCAAAAAATGGATAGCAAGACAACTAGTATAAAGGGGATAAATGACAGCTTTTAACGTGATCAATAACGAACCTATATTGCCAAATAACTCGTTAGTTTTAAATTTTCAAGAGCTATTTGGTTACCCTAGTTATTTGACTATCAACTCTTGGGAGCAAGGAATTGATTGGGTTCTATATGTTGAAGGAGAAGAGCCAGAAGTACGAAATTACCTAACAGAAGCCGCTGTACCTCTAAGTTTTATGGCTGTTAGGAAGGAATATAATAAATGGTATAAAGCGATTCCTGATGATATCAGGGATGAATTATTGCGTTATCCAGAAATGAGTTTTACATTGCTCTACCATGTGAATCGTTATTCAGCTGCTTATGAATTGTTTATTCGCAATCCTAATTTAGTTTGGATACTACTTCAGTTTGCCCGTTCTGAAAAATGGGATGAAGCTAAGGTGGTTGAATTATTGAATGATAAGCAAGTTAATATTTTACACGCGTGTGGTTTACCCAATACGCGGGCAGCAGTTAAATTCATTAAAAAATTATCTTTTGATGAATATTCGACAGACCAATTTAAAAGAATTATTGAAGCTTTAGGGTTACCCTGCTACGCTAAATTTAATCACAATAAGTCTTTAGATTTTCCTTTACTTTCTTTACTTGTCCGTTTTCCCGTACTTTTAGGGAGTTCTTTGCTTAATCAATATGATTCGCTAAACTGGACTTACAAAACGGAAAGTTTGTTAAGAGATATTGGTCGAATAGCAGAAATGTTAAATCAAGTTGAGACGGTTAACATTAGTGTTAGACGAAGCAAAAACACTAATGAGTTAAGAGTATTGCATGACCGGTTAGCATATAAATTGAATCAGGAAGTAATAGAAGGTCTCGCTGAAGGTAATTTTCCTGAACCACCTATTTTAGGAACTGACAGTATTATTCCGATTACAGGGGCACGTGAATTGGCTCTTGAAGGGAAAATACAGCATCATTGTGTGCGCAGTTATGAAGATCCTATTTTAAATAATGAATACTACGTATACCGAGTGCTGACACCAGAGAGGGCAACTTTAGGGTTAACCTTACATAAGGAACTTCCTCCTTCTATCGATCAGGTTTTATTAAGTTGGAATAAGCCAGTCTCTAAAGAAACCCGAAATATGATTGAAAGCTGGATGTCGAATACTTATATTGAGAACTTCAAGCTCAGCAGTGATTTTTAAGGAATCATGACAACGAATGGGTTAATGAGTCAGGATAGCATTATATAATCCCTCATTAATTTCCGACACAAAAATTAGATGCTTTATTCCGATCGCCGTAATTTGGCCGCTATTATTGACTGGCATTCTCAAGCAGTTCTATCTATCCAGCACGATGGGCTGCACACTGGTTATGGATGTACTGAATGATGCGCTAAATCGTTACGGAACCTTTGAAATATTTGATACCGACTAAAGAAGTCAATATACCCGTGAAATTATATACGGCGCCTAAAAAACAAAGGGATTGCTATCTCTATGGATAGTAATGGTCGAGTAGCAGTAACCGATAATATCTGTATTGAGCGATTCCATGAAACACTCGATTATAAAAGCCAATGGGTGTGTACTAAGAAAGTATTTTATTGAATTCACCGTCAAGAGAAGCAGCTTAACTAGAGTAAATAAGGAGCCTGAAATAAATGTTTTGATAGTTTGGGGAGTTATAGTTTTCCATGTTTCGTCAATTTGGTTTTTAATTTTTTCTGTTAGCTAGGGTGTTTATTTCTTGTGTGTTCTTTTGAGATAGAGCTGGGTACTTATAAAAAGCCCTTGAATGAAAAAAAACCGCTGTTAAGCGGTCTTTTAGTCCTAAAGTAAAGTCATCTGTAATGGCTGTATCATAGGGTTGTTATGTCGTTATTATATAGGTGAATTAGCTTTTCTGTTTGCTTAATGGCCCAGTTCCAAGCAACGCTCAATGCGTAATTGGTTTTGCCGTTCTCTTGATTTTTTCATAACGGCAGATAAGTTTTTAAGGTGATCAAATGACGGCTCTGTAACGCTTTCTTTTTTGGATAATTTATTATGGTTGCTCCACTTCTCAGGCTGACGGTTATTTAACCAATATTTCTGAGCTGTTACATTTGGAGGGACTTGTTTGCGCAATTTTATGATCTTGATATTGCCATCTGAGTCAATAATAGGGCGTTCTCCTTCAATATAATGGCCGCCAATCGCTGACTGATAAAGTGAGTGCGCTATTTTGCTATCTGCTATAGTTTTACCGGCTTTCATAGACTGCCAAAAATCGGGGTATTTATGTTTCCATCTGTTTAAAGTTCTTACTGAAATATCAAAGAATTTAGCTATTTCATTATCGATCATACCTAGGAGGCATAGTTGTTTGACCTGTTTAGCAAATATTGAATGGTACAGTGACGCTGGGCGACCTTTATGGTTGTTTTTTGGCATTTTGGTTACTTTGGGTTTGCTTGTTTTTTCGTAGTTCATATTGGTTGGTGTGCAAATAATTTCACAAGGACTTAATCGTGACTGGTGCTACTTTAAAGGTAAAATAGCACTAGCCTTTTTCCTGTCGGTTAATGGTTAGGTTTTGTTAGGTGCTCGAACACTTAGCAAAGCCGCTTAAAATTCAACATCTATGTTTAAAAACTCTCCATCTTTAAAGTTCTTTTTAAGTTCCTTGTAGGTTTTTTTAAATGCTAGAAAATAATCTTTTTCTGGCTTCCCTTCGCATAGAGCATTATTAAGATCATCAAGTGCTTGTTGATGATCAAGGAATTCATAACTCCATACTTTTTTATTGCTAGTTTTCATGTTTTTACCTATTTGGTGCTGTTAATAAATCTAGCAAACGCACCTTTATTTGCTAGACATGAATATGTTTTTACAGTGCCATTTTATAAAAAGGCCAATCGCGTTTATCTTGCTTGTAAACCTGTTACTTTAATTAATGACTCAATGCTATAACCTAATAAATAATGCTTATACCGTATGGTAATATTATAAAGCTCCCCTAATAGCGGGAAGGTAAAGGCCTAAAAATAGGCTGACTGACCCTAATAGTGAGAAGGTGATGCCGTATTTAGACTGTTTTCTTGCTCATTGACCCAAATAGTGGGAAGCGTTCCCCTAATAGAGGGAAGTGTTTTCAATTTATATTTCTCTTTTTGCTTGCGGTTTTTTGAAAGCTATCAATAAAGCGTTGATCTATTTTGTCCCTGTTTTCAGGCTTCCACAGGTTTGATGCCACGTGTGTAGTACTAACATCTAGCTTCCCGTTACAATCATCAATGGCAAGCCAAGTGACAGCAAATAATGAGCATTTATTACGTCCCCCTTGTCTTGTTTGTTCAATAAATCCGTAAGCTAGTAATTCCTTTAAAGCTTTATCCGTTGCTCCTTTTGATTTCCAGCCATAAAGCTTCATAATTGCTGGTGCTGCTGAAAAGTCACCATTATTTTTACCGTTGAACTGTGCTATTAGGTTATCTAATAGATGAGCTGCGCTATGGTTTAATATTGAAGCAGGGCTAGGAGTTTTGGCTCTGAAGTTAGGTCTGAAGATATGGTGTGGTTTTGCAGCATGAGTACCACTATCTTTTCGACCTTTAAGCTTTTCGCGCTGACTTGCCATTTATTCAGTTTGCTTTAAGGATGCTTAAAATACTTTCTCTAATCTCGGTCGCTGGCAGTTTTAACGCTTTCATACGCTCTATTTCCTCGCATGTACGCAACTCTAACCATTCAATAGAACCATTACATATTTTGGTTGGTTCGATGACGGTTTGGCGTGTTTTTCTCCACTCGCTCAACTCGGCAATTTGCTTTTCAAATTGATCTACATATTCAATTCTAAAAACTTCAGCTTGTTCGCCAGTAAAACCAAGTACGACAACAGAGAAGTTTTTACGATCTAAAATATAATAAGTTTGCTCTTTTCCTCGGTCATCAATATATTTTGATGGCTGAATTTTCAGTCGTGAGTTTTCAACTAAATTGTTAATGCGCTGTAAAATATTTTTATGTTGCTTGCCGAAATATTCAGATACTTTTAGTGTATTGGTTGTTACATTTTTATGCTCGTTGTCGATAGCAACTAAAGATTGTTCTAATAATTGTGATTTGGTGGGTAAATTAATATTTTTCATTTGTTCAATTCCTGAATTTCAGGCAAACAACCCCTACATACATAAAATATGTTTTAGTCGTTTTATGGGTTGAAAGCCTTCTTAGTGTTAGCCAGATTTTTTATTTTTCTGATAAAAATGTTCTACAGTTGCTTTAATGTCCTGTAATTCCATTTCTATAGACTGCAATGTCATATAAGTGATTTCATCATTTAGTCGTGAACCAGTATCAAAAGCATATTTATCTTGTAATAAACTGATTGCAGAAAAGGCGCGCCCTGTAATAGCGTCAATAGCATCACTTAAATCATGCGGCTCAGGGTTATCTACTGTGTAGTTGTTTAAGCGATGAGTTAGGTTGGGTGTGTTTGGGTTCATGCTGACACCTCAATTTTAGGGGTAAGATTATTATGTGTTGGTGTTGCCTGTTCCTGTGCTTCAACCCAAGCAGTTACTTGATCTTGATACCATAGCTTTTTATTTAGGATATAAACTGGGGCAGGGAAATCTTTATCAGATTTAGATTTACGCCATAGCGTAGTAGATGATAAACCCGATTGTTTGCAAAATTCGGGGGTGGTTATTCTGTGTACTGGTTGCATTTAAATTACCTCGGTTGCTGTTAATGTTGAGATAAATAATGCGCTTTATTGTGGGGTTGAAATAGGTAGGTAGGTTAAGAAAACCTACCTACCCCAAAACACTAAAAGCGGTGGATATGTGTAAAGTTGGTAGGAGATTTTTTTATTTTTTATTTAATAACAATAGGTTAATTAGTGGGTGGGTTGTTTTGTAGGGGTCTTACTTGCCCCTCCTTTATCATTCCAATTAGCTACTTTTGATAGTTGATTTTCAATAGCCTCATTGTTTATATCACCATCATCTTTTATTAAGTCGTATTCCGATGCATGAGCTATTAGCCAGTTCATTAGATTTTGTTTTACTGTTTTGCCATTGGCACTGTATTTTTCATCTGTAGATATTGCCTCCCAAGCTCTAATGGCGGCTGCTAGTTTTGGCGCGTAATATGGACTATTTTTGTTAAAATAATCTGGTTCAGTCGTTTTGTTTTGAAAGAAAAAACCTGTGCTATAGCCTCTGCTAAGTAGCCATGCGCGCAAATCATCCACCGTTATGCTGCTTTTTTCCCAGTTAGGGTTACTTTTTACAAAATAACCATTGTTGACATGCTCATCACCCTTAGCAAGGATGTCAAAACAAGGGTTGGCATATCCTTCGAGTTCCATCATGTCAACTAAAGTCTGTGTATCGGATTGGTCAATGGGGCGTGAATCATGAATGATTTTTGCATTCAGTTTATTACTTAAAACTGCGTTTTTTAATGCTTCGTATGCTGTCTTAACTGATCTGCCATTAGTGCTATCAGTTGTTCCATGCACACCTTCAGCATTAAATCTAACAGAATTTGGGTCTACTTCAGCTATCAAGGCTGCTGCTTGAATTATTGTTAAGGTATCTGCTAGATTCCATAACGGATTAATTGAAAAGCTCATAACACTCCTGTTCAAGGTGCATTCGTTCCAGAAAGGAAACCAGTCAAGCGGGGAAGGAATCCGCCTTTTTTAGCCGCTAAGCCTAGACTGGTTAAATAATTATAGTTTATTCGCTAGTTTCTTATCCAGCGTAAACAGTTCTATTTGATGGCTTAATGCGGTAGCAAGAATAATAGCATCCGGTAGTTTTATGCGATGTTGTTGTTTTAAATTAATCGTTTTGTCTTCTATGGCGCGATTAATAGTTAGTTGGGTCATCAGCTCAAGTAATGTAGATATTATTTTAATTTCATCTTGGGTAATATTGGGAAAGCCTAACAGCTCCATTCGGGTTACTGAGCTAAAAGCACAGTTTTTTAGGTCAATTCCTTTTAGTTTTATACCAGCATCAGAATTACCCGCAACAATACCTAGAATAATATTGGTGTCTAATAAATATTTAATCCCATTCATCGCGCATTTTCCTTTGTATTTCTACAGGGTCACCTTTAAAAGTAGGTGAGTCTTTCAGTGCGCCAAAAAAATCATTGAGTGTTTTAGGGGGCCTTTCTTCAGGTGCATATTGACTTAGGAATTGCTCTATAAGGTCATTGGTTGATAAGTGTGCCTGTTCTGCTACTTGATTAAGTCTAGTGGCTATGTCGTCTTT
>ENA-OSET01001159-OSET01001159.1-sediment-metagenome-genome-assembly--contig:-NODE-1159-length-27860-cov-13.773423_pt1 | contig 27860 bp, 28 predicted proteins | sample MGYA00237882_ERZ534229 | MGnify/ENA primary metagenome ERZ534229 (study PRJEB26408, sample SAMN06266212) | sediment metagenome | isolation source: Hudson Canyon methane seep mesocosm | place... | reverse complement strand
CAGCCCTCTCCAGCAGGAGAGGGAGCTACCTGACTAGCAGCTTGAGAATATAAACTAGGGGGCTCTGAATACTTACAAGTAAACAGGGGTACAAAAGTAACATGATGCCTAGCCGCTTCATTGGGAAATAAAAAATCATGGACTTTAGAGTTAAGAAAAAGTTAATTTTAGTTTTTCTTAACTCTTATTATATTACTGAGCATAACACCTACTTCAGTCGACATAAAAGTGGCGTTATTTTTGCCTTAAAAAAAGGTTTAGAACAAAAACATAAGCCTAAATTTCTATTTTGAGAATATGTGTTTTTATAAGCGCTTATCATTAACCTTTAACATAAGCTCCAAGCATAAAAAAAGCGCAAATTAAATTTGCGCTTTTTCAGTACAATCATTATTAGTCAGAAACTAATAAGTACTTACAAAACCATTACCACTTATAAGATAAAGTTACATAATAGTTACGACCTTGCATTGGGATTCTATCGCCTTGTTTAAGATCATTCGCTGCATCAGTCATTGGTCGATAATATCCACCTAAATGATTTAAGTTAGTAGAATCTAAAACATTCTCAATACCTGTGCCAATCATCAAGCTATCGAATGCTTCATAACTCGCACGAAGGTTCATAATTTGATAACCCGGTGTGGCTTTCTCATCATTATATTCAGCGACATTATTTTGGTCTGCATAATAAACCCCTTCAATTGCAGCCGTAAAACCCACATAGTTAGCCGTTAATGTTGTGCGCCCATTCAGCGGTGCAATACGATATAAGCTTCCTTTCTCTCCATCAAGGCGATCTCCACCTACGTAGTTAAAACCTGCATCAAAAGTTAACCAGTCAGTGAATACATAGCCCCCTTCAATATCAACCCCATATAACTGAGCTTTAACATTAGTAAACTTCAAGACTGCATTTCCAGCATTATCCTTCATGCCATTTTTTTCACCTTGAATATAATCATCTACGTAATGATAAAACGCACGGGGTGCAAGATATAGGTTATCTGTATGCCAATCCATACCTAATTCAAATTGATACGCCGCTTCTGTTTCTAGGTCTAAGTTACCCACATAAGTTCGACCATCAGCTAGACCGCCCGCAGCTTCTGAAGGGGCCCATAAATACAATTCTTGATAAGAAGGTGCGCGTGTTTTTCTAGCAAAGCCAACTTCCATATCTAAATCTTCACGCAATGCATAATCAAACACGGCGACCAAATCAACATCAACAAAATCTTTGTTACGAGAACTATTGTTAAATTTTTCAGCTGCAGCAACCATTCCTGGCGTCATCCTTTGACCATTAGTTACATTGCCTGCATTAGCATTGGTATAAGTTAAACGCATCCCTAATTCTGATGTCCATTTATCAGCTATGTCCCCTTTCCATTCACCAAAAAAACTATAGCGTGAACGCTCAACGTCATTAAATAACGTAGTATTAGTATTCATATTATGGCAAGGCGCCCCTACTACTGAACAATCTACTGGAGGTGGTGTTATAGGGTCTGTTGGATTAATCATCCACATATCCATATTCATATCAGCATTGTGATGTGACGTATCCCCTGTAAAGCCAGCCTTAAAATCACCTGAAAACAAAGGCATTAAAAAAGCAATATCCCATCCACCACCTTGCACATTAGTTTTGGTATCCATATACATAGGCATGTTTGTCATCCGCATCGGCATAACATTACGCAGAGTATTATTACTCATCTCATGATTCATGCTTTGATAGAAAAACTTAGTTTGCACTTCGTAGCCTTTACCAATATCCCAATTATAATCAAGATTATAAAGCCCACCCGTTACAGAACCGATATCCATGGGTAATGCAGGTGTACCGGTATTGTAGGTATTGTTATCGGTAAAATTGAAACCAAATTCATGACCGTTCCGTTGGTATTCATAACCAACCGTTAACGCTTGTCGATCATATTCAGTCGGAGATACTTTCTTATTTTCGCTTTCCTTGTAGCGATAATCATTACCTTCTTCCTTACTTACACCAATATGAACTTTATGATTTTCATTAGCGAGCGAAGTAAAACCAGAAACAAAATAGCCCTTATCTACAGAACTAAATCCTGTAGAAATAACACCATCTGATTCAATTTCATCCGGGCCTTCAGCAAATCCACCTTTCTTAGTTTTTACTTTCATGGAGCCACCAATGGTATCGATCCCACTACTAACAGGAGCAATCCCTCTATAGACCGTCATAGACTCTGTGAGTGCCGCAGGAACATGACTTAAAGAAGGGTCCATTGAGTTTGGACCGACTTCTTTCATATTCGCACCATCAATCGCTACATTAACTCGACCACCTGCCATACCGCGGTACTGGGGGATACCCGTTAAAGGGCCGTTACGGTTAATATTCGCACCAGGGACACGCTCTAATAGTGTAGCCGTATCTTTCAAGCCAGATGAATCAGGCGCTAAAGCAAAAGCACCCGGTCTGTGAGAGTTTCCTTCTACAACAATCGTTGTTAATTGTTCTTTTTCTGCATGAGCAGATAATGGCAATGCCAAAATACTTGCAACTGCAAGACTTAACTTCGTTTTCAAGATTTATCCCCGTATAAATAAGTTTTTTATAAAGTGCAAATATTGTTCCAATAATACTAGGTTTATTAATATTCAATGACTTAATAAAATAGGAATATCCCATATTAATTAAACTATGTTATTTAACTCATTAGCAATAAGTTAAATAACATACAAATAAAACTGCCTCTAATAGCCTCTATACCATGATAATTTCAATATGTTAGAATTCTCTTATGGAAATTACTCAACTTATCAGTTCCCCTATTTTAATCGCTTTTGTTATAGGACTTTTTAGCAGTCTGCATTGTGTTTCAATGTGCGGATCAATCATAGGCACTTTATCATTCAGCTTAAAACCTGAAATTCGTGAGAATAAGTCCAAAATGACAACTTTTATTTTAAGTTACAATTTGGGACGAATTTTTAGTTATATGCTTGCTGGTCTCATAATTGGAATTTTAGAATCCGTACTAACCTTTCCTTTAGGTGATGATCACGGGCACGAATTTTTACAAATTATTTCTTCGCTCATTATTACGGGTGCGGGGTTTTACATTGCTGGATGGTTTCCGAGCTTTGCTTATATAGAAAAAACAGGTTCCCGCTTTTGGAAGACAATCGAGCCATACGGAAGAAAGCTAATTCCAGTAGCATCACTTAAACAAGCTTTTCTATTTGGTATGGTTTGGGGGTGGATTCCATGCGGCTTAGTCTATACAGCATTAGCTTTAGCTGCAACTACAGGTAATATTAGTACCAGTATTTTTATTATGCTTGCCTTTGGCTTAGGTACTTTACCTGCCGTTATGGGAACAGGCTTAGTCAGCTCATTTATCAGTCACCTATCAAGCTTAAAAACCACTAAGCAAGTCATTGGTATGCTATTAGTCCTCGTTGCGATTTTTAATGTATGAATAACTTTGATGACATCATAAGTAAAACCCCTATTTTTGATAATGTTCTTCGTAGCGCGCGCATGGTAGCCGCTACAGATGTAACCGTATTAATTAAAGGTGCAACAGGTACGGGTAAGGAAGTTCTAGCTAACGCCATACAAAAAGACAGTAATCGTGCTAATAAACCCTTTATTACTCTTAATTGCGCAGCACTACCCGAATCACTTATAGAGTCGGAACTATTCGGCCATAAAAAAGGAGCTTTTACTGGGGCAATATCAAATAAAGAAGGTATTTTTCAAGCAGCTAATGGCGGCACCTTATTTCTTGACGAAGTTAACTCCTTACCTCTTGCCATTCAAGCTAAATTATTACGTTTTTTAGAAAGTGGCGAATGCTTATCTGTTGGCGATACCGCACCCTATAAAGTAGATGTTCGTATTATTTCAGCGACTAATGCTGACTTACAAAAACAAATAGAATTAGGAAATTTTAGAGAAGATTTATATTTCCGGCTCAATGTTATTCCCCTAGAAATCCCTACACTTAAGGAAAGAGTTGACGATATAGAGCATTTAATTAAGCATTTTCAAGATCACTTTTCGAGCACTCACGACAGATTACCCCCTAGATTTAGCAAGCAAGCAATGAAAATACTGCAAAACCATCAATGGCCAGGCAATGTTAGGGAGCTAAGAAATCTATGCGAACGCACATCGATATTATTATCTGGGCAAGCGATTGATGCTGAAAATTTTCCACATGACTTTTTTGCCCTCAAAACATCAATTAACCCTGATGATTCAAATTTTTCCTTACCTGAAATAGGTGTCGATTTAGATAAACTTGAAGCAGACCTTATACATCAGGCCTTAGAGAGAACAAATGGGAATCGAGCAAAATCAGCTCGTTTATTAGGATTATCTCGCGATACCCTACTCTACCGTATTCAGAAACACGGTATTGCTAGCCAGTAAGACGAGTAGGTTAAGCTAATATATCAATCACTTACAACCTTCGATCTTTTATTTTACTGTTGATATGGTTAGCCGCCAAAAAAATGAATGCCCCAGGAATAATAACTGCCGCTGCGACTGATACAGATAACTTTAATTTATCTTGCCTACTAGTACCTGCTACACCCCCCTTTTCAACCGGGTACCGCATAGAGCCACAGGAATAACATAGAGGATAATGTTTCTCCTCCAATACACCACAAAAAGAACATTCAGTCATACACACCACCAAGAAAAATATCTGAGTAACGGTTATGGATACTAACAGAAAAAGGTTAAGAGATAAAATTTCTTCGTCAAATGATTACACGCATAGACATTTACACCTCAACAGTTCATCACCCAAACGTTGAACCATTCCAACCCCAAAATTCTGCTGAGCAATTACTAAATTCAATATAAACTCGTTCTGAGTTTACTTGTAATTCGCCCCCTATTAACTTACTAATCGCTGGTGAGAGTAACTTCACCTGCGTAGTCGACAACCCTATACTTTTACACTCAAGATAAGCCAATGGCTCAACACTACCACCAAACATCATATCTTTAGAGCCTTGAACTTCAACCATAACATATCGTTCTGGCTTACCTGTTTCACTTGCTAATAACTGCGAGAGCTCAGTCATTAATTTATTAACTTGGCTTTTATCAATATCGACGTTTGTACGCACTTTTATAAATGGCATGAATTAATTCCTTCACTTATGATTCAAAAAATAACTAGCGGTTACGTAATATAGAAAAGTCATCTATATTACGTATTGCGCATAAAAAATCTGGCGTCTTACCTAGGTGACGTCAATAATTTCAAAGTCATGAGTAATTTCTACGGCCTTCTGTAGCATTAGTGATGCTGAGCAATATTTTTCGGAAGATAGCTTAACGGCACGCTCAACCACGGCTGGTTTTAATGCTTTACCACTGACGACAAAGTGCACATGAATTTTTGTAAATACTTTAGGAATAGTATCAGCCCGTTCTGCACTAATTTCTGCAACACAATCCGTTATATTATTACGCCCTTTTTGCAAAATCTGCATAACATCAATAGAAGTACACCCCCCCATACCGAGTAATAACATTTCCATTGGGCGAACGCCCATATTATTACCACCTAACTCTGGCGGGCCATCCATAACTACAGCATGACCACTTTCAGACTCAGCCAAAAACATCATTCCATCAACCCATTTAACACGCACTTGCATCAAATCACCCCAACCTATTGAAAAAATAAGTAGATTAGCATACATTTAATGCTAAAAAATTTTTTGTGTATGCTCACTTTTTCCATTCTCATTACAGCTTCAGAATCATTATATGCTAATCAATGCCTTAACTATTTTATTCAACTTTACTGACTTGATAAACCCTTGGGAATTAAGTCTAATCTTGATAGCTACAGCCTATGCAGTTCAGCTGTTAACCTCTAAAAATCCCTATATAAAGGAATGGGGCGCTTTACCAACAGACACCAGCTTATACATGTATCTATTTACAGCGTGGCAAGGCAGGCTAACTTTATTACGCACATTCCTTCCTTTCTATCTCATTCTAAACGGTACATTATTTTATATTGATTACCGTATAGAAAACGGAAGTTACACCATTGCTAGCTGGGTAACGATGCATATTATTTTTGCTTTACCAACCCTCTGGTGGACTACCTCAGTATGGCGGTGCTCAGCTTATAGTCCTAATAGAATCTGGTCTAAAATAGCGCGCTTCTTAACTATTACCGTATTTTACGAATACTTACTTCGTTTTATTATTCGTTTTTATTACCCAGGAAGTTGGTTTAACTGCCAGCAACTCGCTATAGAATTCGGAGACTGTATCTAATTATTTTCGTAGTTAAGCCCTTATCAATCAGATCAGTCAGGCTTTAAGCATAAATACTTAAAATGCCTTTACTTGCCACCGCACGTCCTTGATTAATTTCTTCAGTAATATTATTAACATCAAGGTCAGGCTCATTACCATTTGAATCAATAGGATTCCTTGAGTTATTTCTATTGTTTTCCGCCATAGCATCTTGCATCGCTTGTCTTGCACTTCCTTGGCCTTGTTGCTGTTGCTGCGAAACATTGACTTCTGATAAGTTGATTTGTTGAGCATTTAGCATTTCACGTAATTTAGGAATTGATGCTTCAATCGCTTCACGTACACCAGCATTTTGTGCATTAAATAAAATACTTGCTTGTTGGTCTTTATCAATGCTTACTTGAATAGAAATGGGGCCTAAATTTTGTGGGTTTAAACGTAATTCTGCAACAGGAATTGATTTTGTATGCATCCAAACAACCCGCTCATTAAACTCCTGCCTCCATTCTGGGTGGTTAAATGGCTTAGTCATTGGTGGTAATTCTTGTTTTGCAAAATTAGTATTTTCTACCTGACGGTTTAAAGTCATTAAATCGGCAGTAGCAAATTTATTGCTTGCTTGTTCTGTATTAAAATGAAGTGATGATACAGGTAAATCAACTGCTTTCTCTGGACGCTTGCTACTTACAAGAGATAGCACATCTTCTTTACTATTAATCAGCTTTTCACGCTTTAACAACTGTCCTAAGTCTACTTCAGTCTCTACATTTTCATCTGCTGGTAATACTTGCTCAGAACTCATATAAGGCTTTTCTTGAGCATTCATTTTTTCCTGCTTCATGAATTGAGGGGCATTTATTTGAGTATTTGCCTGCAAACTATGATCTTCATTATTTGAATTCCGTACTTGAGCTTGCTCAGCCACAATACTTCCCGCTTGCGCCTGAACCTCTAAAATTAATTCTTGCTCTAGTTGCTCCTCATCAACGTGCGTGACCTTATCAACATTACTAATAGAAGGCTTATGAACTTTATTGGCTATTTCTGGCGCAGTCACACTCTGATTATTTACAAGCCCTTCAAGACTTTCATTCGTACTTATTTGTCCGCTTGAACTATGCTCTGCCCCATTATCAGTATTTTGAGTATTACTAATACTAGCCTTTACATAATTAATTGCCTCAGTTGCTTGCTCACCCTCTCTCAACCCTTGTGATCTTTTATTTACTTCAGCTAACTCAACAAAACTCTTATCAACAGAGATAGATACCGGCTCATTAGTTAAATTTATTTTTTCATTTAAAATATCATCTGTTTCTAACGGTATTTCAGAGGATAGCCTACTTTCAGGAGTAAACAGAGACTCTTCTAAACCTATTTCAGCAGGTAATTGGCTTTTAGGAGTAATCTGAAGCTCCTCCAACCCTATCTCAGCAGATAACTTGCTTTCAGGAATCGGCTGAAGTCCCTCTAATTCTATCTCAGTAGATAACTTGCTTTCAGGAATCAGCTGAAGTTCTTCTAATCCTATCTCAGTAGATAATTTTCTTTCAGGAATCAGCTGAAGTTCTTCTAGCCCTATCTCAGTAGGTAATTTTCTTTCAGGAATCAGCTGAAGTTCTTCTAACCCTATCTCAGTAGGTAATTCTCTTTCAGAAGTAAGCTGAAGTTCCTCTAATCCTATCTCAGTAGGTAATTCTCTTTCAGGAATCAGCTGAAGTTCTTCTAACCCTATCTCAGCAGGTAATTCTCTTTCAGAAGTAAGCTGAAGTTCCTCTAATTCTATCTTAGTAGGTAATTTTCTTTCAGGAGCAAGCTGAGGCTCTTCTAATCCTATCTCAGTAGCTAACTGGCTTTCAGAAGAGGACTGAAGTTTAACTGGGCGCATCTCAGAAGGGCTATCATGACTTAAACCTACAGGTAGTTGACTCGGTTTTTTTAAAGCATCTAAATTAGCTAGAACATCCTTTAGGGCGGCCATAGTTTCATCTAAATTAATATCTTGAGCTTTTATATTTTGCTTAATTTGTGGCAACTTATCACCTAACAAAGCGGAAAAGCTTTGCCCTTGCCCCTCTATTAATCCCGCGATTTTTTCTAATGCCCCTCCCTCCTGAAGGTCTCCTTTAGCTTGCAAGCTTTTTATTTGCTCTAAAAAAGAGGAATCAAAGGTACTTTCCGGTACCGACTGAGCAACAACACTCTGGCCCAACCCTGCTTTAGTCTCACTAACCGTTGTAACTGGTGATAAAGCATTCAATACACTTGCACTCATATCCTTTCCCTCTTATTTCTAATATCTTATATATTACTAAGCACCATCTATGCCACTTCCTGATCGTTTCCGAGCCGCCCTATCATCCATTTCCATTTGCTCAATTTTATCCGCTTGTGTTTGCTCTTCATTACGCGCTTTTCCTTGAACTTTTTGTATGCCCTCGCTATACATATGCGCTTTTTCCCACGTATTTCTTAGCCGCTCTAACTCACTATCGAGCGCTTTTAAGGAAGCCTCTTCTCCGGAAATTGCAGTATCCATTTTCTCCATAAACGCCCTAAATTCCATCAATAGCATGATAGAGACTCCTCCTTTAATAAGGTGCTCATTTTTTTGCAAATAATCTTTCCGGTATTCTTTTAGATTGTTTAATTGAGTTACTTTTTGCTGCCTTATATTTTGCTGTTGCCCTAAAGTTTCTAAATGTTTTTTTTCTTGCTCAACTTTTAAATCAACAATAAGTTGCAAGCGTTGTGACCTTTTCATTATGGTTACCTTATTGCGCTAAAAGAGCATCTAACTCACTCATGCTTCGGCTGATATCAACGGCTTCATTCATACTCTGCTGTAAAAATTCTAAAATTGCAGGATTTTTTGCGATTGCGGCATCAATACGTGGGTCAGAACCTGGCTGATAAGCGCCTACACTAATTAAATCTTTATTTTGTTGATACAAAGAATACAAACGCCTTAACTCACGCGCCCGATTCATATGCTGCTCATCAACGACGTCAGGCATAACTCGACTAATGGAAGCCTCGATATCAATCGCTGGGTAATGCCCCGACTCAGCAAGACTACGCGACAACACAATATGCCCATCCAAAACCCCTCGCGCAGAATCTGCAACGGGGTCATTGTTGTCATCACCTTCAGTTAATACGGTATAAAAAGCGGTGATAGAACCACCGCCCTCATCAGCATTTCCCGCCCTTTCAACCAAGCTCGGTAATTTTGCAAACACTGAAGGCGGGTAACCTTTAGTGGCTGGCGGCTCATCAATCGCTAAGGCAATTTCTCGGTGTGCTTGAGCAAAGCGCGTTAATGAATCCATCAATAACAATACATCTAACCCTTGCGCCCTAAAAAATTCCGCAATACTGGTTGCTAACATAGCACCATGAACTCGCATCAAAGGTGGATCATCAGCGGGTGTTGCAACAACGACGGCTCGACTCATTCCTTCTTCACCTAAGATCTTCAGTACAAATTCATTAACTTCTCGCCCCCGCTCACCAATGAGTCCAACCACTACCACATCAGCACTGGTAAATTTAGTCATCATCCCTAATAACACACTTTTACCTACGCCAGTCCCTGCAAATAACCCCATTCGCTGGCCACGGCCCACACTTAAAATCGCATTAATAGAGCGTATACCTACATCCAAGGTGTCACGTATAGGTTTTCGAGAAAGCGGATTAATTGACTCTCCAGACATTGAGTATTTTGCTTCTGTAACTAAAGGACCTTTACTATCTAAAGGTTTACCAGAACCATCAAGGACTCGACCTAATAAGCCAAAACCAACATTTGCTAAACTATTACTCCCTAAAGGAATAACGCGACAACCTGGTTCTAAACCATGCGGGTTACCTGAGGGCATTAAAAAAATACGATCACCTGAAAAGCCAACAACCTCTGCCTCTATATAGTCACCATTTTTACTTTGAACTTTACAGCGAGAACCAATAGCTGCACGGCAACCAACCGCCTCTAGTGTCAAACCCACCATACGAGATAATTGACCTTCAACCACTAATTCAGGAACTATTTCAGCTCTTTCTAAATAAGGGGCTAACCGGGCTATCCAATTTTTGGACCGGTTAGCTTCAGGAATAACAGGCGCATTCATTCCTGATCTTCCTGTCGTTCATCGCCTAAAACTGTCGCTATAATTCCAGCCAGTTTATTATCTACCGTTGCATCAATATGCGAGGTATCCGTGGAAACAATACAACCTCCACGCGTTAGCATTGGGTCTTCTACAATTGTCCACGCAGGAATATCTTCATCTAATGACAGAGACTCACGGACTAATTCTGCATCTTCTGGATGTAATGCTAATGTAATTTTCTGCCTTGCCACGGGGAGTGCTTTAACTGCTTCTTTTACTACGCCAACAATTTGTCCGGATTCAAGCTTTAACTCCCGACGCACGACCTGTTTAGCTATTAGAATAGCTAATTGTGCAATTGATTGCTCAACCTGTTCATCAAGCCGCTCAAATGGCTCAGTTAATGACTCTAATAAAAGTACAAATCGCGCGACCTGTTCTTGCAGTAAATGCTTATTTTCTGCATAACCTTGCTCCAAGCCCTCTACTTTCCCTTCTTGAGTCCCGATCTCTTTTCCTTCAGTAAAGCCTACCTCATAGCCTTCCTGCTTACCCTTTGCAAAAGCCTCATCAAAAGCTTGCTTTTGCATCACCTCAATTTCTTCAACCGTCAAAACAGGAGACTGCGCTTCCTCCAGGCTTATTTCCTCTGAATGCTGCCCTAAAACATCAGGTACATCCCATAAACTTAATGTCTCAAGTTCGCTTTGAGAAAAGTATTTATTTTTAGATGAGGTCATCACCACCACCGCCGCCGCCTAAGGATATTTCACCCGCATCGGCTAACTTCCTAGCAATACTTAAAATATCTTTTTGTGCTTGCTCAACCTCACTCAGCTTCGTAGGTGGGGCTGCCTCTAGATCATCACGCAACATTTCTGCCGCACGCTTAGACATATTGCCAAAAATTTTCTCTTTTAAAGCATCATCAACACCACGTAAAGCGATCAGCAACTGATCTGTAGATACTTCACGTAATAAACCTTGAATACCTCGATCATCAACCTCGATTAAATCAGCAAAAACAAACATTTTATCTTGAATTTTTTGACTTAATTCAGCATCTGCCGTACCTACTTCTTCCATCATAACTTCACTCACCCCACCATCGATGAAGTTTAAAATATTTGCAGCAGTATCTATACCACCAATTGCTGAAGCCTGCGCACTTTCACCACCCGTCAACTGTTTCTCCATCATTTCATCGAGTTCGCGTAACGCAGAAGGCTGAACACCCTCTAATGTTGCAATACGCATCAATAAATCAGAACGCATATTTTCAGGCAATAAACTTAAAACATCCGCAGATTGATCGGGATCTAATAGAGACAAAATAATAGCAACAATTTGAGGGTGCTCTAATCGTAACAAATCAGCAACAGCCCGCGCATCCATCCATTTTAATTGATCAATACCCTTACTATCCCTACCTAATAGAATTCGATCAATAATACCACCTGCCTTATCTGCACCTAAAGCATTAGTAAGCATATCCCTAATATAGTCATCAGAGTCTACACCTAAAGCATTCTGACCTTTAATCGTCACAATAAACTCCTCTAAAACGGAATCTACCATTTCATTAGAAATATTAGACAAACTCGCCATAATCGTCCCTATAGACTGTACTTCTTTGGGCCCTAAATTCTTTAAAACACTTGCAGCCCTATCATGTCCTAATGTTAGAAGCAATACGGATGCTTTTTCAGACTGCATTAAATCAACATTATTTTCCATCTTCAACTACCCAATCTTTAATTACTTGTGCTACTAATTTTGGATCTTCATCCACTAATTTTTTCACATATTCCAATCGTTTATCATAACTTTGCGGAGCGTCTAACAATAAAAGATCCTCCGTTTCGGACGATAAAATATGCCCCTCTTCATCAACCTCAACAGGTACAGGGTTACCTTCCTCATCATAGCGAACGGGTACTGCAACGGGCACTCCATGTTCATCTAATACGATTTCAGTCCCTTCAGGTACTTCTTTTTCTTCCTTGGCGACTAGCCCGCGCATGGTAGGACGTAAAACACCAAAAACAATAAAGAGCACCACTAAAGCAGCCGCTAACTGTTTCATTAAGTCTAGGAACCAAGCTTGTTCCCACAACGGTTCTGCCGGTAAAGCCTCCAATTCATCAGGCATTCTAAAGGCAGCATTAGTTAAGGTTACCTCATCACCACGACGCATATCATAGCCAATAGCGCGCTTTACTAACTCAGTTAAACGATTTAAATCTTCGGGAGAAAAAGGCAAAATACTAACTGTGCCATCTGTGGCTAAAACACGTTTATTATCTACCACAACAGCGACTGACAGTCGACGCACAACTCCAGAAGCTAAACGAGAGTGAGTAATCGTTTTATCTAGTTCATAGTTACGAGTTGCTGCTTTGCTCGATGAAGTCGGTGAAGGGCTAGACCGAGGCTTTGTAACATCAGCTCCTATTGTATCAGGTTGAACAGCTAATTCAGGCGCTACGCCAGCAGGTGGAGGTTGATTTGATAACGCACCAGGAACGCCCTGTATAGGTGATAAGCTACTTAAATCTTCCGTTGTTTTTTCGCTTCTTAACGCGGGCAAATCAGGGTTAAACATTTCCTGGGTTTGCTCAGTTACCGTAAAATCGACATCAGCAGAAATTTGTACGCGCATCCCTTCAGGACCAACAATAGGCATAAGAATATTTTCTATCCGCCCCATTAAGTGGTCTTCAACTTCTTTTTTATATTGAAATTGCTTATTAGTTAAAGCAAGGTCTGAATTGGCATCTTTAGAACTTAATAAACGGCCTTTTTGATCAACAACTGTTACTTGTGCAGCTTCCATTAATGGGACGCTAGAGGCCACTAAATGAATAATCGCATCAACCTGACCTTTCTCTAAAGATCGGCCACGATACAAATTAACAATAACTGAAGCCGTAGGTTTTTTCTTTTTACGAACAAAGACGGTTTGTTTAGGTAAAGCCAATAAAACTCGCGCAGATTTTATATTTTGAATACTAGAAATTGTACGGGAAATCTCACCTTCTAGTGCACGCTGAAAGCGCATTTTTTCAACACTTTTACTGGTTGTAAAGCTACTGTCCTGATCAAGTAGCTCATAACCGAGTGAGTCACTTCGGGGTAAGCCTTGAGTGGCCAATTGTAATTTGACATCTCGAACTTTGCCGGCGGTCACCATAATAGCGCCAGTTTTCTCATCAACCTTATAAGACACTTCCAGCTTATCAAGTGCCTCTAAAATCTCCCCCGCATCTTGCTGACCTAATCCGGGGAATAATAAATCATAAGAAGGAGCCTGAGACCATAATACGACTGCAACCCCAACTGCAACACTGAAAGCTAGCCCTAGCATCAAACCGACTTGCTTGATGACTGTCATTTGCACAAGCCCTTCCATAGCAGGATGTATCGCTTTAGCCCCCTCTTCGGCAACTAAATCTTTTCCATCTACATTTTCTGTGCTTGCCGTACTTACTGCGCTACCACTGGACTCTTGCTCACTCATGCTCTTCTATTTGCGCCATTACATTGGCATATTCATCACTTCTTTATAAGCGTCTGTTAATTTGTTACGTACCTGTACCATCGCTTGAAAAGAAACACTGGCTTTTTGTAAAGAAACCATCACTTCCGCTAAACTCGCATCAGATTCCCCCGTTTCAAAACCTGAGGACATTTGTTTTGCTGCCTGCTGAGTTTCATTGACCCCGTCAATAGATTGCTTCAATAATGCCGCGAAATCCGTACCGGTACCAACTGCCTCTGGTTTATTACCCGCCTCTATAGACATCGAACGCATTTGCGCTAAAACCTGGTTTACATTCATATCACTCATCGTATTATCCTGCTCAACTTAACTTCTATAATAAATAAGCATTTTTCAAGCCAAAAAGGAAATGTAGTTTAACACGGAATAACAATCCCATCGTCTTTCATTCGTGCAATTTTATAACGCAAGGTCCTCGGGCTAATCCCTAGCTTTTCAGCCGTCAATTTTCGACTACCCTGCAAAGACTTTAATGTCGTTAAAATAATTTTATCTTCTGCCGAACGCAAACCTAAGCCAAGGTTTTCAGGCTCTGTTGCTACTGGATCCGAGGCTTTTTCCTCAATAACCTCATCCATTAAAGAGTCAGGAGATACCTCCTTAATTTTTGACGCTGGAATTTGTACAGTTTCCTCAAAAAGTAAATCTTGCTCTGAAATTACATCACCCGAGCACATGATCATAGCCCTCTGAACAACATTTTCTAATTCACGAACATTACCGGGCCAATGGTAGGCCTGCATTTTCGTTACAGCCGTTTTACTAAAAAGAGGCATTTTCTTACCGCTAGCTAAATGGCGCTGCACCAAATCGTTTGCCAGCGGTAATATATCATCAATTCGCTCACCTAAAGGAGGGATCACAAGCGGAAACACATTTAAACGATAATATAAATCCTCACGAAATAATCCCTCTTCTACATAAGACTTTAATTTTCTATTGGTTGTTGCCAAAATTCTGACGTTTAATTTAATTTTACGCTGACTCCCTAAACGCTCGACTTCCTTTTCCTGAATCACACGCAGTAATTTAGCCTGTAATGATAAATCCATCTCTGATATTTCATCGAGTAATAATGTCCCTCCTTGAGCTAACTCAAACTTACCTGGCATCGCTTGAATTGCACCAGTGAATGCACCTTTTTCATAGCCGAATAACATGGATTCCAACATGCTTTCAGGAATAGCTGCACAATTAATCGCGACAAACGGGCCTTGTCCGTACCCTGAATTTTGGTGTACAAACTGCGCAAGTATCTCCTTACCTACTCCACTAGCCCCTTGAATTAATACGGTAACATCTGTTTTTGCAACCTTTTCAGCCAACTGATATAAACGTTGCATAGCACCATCAGCAACAACACGATCATTAGCTGCCACTGGGTTTCGTATCACTAATTGAGCAACTTTATCAACTAAAGCACTTGCATCAAATGGCTTCACCAAATAATCAGACGCACCCGCTTGAATTGCCTCTACAGCTTTAGGCACTGAGCCATAAGCTGTCATTAATAAAACTGGCGTTTTAGCATGCTGGCTTTGCATATTATTCAACAATTGAAAGCCATCCATCACTGGCATTTGAACATCACTTACGACTAATTTAAAGTCACCTTTTGAAAGCTTTAACAAGGCCTCAGTGCCATTACTTGCTGAAACCACTCGATAGCCTTCAATCTCTAGGGTATCGCATAAAGCCTCACAAAGAGACGAATCATCCTCTACGACTAACACATCATACTGTTTCATGCGCTTGCTCCTATGGAAATATTGGGCTGAAAAACTTGCTCAATACAAGGTAAACTTAATTTAAACTCCGTGCCGACTCCTACTGTAGAGCGACATTTAACCTGACCACCATGTGCTTTTAATACGCTATCCACCACGGCTAAGCCTAAACCCGTACCACTGACTCGAGTTGTAAAAAAAGGTTCAAAAATACGCTGTAAATGTGTGCTTTCAATACCACGGCCAGTATCTTTAATACTTATTTGCAAACTTTTTTCATCTAATTGCACAACAGAAAGAACAATGACTCCTTTACCTGACATCGCCTCTAAAGAGTTAGTCAACAAGTTCATTAACACACCTTGGAGGGCTGTTTCATTACCTTGCATTAAGTCTAATAAACAATCATTGCTTAATCTAAATTTCACTTCACCATCAGCAATATAATCCAACATGGCGACTTGCACTTTATCTAGCAAACTTTGCAAAGAAAATGCTTCCATCGTTAACCGTCCTTCCTTAGCAAAAACCAACATATCGTTTACTTGTCGCTCTAAATAATGCAAACGTTCTAGAATCTTTTTAGAAAATCGTTGCTGTTTATCTGCATCTAATTTTGGGCTGGTCATTTGTGAAGCATATAAAATAGCTGTCGATAACGGCGTTCTTACTTGATGCGCCATACTCGCAACCATTTCCCCCATTGCAGACAAGTGTTTTTGTTGATTAATTGTTTCTTGCAGAGCATTCATTTCACTCACATCGCTTAAAACAACGACTTGCTCTTGACTATCAGGCAGGCTGCTACGCACCATATTAACTCTAAGCCCATTTAATAATTGACGCTCTAATGGGTTATCTAAAACACTAATTAAACTACGCGCCGCAACATCCCCCCAAAACTGACCAACAAGAGGCTCACCTAAAAAGTGCGTTGCCTGGGTGTTGCAATCAATTACATAAGCTTGCGCATCGAGAATAATAATAGCGGCTGGTAAAGCAGCCAAAATCTGCTGCAAACGCGCCGCTAGTTTTTCTTTCTCAATCAATGTTTGTACGCGCTCACTACGAGCAGCAGCTAGCTCTTGGTGTAACTTTCCAACTTGCTCTTCAAGCCCTTGATAAGATGAACTTAAGTTTTGTGACAACTGATTAAAGATACGAAAAGCATCAGTTAATTGCTCAGTTTTTTGTGGAGAGGTAAAAGTAGTCATGAAATCGCCCTATTACTGTACTATGCAGTAACAAAAGCAATTACTAGACCATATAAAATATATCTAATAAAAAATAATAACTTAATTAACATCCTATAAAGAAAGTCAATAAAATACTTACCCAGAAATCCCTGTCAAAAGAAGATTAATTCAAAGAGTTTAATTGGTTTTTATACAGGCCTTAACACTGCAAAATAGGAACAGCACTTAACAGTTTTTGAGTATAAGGATGCTCGGCATTTCTTAAAACCTGATCAACACTTCCTTGCTCAACAATTTTTCCCTCATACATCACCGCAACTTGATCTGCAATTTCTGCAACAACGGCTAAATCATGGGTAATAAATAAATAGCTAATCCCTTGAGATTTTTGTAGTGATTTCAATAAATCAATAATTTGCTTTTGTACGGAAACATCCAGCGCTGAAGTTGGCTCGTCACAAACAATGAGTTTCGGCTTAACGGCTAATGCGCGTGCAATACAAATACGCTGACGCTGCCCACCTGAAAATTCATGCGGATAACGATAAAGCGCCGACTCATCTAACCCTACCTGATTTAATAATTCAGTCACCTGCTCAATAATCTCTTCTAGCTTTAGATCAGCATGTAAAGTACGCATTCCTTCTGCAATAATATCCAAAACATAGAGCCGTGGATTCATCGCAGCAAAGGGATCTTGAAAAACTATCTGCATCGCAGCACGCTGAATACGAAGTTGCTCACGCGACAAAGTTGATAAATCAATACCTTGAAAATCTACTCGCCCTGCGGTACTGGGAATTAAACTTAACAGCCCTTTACCTAACGTTGTTTTTCCACAGCCCGACTCCCCGACCAATGCTAATGTTTGCCCTTCAGCTAGCGTAAAGTTAACCCCATCAACGGCTCTAACATGATCAACAGTGCGTTTAAAAAGCCCTTTCCGAATAGGATAATAAACTTTAAAATCGATCACCTTTAAAAGATCAGTAGTATTAGCTTCTTTCTGCTCGGCTTGGTGATGGATATTAGGCAAAGCATTTAATAGCGTTTGTGTATACCTGTGTTTCGGCTGTTTAAAAATAGATTTATTGTCTGCATTTTCAACAATTTTTCCTGACTGCATTACAGCAACACGATCAGCCATATTAGACACTAATGCTAAATCATGGCTAATCAACCATAACGCCATCCCCGTTTGCTTTTGTATGTCTTTTAATAACTCTAAAATTTGCGCTTGAATAGTTACATCTAAAGCCGTTGTAGGTTCATCGGCAATCAATAAATCTGGATCTCCCGCCAATGCAATCGCAATCATAACTCTTTGACGCTGACCTCCTGAAAGTTGATGTGGATATTCACTAATACGCCGTGCAGCATCAGGAATTCCTACTTGCTCCAACAATAATAAAACCTTCTGCGTACATTGCTCCCTAATCAAATCAAAATGCAATTGAATCGTCTCAGCAATTTGCTGACCAATCGTCATCACAGGATTTAATGAACTCATAGGATCTTGAAAAATCATTGCAATTCTCTGACCACGCACCTGACATAATTCAGACTCTGGAGTACGCAAAATATCGATATCACCTAGCTGTATCGCATCCGCCTGTAATGTGGCTTGAGTTGGCTGTAAGCGTAAAACTGACAATGCAGCCAATGACTTTCCTGACCCAGATTCACCGACTAAAGCAAACGTTTCTCCAGGGTTAATCGTAAAACTAATCCCCTTAATAACTGACTCATCAGCAAAACTTAACTGTAAGTTTTCAACGGATAATAAAGGCTGAGTCATGATGGCTTCCGTCTTGGATCAAAAGCATCACGCACCGCATCTGCAAATAAATTAGCCGCCAACACTAAACTAAACATAAAAATAAAGGAAGCCAATAAAGACCACCAAACAATCGGATCTCTAGCCATTTCTAAACGCGCACCATTAATCATATTCCCCCAACTATACGTCGTTGGGTCTACACCAATATTAACGTATGACAAAACAGCCTCCGCTAAAACCAAAGCACTAAAATCTAGCACGATAGAAATTAATACGATATGCATGACATTAGGCAGAATATGCCGATACAAAATCATATACCTGGGCACGCCTAAAGCTCTCGCAGCCTGAACATATTCCATTTCCCGTAGCTTTAAGGTCTCTGCTCTTAATAATCGGCATAAGCCAGTCCAACTAGTGACACCTAAAATCAAGCAGAGAAATAATAAACGCATATCAGCTCGCGCAACTAAACTGGTAAATTGCTCCTGATGGTTAGCCATATAAACCTGCACCATAAGAATCGAAGCAGCAATAAGTAAGACCCCCGGAATTGAGTTTAAAGTCGTATAAATATACTGAATAACATCATCAACCCAGCCTCGAAAAAAACCGGCTAAAATCCCAAATAAAACGGCGAGAGGCAACATAATTAAAGTGGTTAAGGTACCGATAACCAATCCTGTCCGTATACTTTTAATAGCTTGGTAAAAAACGTCTTCCCCCACTTTATCCGTCCCCATCACATGATAAAAAGAAGATAAATCAATCAACATATAGCTACCTGCCAGCAAAAATAGCAAGGCAGAAAAAACAGTGTTAACTGCTTTATTACTCCCCAATGGCAACTTCCTTAAAAAATGGTAGCCTCCAAAAATCAGCACAATAATGCTAGTCCCCTTAATAAAACCAATGAATGCTTTTAAAAGAATATCTGATGTTTTTTCAGCGATGACATCCTTAAGATGGCTGCCCGCATATTTTAACCGTGGATAACCCCAAACTGACGCCCCATGCTCAGTCGCTATTAATTCTTTACTATAGGCATAAACCGAAAAAGGAGCTGAATAGCTTTTCTCTTGATGCTCACGTAATGGACTCGCCCAATAATCCAATAAACTAATAACTTCCTTATTCAAGCCATCACTGGGTTTAAAGTGCACCGAATCCAACACACCAACAAATAAGAAACACAGTAAAAAAACAAGCGAAACCAATGCCGTTCGATTTTGTGAAACTTTCTGCCACGGCCTAACGAAATGCTGCTTCTTGCGTAAACTAAAAACGACAAAAGTAATCACTGAAATCAAAACAAAGATCAGTGCATCGGTCCATAAAATGATCATAGTTAAATTACTACATGAATATGAAAGCTAAAAAGCCTTACTTTCTCAAATGAAAGTTTATAAAAATACGGGGATACTATATATTATAGCAATTCAATCAAAAACCTAACTTGTACAAAAAATAATAATAAAGCAACTCTATGCGTTTACTACATCAAGTTTTTACCCAAAATCAAAAATGGGCTGAAGGTAAGGTCAAACAAGACCCTCTCTTTTTTACTCGCTTAGCCAACCAACAAACACCTGAATACCTCTGGATTGGATGCGCCGATAGTCGCGTCCCAGCCAACCAAGTTTGTGAAATGGACCCAGGTCAAATTTTCACTCACCGTAATATTGCAAATATCGTACACCACACCGACCTTAACTGTTTATCAGTTATTCAATATGCTATTGAAGTACTTAAAGTAAAACACATTATTGTCTGTGGTCACTATGGCTGTGGCGGTGTTAGGACGGCCATGGAAAACAAAGAGCTCGGTTTAATTGATCACTGGCTACGTAGCCTAAAAGACCTCTATGTCGAAAACAAGGTAACTATTGATGCTATTCCTGACTCTACAGATCGTGTTAACTTTCTTTGTGAGCAAAATGTCCGCAAACAAGCCATGAATGTTTGTCATAGCTCTTTTGTGCAAAATGCGTGGAATAAGGGCCAAGAACTTTCAATCCATGGCTGGATTTATGACATTAACAATGGCAGGCTTGTTGATCTTGATGTCTGCTACACGGCCGCAAATCAAGTGCCTGACATTTATCGAATCGTTATTTAAGCCACAGCACTACATCAAATAGAATAAAACAAGTTGTGTAATTATTTAGTCGCACTCATTAACGCATTCACTTCACAACGATCCGTTAAATGAATGGCAGAAAATCCAGCTTGTTTTAATTGTTGCAATGAGTATGACTCACGCATCACATGATTCTCTGATTCATCAGAAAATAGATGCACAATCCAATGCTCCAAGACATCTAACTTATTCACCGCAATTAAAGCTTTAAAATAGCCACTAACTTCTTGTTGAATCATACGCGTATGCTCTGATATATCATCCAGTCCATAACGGTCACCATTAATAAACTGCCCACCTGGCTTTAGTACTCGATAAATTTCAGTAACCACTTGCTCACGATAACTATCTAAAAAGTTATGCAATGTATAAGCAGAAGCAACCATATCCATACTTGCTGTTGCCGTATTCTGTAAAACACTCAGTGCATCACGCCCATCAAAACTTAAGCGACCTTGCTCTAACCATTTATACAAACTTTGTTTCGCTTGAATCTGCATAGTAGGCTCGCTATCTACTGAAAGTACATGAGCTGAATCGTGCGCCAAAAGAATAGCCAGGGTGGTAATACCCGTACCTCCTCCCAGCTCTAAAATAGAAAGTGGCTGAGCCGATTTTGATTGAGAAAATTCTTCTACGCCCTGACCAACTAGCTGAGACATTTTTGCCGCTAACGGGCAAATTAGCTTCAAGGTATCGTACTCCTGACCAATGACACCAGAAAACATGGCTTCCAATTGCTTATCATCCATATTATTTCTTTGCCGATTGTTTACTCTCAAAAATAGCCAACTGCTCTGGCGTCGCTTTTAATTGAAATTTATCTTTCCATTCGCTATAAGGCATGCCGTAAACATACTCACGAGCCGCATCATAATCCATCGCAACACCTTGCTCGTCAGCCGCAGCCATATACCATTTAGCTAAACAGTTACGGCAAAAATCAGCCAGATTCATTAGTTCAATATTCTGTACATTAGTATGCGTTTGAAAATGTGCTAATAACTGCCTAAAAGCCGCCGCCTCAAGTTCAGTTTGTGTACTCTTATCCATAAACCCTCCTAAAAATTAATTATTCTAGCAGAAAGCGCATTTGCTTCATGTACAAAAGTAAAAAAAACACCTACAATTGATTCATTATTAGCTTACTTTAGTTGGATTTGACAATACTGTGGAAATTCATAGTTCATCACTTTATATCGCACCTAGTAGCCAGCCAGCACCGAGCACTACACAAGCGAATAATCCAAAACCAGAAAGCCAAACAACATCTGCTTATGATGAAGTAAAAAAAGCCACACAACCATCAAGTAATGATCAGTTTGCTGATGCAGCACAAAAAAAACAAGCGCTACAGTTGCCCCACCTTTCTACCGCTAATGAATCCAATACGCCTTTAGATACAGCCACTAAAAAAGCACTAACCGAATACAAAAATATATCCAGCCAAATTCCCCAACAACAAATCAATTCAACCTTATCAGGCATTGATTTTTACGCATAACTCCCCACATCTATTTCATGAATAAAATACTTTTTGACTTCTTTCCTATTGTCTTATTTTTCATTGCCTATAAAAATTATGACCTCTATGTTGCAACAGCCGTGGTTATTGGAGCAACTTTTGTCCAAGTCCTTTATAGCTGGTTCAAACTACGTAAAGTAGAAACCATGCAATGGGTCACTTTAGGCCTAATGGTAGTAATGGGAGGAGCAACACTTTACTTACAAGATGAACAATTCATCAAATGGAAATTAACCATTATTGAGTGGTTATTTGGAGCCGTGTTACTCGGTAGCCACTTTGTAGGTAAAAAAACCATTATGGAAAAAATGATGGGCGCTAATTTAGAACTCCCCAAAAAAGCATGGGGAGTATTAAACTTTGCATGGGCATTATTTTTTATTAGTGTGGGTGCAATCAATATTTACGTCATGTTTAATTACGATACAGAAACTTGGGTTGATTTTAAGACTTTTGGTGTCCCTGTACTTATGGCTGGATTTATCTTATTACAACTCATATTTTTATATAAATATATGCCTGAACCAACTGACTCAGAGGACTAAGCATGTTATACGCTATTCTTAGTGAAGACGTCGCTAATAGCCTAGAAAAAAGAATGACTACTCGTCCCGCACACTTACAGCGACTACAAGCATTACAAGATGAAGCCCGGCTAATATTAGCCGGACCTCACCCTGCAATTGATAGCAATGCCCCTGGTAAAGCTGGATTTACAGGAAGCCTAGTTGTTGCTGAATTTAATAGCTTAGCCGATGCCCAGAACTGGGCCGACCAAGACCCTTATTTAGTTGCTGGCGTATATAGCTCAGTCACTGTAAAACCCTTTAAACAAGTATTCCCCCAATGACCATTGACTTAATTAAAACCTTACTAACCGACGCATTAACACCAGAGAGCATTGAACTTGCAGACAATAGCCAAGCTCACGCAGGCCATGCTGGTGCCCAAAGTGGTGGCGGACATTACCATGTACGCATTGTTTCTACAGCATTTGACGGAAAATCTCTTGTACAACGTCACCAACTTATTTATAAAGCTCTTGGGGATCTCATGAAACATGAAATTCATGCTCTAGGAATTGAAGCCTTCACACCCACTGAAAAAAATTAAAGGAACATCATGAAATTAAAATTAATCCCTTTGCTACTTGCCGGTACCGCTTTAGTTACAGGATGCCAACCAGGTACTAATACTAGCGCTCCAAGCGTTTTAAAAGAAGACGCTGCTATTAGTGTCAATGGGAAATTTATCAGCAAAGCATCACTTGAAACATTAACAAAAGAAGTGACTGAACGAGCTCGTGGGCAAGAAATTCCTAAGGATAAATTAGTTGATGAATTAGTGAAGCGTGAATTACTCGTTCAAGAAGCTAAAAAGAAAGGTTTAGATAAGTCTCCAGAAATTTCAGCCCGTCTAGCTATGATGAGAAATTCTTTATTATCTCAAGCGGCAGTTGAAGATTATATGAAATCTAACCCTGTGACAGCTGCTGATCTACAAGCAGAATATGACAAACAAATTGGTAATGTAGCCGGTGGAGCAGAATTTAAAGCCCGTCATATTCTAGTTAAAGAAGAAAATGAAGCCGTTGCCATTATTGCTGAATTAGATAAAGGTGCTGACTTTGCAGAACTTGCAACAACAAAATCAACGGGCCCTTCAAAAACTCAAGGCGGTGATTTAGGTTGGTTTGGTGCAGCACAAATGGTTGCCCCTTTCTCTGCTGCCGTTGCTAAGTTAGAAAATGGAAAATACACAAAAACACCCGTAAAAACACAGTTTGGCTGGCATATTATTTTACGTGAAGACTCTAGACAACAAACACCCCCTCCTTTTGATGCGGTTAAAGCACAACTAGAGCCAATGGTACAAAGACAAAAACTGACTAACTACCTTGAAGCACTACGTAAAGGCGCACAAGTTGAAATCTTAATTTCTTTAACTGAGAAAGCGACTGCACCAGCACCCGTAGCTCAAGAAATAGTTGAAATAAAAGAAGTCGTAAAAACAACTGAAGCAGTAGCTCCTACAGCTGAACCAGCTAAGTAGTACTCATTTGGTTTTTATCAGGGGATTAAAACAAGGATGTTTACCCTGATAATTAACCCAGCTGTTTTAATCATTAATTTCCCCGTACCACGGCAAAGCATGCAGAATGCGACACGACTACATTAGTCGCCTGATTACCCGTTACATTTCATATCTAATGTGGACAAATTTTCTTCTAAATACAAAAAACTAACTCTTTCTTGCTCTAATCGAAACAAGCTTTTTTGTAAGGACTTGTAAAGCGGCTCCTCTTGCTCAGTTAAATAGCACAACGCTGATTGACTAGACTTCTCTTTTGGCTCTTCCCCCACTAATACATTAAATTCTTGTAGGGTTTTCTGATCCATTAAAAAAGATGTTAGCCGTGGATAATAAGCACGCAACCGCGATAAAATCGCAAAACCATTCGTATCTATATCTCCCCAATAATATAAATCTGCCTTTTCCATACACGCTGCACCTGCCAGTAAATTTACCGCATAACCCAAGCCAAAAATAATAACGGCTTCAGGGTAATCAGGAAAAGCTAAAACGGTAATCTTATTTTCCGCAATAAACACCGTTTTCGCAGCAATATCAAGCTGCTTAAACTCACTTAATGTTAAGGTTAAATCAGTTAAGCCATGAATAGCTAAAGCTTTATCTAAAATACGTAAGCGAATTAAAGGTTGATCGTAACGTAAGCCATAGCGTCGCTCAAAACCATTATTTTTTAGTCCGGTAATCTCTTCCTGAAAAGCTGATTTGGCCAGTGTTTGAGTGAGCAATTCGCTTAATATACTTTTATGCTGCTCAATAAACTTACTATCCATCCCTTTAATATCCAGCTGGCGAATATAGCAATTGGGCTGAGGGTGCCGCTCAAAATAAGCACATACCCTTAATAACTTCGTCCATACAGCAGCATACTGCATCACTTTAAAAGGGTAGCGAACTAACCAGTCAAAGAGTAAACCGTCTTGCGCTAAGCTTTGCTGAGTTAGTTGTTGAAATTGACTAAATTCGTTCGCTTTACCTAAATAGCTTAAAAAAATAGTTTCTGTTGCGAAGCAAATTGAAGCGGGTATTTTTTGCTCACCTAATTGCCGGTGACTGATCGTTTTGTCATCAATTAAGTAACCGTGCTTTTGACTATCTTTACGTAAAGTTGAAATGACATCCTGTAACTCACTGTAATCCGTTAATAAACTTTTAGCACTGATATTTTTTAAGGGGATTTCTATGGGGAAACAGCTAGTTTTTTGTAGCCAAGCTCTATGTACATCACCACGAAGCCAGATTTTTAATGCACGCTGTTGTAGAGTTTTAGGGGAGATTAATAAATTCACTTTGCTAATTATTTCTGTTCACAGTCCATTTAATCACCTTGTTTAATTAGCCCTATAGGCTGCTGTTCAGCTTTTAGCTCTTCTTGCTTAAAAATACGACAACGGCTTTCTGGTAATAGTTTAATAAAATCAATAATTGCTTGATAGCTATCACCTTCAACTTCTAAGTGAATCGTTTTCATTGCAAATTCTCCCTATTACTATTTTGGCTTAACAGCTTTTCCTTATGATATTCCTCAATTGTTAAATTACGCAACATCGAGTTTTTACCGCCTTCGTTATGGACCAAATTAACGCTTTTTACGTAGTTTTCTATGACATGAATTTTCTGTAACGGAGTGACGATTAATAATTGTAAATTCAACTTACTAAATAACTCTAAGCCATAGCGTGCTGAATCATCGGAGCCACGACCAAACGCTTCATCAATCATCACAAAACGAAAGCTTTTAGACTGCGTCTCACCCCATTCTAAACCGAACTGATAAGCTAAAGCGGAAGCTAAAATAGTATAGGCTAGCTTTTCCTTTTGCCCGCCTGACTTACCCGCAGAATCTGAATAATATTCTTTTTCCTGATCGTCTTCGCGCCAGCGTTCTGAGGCAGAAAATAAGAACCAATTACGTACATCGGTCACTTTCCGTGTCCATTTTTTATCCGCGTCAGTAATCCCTTCACGGCCATTAAAGCGGTCGATCAATTTTTTTACCTGATAAAATTTACTCTCATCATATAAATCATCTTCACCCCCCAAGGTATCCGCTAAACAAGCACGTAAATCTTGTTGAAAATCTCGAATATCACTATCTTTACTGCGCTCAGAAATTAAGGTGATATAGGTGCCAGTATTATAATCAATCGCATTTAAGGAGCGATTAATCTTAGTCAGTTTATCTTCAATTTCTTGACGCTCTTTATCCAGATTAGCTTGGAACATGGCTATTTTCTGAATCGTTCCTTCTTTAAGCATTTGATGAAAACGTTTTTCATGCCGTGGTAAATCTTCTTTGGCTAGTTTATCCAGCATTTCGCCAAATTCGGGGGCTGATTGCAGAGCCACATCAACATCGCGAGTTTCTTGTGGGTAGCCATCTTTATATTGCTGCATCTGCTTAATGATGCGCTCGTTTAGGCGCTGTATTTTGCTGCTATCATTATTAAGCTGATTCTGAATCCATTTACGCATGCTGGTGCGATGGTCATCGCTATTGGCGATACTAATACTGATACTGGGCAAAGCCTGTGGTTGCATTGTTGTTAATTTAGGAAAGCAAAACTCACGCTCGCCTAAGTCCAGCGCTTGAACGGCTTGCTCATTAATTTGCAGTTCATTATGATCAGACTCTAACTGCGCTTCTAATTTCCCTTTCTCTAGGGTCTGAGCATTAAATTTTTCTTCTTGCACAATCAATAGCTGAAGACTTTCTTCTAGTTGCTTTTGCAGGTGCTTTAAAATATCGGAGTTCTGTTCAATTTCACGCTTTTCATTTAATAACTGCTCAATTTTCAGACTAATGCTTTGCCAATCTATCTGCTCAAATTGTTCAACATTTAATAGGTCACGCGCCTTATCGCGCTGCTGGCGACATAATTTTAATTGCTTATCCAAATTAGCAAGCTGTGTTAAACAGGCTAAGCCTTCGCGCTGAGTTGCCGCCAATGTTTGCGTTAATGCGGCAATTTTAGCTTTATTATCCCAACCTAATATAAAGCGCGACCGGTCATTTATCGCATGTCGATCATCCTTTTCATGCCGAGAACCGCCACTTTTCAGCTGACCTTGTTGCGTAATCGCTTTAGGTTGTCGTCTGAAATCTTCTAAATCTTCAGCACAATAATAATCGAAACGTTCAGCAATTTGTTTTGCTAGCCAATCATAAAAAGGGCTGTCAGTTTTTATGCGTAATTTATGAAATAAGGACTCGCTCGCAGGCGTAGAAAATCGTTCCACTTGATGTTCTTTTACGCGAAAATAAACCAACCGCCCTTTGAGGTGCGTTTTTTCAACATAATGCGCTACTTTTTGATAATGCTCTTCCGCGACTAATAAACTAAGTCCAAAGTTATTCATTACCCGCTCAATCACACCTTCCCACTGGCTTTCTGATTCATCGACTTTTAATAGCTCACCGATAAACGG
>ENA-OSET01001158-OSET01001158.1-sediment-metagenome-genome-assembly--contig:-NODE-1158-length-27877-cov-4.015036_pt1 | contig 27877 bp, 20 predicted proteins | sample MGYA00237882_ERZ534229 | MGnify/ENA primary metagenome ERZ534229 (study PRJEB26408, sample SAMN06266212) | sediment metagenome | isolation source: Hudson Canyon methane seep mesocosm | place... | reverse complement strand
TTTAGCCACTAGCTCTTTACCACTTCCAGATTCACCAGAAATATAAATGGGTGCTTGGCTACGCGCCAACTTAATAATTTGTTTGTTTAGTTTATCTATTACAGGTGTATTTCCTCTTATCAGATTGGCAACTTCTTTGGTTTCTGTGAGTGAGGATGAGTCTTTACTGGATAATTTTAACGCACTGCTTACGACTTCTCTAAGGTGACTAAGGTCGACCGGTTTTGAAATGAAATCGAAAGCGCCTGCTTTTAAAGCGACAATGGCTGTTTCTATATTGCCATGGGCCGTAATCATGGCAACGGGGATTTGTGGGAATTTCTTTTGTATGTAAGTGATAATTTCCATACCATTTCCGTCAGGAAGGTTCATGTCGGTCAGGCATAAATCAAAAGTAAACTCTTCTAATTGTTGTTTAGCATCAAGAATATTAGCGGCACTAGCGGTATCTAAGCCCATACGAATAAGGGTTATCTCTAAGAGTTCCCGAATATCTGGTTCATCATCAATAATGAGTACGCTTTGATTCTTCATATGTAATTCTAAATAACCCTAAAATAGTGCTTGTTAGTCGGAGCAAAAATTTTCTAGATAATACGTTTATTATAGGCAAACATAATACGAAAACACGTACCAGTTGTCTTATTTAATACTGAGTTAGGCTGGCTTGATAATTTAGATATTCCTGGCTTCTGAGTATTTTCTTCAGCTTTTTCGATAAAATCCAATTGTGCCTGATTTGCCTCGCATATTTCACGTGACAAATATAATCCTAAACCTGTCCCTTGGCTTTCAGTTGTAAAAAATGGTTCAAATAAATGATGTAAATTATCATCAGAGATGCCGGTACCTTCGTCAATGACTTCAATGAACGATTGATCTCGCCCTTTGGTTTCTGATAGTTTTACGCGTAGAACAGCATTAGGCTTATGCTTAGTTCCATGTCGTATTCCGTTATCGATTAAGTTAATGAGCACTTGTTCGATTTGATCCGGGTCGAAGTTAGCGCTCGCCTCGTCATTCTCTATAGAAAGATCGATGGATTTTGACTGAGGAAACTGTAATTGATATTCAGAGATAACTTTTTCAATCCAGGGTTTCAAGTGTATATTTTCAACGGCTGGTTCTGATCTCCGACTGAGTTGGAGGGTGTTTTCGATTATTTGATTCACTCTGCTTGAATGTCGCTGAATGATGTCGGTCATTTTTCTGTCTGCAGCATCGAGGTGTTCAGACTCAGCTAACAGCTGAGTTGCATGGCTAATTGCCCCTAAGGGGTTTCTTACTTCGTGAGCAATGCTGGCGGTTAAACGTCCTAATGATGCTAACTTTAGTTGTTGGGCTTGTTGACTAACCTTGCGAGTATCTTCTATATAAACGAGTATTTTTGAATGTTTATTTTCTTTCAAGTGCGAAAAGTTAGCCTGCACAAGGGGCATGTCTGAGTTCATTTTGAATGGTGTGGTTCGGGTATTAGGGGCTTTTAGCCATAAGTTGATTCTTTCAGATATTAACTCTGGTAATTGCTCTTCATTGGATAAGCCAATTAAATCTTCACATGCTTGATTGATTAAATCGACCTTTCCCTTTTCGTTGCACACAATAATACCTGTCCGCATGCTTTGGATTATTTGGTGGTTTAGTTTTTGTAGTTCGATTAAATCCTCTTCCTGACGTTTAACCAACAATTCACTTTGTGATATCCGAATAGAAAGGTACTGTAAAATAAATGCACTAGCAAAATACATGGACCCGAATAAACCTAAGTCAGTGACATCTTTTAATTGATTTAATCCAGCTAATATCCTTTCGCTTTCAACAGTAATGGTGAGTAGGGTTGCCATGGCCGCAAAGGATAAACCGATTCTACCTCTGATAATGATATTTCCGGCAGCCACGCTAATAACAATCAGATTGGCTAGCCCTATTGAAATTCCAGAACCGCAGAAGAATAAGCCGTGGAGAAAAAATAAATCCAAGGCAATAGAAAAAAATATTTGTTTGGGATTTGCTCCAATGGCATAGCGGAAAAAAAATAGTAATGCGATATTCAGAAAAACGTAGCTAAGTGTTAGCGTTTGAAACAGTTCAGGAAATCGAAGGTCTTTAAAAAAGCTCTGCTGTGATATCGACATGGCAAACAACAGTAAGCTGATAACCACTTTATAAGCATTGTAATAGTTAAATAAGGATGTTTTTTGGGGCGATGTTTCCATAAACTAATGGCTTATCTCTTCATGCCAGGTTTCGATTTGATCTCGGCCATTATTCTTTGCACGATATAGCGCTTCATCTGCATGATTAATCAGCATCTCTGCTGTGTCGATTTTTGTCTGCGTTAAGCTTGCGACGCCAAAACTTGCAGTGATTTTGATGTTATGTTCACCAGAATTAAGCTTTGTTGATCTTAATTCATCACATAGAGCTTGCGCTAGATACTCAGCTTTTACGATCGGCGTATCTACTAATAATATTATAAATTCTTCACCGCCATACCGAGCAATTAAATCGCCAGACCGGGTGATTTTGTTTTTAAAAATTAAAGCAACGTGACGAAGACAATCATCTCCCGTTTTATGGCCAAAGTTATCATTAACTGCTTTGAAATGATCTATGTCACACAATATCGCTGATAGCTCGTGTTGGTGTCGGGTAGCTCTTTTAAATTCAATGTTGAGACGGGTTTCAAAATGCCCACGATTAAATAGTGTTGTTAGTGAATCGGTTGTAGAAGCTACTTCTAGCCGACTGTTCAGGTGTTCAAGCTCTGTTAATGCTGCTTGCATGCTTTGGGTTCTTTCTTCAACTTGATCTTCTAGTCTATCGTTGGCTTCTGTTTTAGTTTTTAATAACTCATTTTCTGTTTTTCGTGTCAGCATTTCATTTTTGAGAGCAGACGCTTGCGCGGATAGGCGTAGTTCTTTTTCTCGATTTATTCTGTTCGCGAGGGCAAAGGAGAGAAGTGATATCATGATAATTACCCCCATTTGGCCCGCGTTGTTTGTCCAGAAGTTGGCGGTTAGTAATCCGAACTTAACGGCCCCTAAAATAGAAATACCTATAAACGTTGCGGTCCAGGCTAGGCAATAAAAGCGCGCATCATGATCGCCCTTTGCCATAGCAAAATAACCTAAAATAAGCGATAAGCTACAGCTGATCATGGTGAGGATACTGGTGGCTCGAATGGTAATGTGATAGGGGACTAAAAAGGTTAATACCAACAGAAAAGACGCAATAATAGCGATCGATGACATAAGTTTGTTTGCTATAGGGTTGGTCTTTTTTAAGTGCAGGAAGTGAATCACTAAAAGAGCTACGCTTATGTTACATAAGGCTATGAAGGTTGAAATAGCATAACTATTCCACGCCATTTGATTTGGCCAAAGGTATGCGAACCCATAACCTTTCAGGCTGATTTGAAAGAATAGATACCCAAATGCAAAAATCACGTAATAAAAGTAGCTTTTCTCTCTAATAGAGAAAAATAATAATAGGTTGTAAATTACCATAATTCCCAACATTCCAGCCCAAAGCCCTTGAACCAAGTGGTCGTTTGCAGAGGCTGTCGCGTGCTCTTTAGGTGACCATAAGGTTAAAGGTGCTTCAACTGTTCCTGCGGACGCAACGCGCATATACATCAGGTTTTCACCAGAATTTAAGTGAAAGGGCAGAACAAAATTTTGATGAGAGATTGGACGCTGTGAAAAAGGGTACCTATCGCCTACAGTATGTTGCTCTAGAATACTCCTGTCTTTCGTTCTGTAGACCTGAACGCTATCCAAAAAAGGAATGGGCAGCTCTATGAATATTTCTTGACTAATATCACTGGTGTTCTGAATGATGAATTTGAACCAATAAGCCGTGTCGGTGAAACCGAAATTCGGCGAAGCTCGATCAATTTTTTTCCACGCTAAGGCTTTGTTCATGATGCCCTGAATCGATAATTGGTGCTCAGAGTCTGTCAAAAAAAGCATATTGACTCCGACAGGTGTCGGCAAGGATATTAGCGGGTTGTACTCGGTGATAGGCGTGTGAGGTAATGCGAGGTTTAAAGTTTGATCATTTTTAAATGCATGACTTAGCCCGCTGCACATAATTATGGGTAATAAAAATATCGTTAAAAATATTTGTCTGGAATGCAGCACAGATAAACCTTGACCCGGTTTGAAGAGTTTTTTTGGTGAATCTTTAGTATAGTAAAGAGTGACGTTTTGTCACGTTGCTTTCCCGTTCTGGTATGAATAAATGCCCATCAGAACGGGTAAAATATTTCTATGTTAAATGGTGTAGTTAAAACTGATTTATTTGTGGTTGGAAAGGCTAAGCTTTCAATCTATGTCTAGTTGCACTGGGCAATGGTCAGAGCCTAGAATATCAGTGAGAATATCTGCACCTGTAAGGCGGCCTTTTAGACATTTCGATGCAAGGAAGTAATCTATCCGCCAGCCTACATTTTTTGCTCTAGCACCCGCGCGGTAGCTCCACCAGCTATATTTAATTATTTCTGGGTGGGTAGTACGAAAGGTATCTATGAAACCAGACTCAATATATTGATCTAATCCGTCAATTTCTGCCTGCATATATCCAGCACTTTTGTTGTAATTTGGTTTTGCCCTAGCAAGGTCTATATCTCGGTGGGCAACATTGAGATCACCACACAGCACGACCGGTTTTTGGGTTTCCAGTTTTTTCAAATATAAGTTGAAGTCCTGATCCCATTTTTGGCGATACTCAAGGCGTTTCAATTCGCTCCCTGAATTAGGTGTGTAGACCGTTACCAGAATGAAATCATTAAATTCAGCAGCAATAACCCTACCTTCATTGTCATGTTCTTCTATATCCATATCATATTGAATAGATAAGGGCTTGGTACGACTAAGAATGGCTGTACCTGAATAACCTTTTTTTTCGGCTGAGTTACTATATAAATGAAACCCTTCAAGCTCTTTAAGTGCTTCGGCAACTTGATCATCTTGTGCTTTAGTTTCTTGTAGGCAGAGAACGTCTGTCTCCATTGATTTGAGCGATGCTAAGAAGTCTTTCTTCATTATGGCTCTGACACCATTTACATTCCAAGAAACTAAGCGCATTTTTTATCCTATTGTGGTGGGAAATACAAAGGCGAAGTGTATAGAAGCATTGCATGTAAGGCTATTTTTGCACTCGAGTTTGAAACTAATCATTTCAATACAAGTACTTTTAGAAAAACCTAAGCCCTTTTATAATGCTCTCAATATGACTTTAGGAGGACGTAATGCATTTTGATGAAGTAGTAAAAATACGGCGTAGTATTCGCGATTTTTCAAGCGAAACGGTGCCAGATATCATTATCGAGAAAGTTCTTTCTAGTGCTTTATCCTCACCTAGCTCGTCAAATACTCAGCCCTATAAAATTGCAGTTGCTAAGGGTGCGATATGTGATGAAATACGCAATGAACTGAGTCAAAAATATCAAAAAGCCAGCAAGATCAATGGTATGAAGCATCCAGGGAAATTGATTCATGCTCTCGTGGGGAAAGTGACCGGCGTGTTGCCTGACGGAGACTTTAAAACAGATACAAATTACCCTCCGGAGCTAAAAAAACGTGCCCAGGAATGTGGTGTCGGATTATATGACACCTTGAATATCAATAGAAAAGACTACGTAGCACGTGACCGTCAGATGCTCAGAAATTTCGAATTGTTTGATGCGCCTGTTGCTATATTTGTATTTGTTCATGCTGAGCGAGGTGTGTTCAGTGCCTTGGATGCGGGTATGTTTATGCAAAGTTTGATGTTGGCGGCGACTGCAGAGGGACTTGGGACCTGTGCGCAAGGCTCATTAGCTACTTGGGCGAGTCCGGTAAAAAAGCGATTCAACGTAGATAAAGACTATAAATTAATTTGTGGAATTTCAATGGGTTATCCGAGTGATCATATTGTTAATGGCTATCGACCAGATAAAGTCACTGTTGATGACATTTGTTTCTCGAATAAGGCCTAAACAATGCCTGAACGGAATGCGCAGAGCTGCTTTCCGTTCAGACTCTAAGCATACTGCTAGGTCTGTACAGGTCTCAGCTTATGCGCTCTTAAGTGACTCATGCTGTTCGGGTTTTAAGCGTGGTCCATATTGCGAAACTACCTTCGCAGCAGCTCTATTTGCTAATTTTGCTGCTTCTGGAAAAGTATAGCCATTTGTTATGCCGTACAAAAAGGCCCCAGCAAACATATCGCCTGCGCCATTTGAGTCGATAGCTTTGACCGTTTCACCTTCGACTTTACTTAAGGTTTCACCATCAAATACTAATGCACCGCCTTTTCCGAGGGTGATGGCAAAAGTGTTGGCGCTCAACTTCATGCTTTCAGCTGCTTGTTCAATATTGTCTGTTTTGGTCCACGCTAATGCCTCATCTTGGTTGCAGAACAGAAGGTCTACTTTCTCGCCAAGCATCTCTTTTAAACCGTCGCCAAAAAACTGCACCATGCCAGGGTCCGATAATGTGAGAGCCGTTTTTACATTATTCTGTTCAGCAATTTCTCGTGCCTTGATCGCTGCTTGTTTTCCTGACGGCGAAGTAACGAGATAACCTTCCAAATAGACGTATTCAGATTGTTTTATTGCTTCTTCGTCTAATTGGCTTTCATCAAGTGTTTCGCTGATACCCAAAAAGGTATTCATGGTGCGTTCTGCATCGGGGGTAATCATCACAAGACATTTACCGGTTGTACCTGTTGATAATTGGTTTGTAGGAATGCTAACGCCTGCATCTTGTGTGTCAGCATTGAAAAATAAACCATTTTCATCGTCGGCTACTTTGCAAGAGTAATATGTCTTTGCGCCAAAATAGCTTGCAGCAATGATTGTATTACAGGCTGATCCACCACTGGAGCGACGACTTCCTACCAAGTGGTCTTTCATTAGGTTTAACAGTTCTGCTTGGCGCGCTTCATCAACCAAGGTCATTAAACCTTTTTCAATGTTAGCTGACGCTAAAAACTGGTCAGTAACTTCGATTTCTGTATCGACGAGGGCGGCACCCAAACCATAGACATGATAACGTTGCATAGTATTTGCCTTGTTTAACAATAGTGATATGAAATAAAGCTGAGCATTATATACAGTCTGAATTTAGATAGAAAAGTATTGATAAAATTTTTGTAGTTGTACAGGTTAGTTTTTAACAGCAATTCACTATAGGAGAAAGAATGAAATTTATTGATCGGAATGTTTTGGTGTTAATGGTCGCGGGTGCACTCGGTATGTGTGTTGCGCCGATGGTCGTTTTTATTGGTGGGATTGTCGGTGCTCAGTTGGCTGCGGATGCTTCTTTAGCGACACTGCCCATTGCGGCGATTGTTATTGGCACTGCTTTATCTGTTTTGCCAGTTTCACGTCTGATGAAAAAATTTGGTAGAAAACGTGTTTTTATCTGCTCTTCTATATTCAGTTCAATATCTGCCTTAGGCGCAGCGTTAGCAATTTCTAATGAAAGTTTTTGGGGGTTTACTGCTTCAGCTGTTTTACTTGGTGGCTCGTTAGCCGTTATTCAGCAATATCGTTTTGCTGCTATGGAATGTGTTACGCCAGAGAAAGCAGCAAATGCGACTTCATTCTTATTATTGGGTGGGCTGATTTCTGCTCTATTGGGACCTGAATTGGCTGAGCTAGGTAAGGATTTGTTCCAGCAAGAATTTGTAGGTTCCTTTAGTTTATTATCTCTTGTTTGCTTGCTGGGTGGAATTTTCCTGACCTTGTATCACCCTAAAATATATTCTGAAGACGAGAGTCATTCTGGCGGTAGACCGATGCGTATCATTATGTCTTCGTCGGTATTTTGGGTTGCAGTGTTGGCGGCCACTATTGGTTATGCCGTAATGAGCTATATTATGACTGCTACACCTGTGAGTATGCATGTCATGATGGGGCACTCGCTAGAGGAAACAAAGTGGGTGATTCAAAGCCATATTTTCGCTATGTTCTTACCTTCCTTATTTAGTGGAATGCTAATAAACCGTTTTGGGCCACAAAAGCTTATGCTAGTGGGGCTTTCATTTTATTTGATCTGCATTGTGCTTACGCTTCAAGGCCAAGCAGTAATGCATTATTGGGGGGGGCTAGTGTTTCTAGGCTTGGGGTGGAATTTTTTGTTCGTGTCTGGGACAGTATTGTTGCCTCAAAGTTATCAAAACGACGAACGTTTTAAGGTGCAAGGTTTTAACGATTTCTTTGTTTTTGGGTTTCAGGCGCTTGCATCGATATCAAGCGGTGTTGTCATTTTTAACTTTGGTTGGAGTCAATTAGTGTTAATGGCATTGCCTCTGTTATTACTGCAATTGTTAGTGTTAGTACTGTGGAAACGAAAGGCGATTATATGAAACTGAGTTGTTTTATTTTAATGTTGGTGATTTTACAGGGCTGCGCTTCAAGACCGCCCTCAAATCCTGATAATATCTGCGATATATTTGAAGAGAATAGAGACTGGTTTCATGCCGCTGAAAATATGCGCGAACGGTGGGGGACGCCAGTCCATATCCCTATGGCAATTATGCATCAGGAATCGTCATTTAAATATGATGCAGCACCGCCTATGGAGTATATTTTATGGATCATACCCATAGGGCGAGCAAGTGATGCTTATGGCTTTTCGCAAGCTAAAACCCCTGTTTGGGGCGAGTATGTAGCCGATGCGGGTGGTTTGTTTTCTGATCGAGATGATTTTGATGATGCGATGGATTTTATTGGCTGGTATACGGATAGAACAAATCGTATCAATAAAGTCTCTAAATGGGATACCTATAAGCAGTACTTAAATTATCACGAAGGGCATGGGGGGTATCGTCGGGGTAGTTACAATAAAAAGCCTTGGCTGAAAAAAGTAGCCAGAAAAGTAGAAGCAAGGGCAAAGCGCTATGGTGAGCAATACTGGGGGTGTAAGGAGTCTTTAAGCAGAAACTGGTTAATGCGCTTTCTTTTTTAGTAAAAAAAACCCCGCAAAGGCGGGGTTTAAAACTTAAAATTGTTGTTTAGGCTTTTGATTGTCTACGACGTGCGAAACCCAATCCTGCTAAGCCTAAGCCAAGAAGTGCAAGTGTACCTGGCTCTGAAACGCTAACATCATCAACCATGACTACTAGGTCATTAAAGTCTGCGTCATTATCTAAGCTATCTTCCCAGTTCAACTGAAGTGTATTTTGAATGTTGTCTATATAAACATTTAAATAGTCTTCACCGGCATTCAAGTTAGTGTGAGAATAGAATGTGCCGTTTGCATTTTCAATATAAAAACCAAATGAATCATCAATGTTAGCAACGTCGCCTATTGCGTTAGTAGCTGTGCCTGCACTTAAATCAAAATTAACAAAGGCAAAAGAAAACGGATTAGAAGGTGCGCTAAGAATTTCTAATGTTGACGTTATTGAGACATCGCCCAAGCCATTTTTCGTAAAGTCATAAATACCAAATGCATTATTAGATACAGATCCAGTCAAATTTAATGAAAAGAAGTTATCATTAACGCCATCTGTATCGGTAAGATAAAAAGTTTCTGCACTGCTCATAGGTAAAGCGAATGCTGTTATAGATGAAACCGAAAGAGCGGCGACTGCTAATAATTTACTTAACTTCATGTGATCATCCTAATATGTTTGGGTTTTACACGCTTATTTTATGAGAAGCGGTGAATATTTTGTTACAGCATGTTGACTGTTTGATGTTTTAGTATGCAGTAGACGTGCCAACTGTAAAAAAAGCTTTAAAAACAATAGTGTATGTTTTATCGGGGTGATGTGTTCTTATATGGGTGTAAAAATATTCGACAGTATTAAGTTGAGAGAGCTAATTTACGTTTTTTTCACTTTACCACTGTGTCACTTTTTGAGTAAGAGAACATGATACAGTGGTGAATTGATTGATTTTCGAGTGATTAATGATGATGAAATACGTTTTTCTTTTGCTAATAGGGTTTATGCAGGCTTGCTCAACAACGAGTTCAGATGCGCGTAGTATTTTAAACGGTGTCAGTATGGAGGATAAAGCCATCCATTCAGCAATTGCCCTGACTATAACGAGTGCTGATCTCATTACAAGCTCACAAGATAGTGGCAGGCTCTATAAGTTGCATGAGACGAAAGAAGAAATTAATCAGCTTGCCACTAATATCGCAAGGCTATATGGATTTAACATGGTTGAACCGAAAAGCGCTGAATTTGAAATGAGTTTGAAGCTGGCTCAGCCGGATGGTGGTGCCTGTGTAGAAGGATTTGGTGTTGCAGCGAAGGGTATAAGCTTCTCGGCGTCCATTCTGACATTAGGTATTTCGCCGGCCACGAGTAGTCACTGTTTTGTTGTTGTTGCTGATTTGCATTATATAGGCGATGCATCAAGGGAGTTGGTGGGAGAATTTACCTCTAATGCTGGAAGGGTAGAAGTTTATGCTGGCGCGAATGAGGTCGATAATTATCAGCTAACGGTGACTCGCCATGATGAGGAAAAAGCCTTGGAAACTTCTTTTGCAGGCTTATTTCAACGCTTGATTGAAGATGAAATTTTTAAATAAAAATGCCAGATAAAAACCGATCATGTCACTTTATCGGCCATTGAAAGTGACATGTCAGTCTGCAAATTTTAAATTTCAGGTCTAAATCTCCTTGGTTTTTTCATGCATTACTTGATATAGCTTATAAAAATGGCTAAATAATTAGTTTTTTTGATTAATTCTCCAAGTAAACGGGAAATTTTGTCGATGTTTCGCTAAAATACAGCTACGCATCCGTGTGGTGATCACAAGTTACTTCACATCAGCGCCACTATTTAAGTCCTATTGGTTATCCTACCGATATAGTTTGGGGAAAAAATGACTACTGCCACATCTAAAATTATTTATACTAAAACTGACGAAGCGCCTGCGCTTGCGACCTATTCTCTATTGCCTATTGTTCAAGCTTTTGCCTCTGTTGCCAATATTGATATCGAGACAAGTGATATTTCTCTGGCTGCCAGAATATTATCCGCCTTTCCTCAGCAGTTAAGCGAACAGCAGAGAGTGCCCAACGCGCTAGCGGAACTGGGTCAGCTTACGCTTCAAGCTGATGCTAATATTATTAAGTTACCTAATGTTAGTGCATCAATACCGCAATTAAAATCTGCGATTGAAGAGCTTCAAGGTCATGGTTACAGCATTCCTGATTTCCCGGATGAGCCATCTACAGATGCAGAAAGAGAAATTAGTGCAATTTACTCAAAAATATTAGGTAGTGCTGTTAACCCAGTATTACGTGAAGGCAATTCTGATCGGCGTGCTCCAGCTGCTGTGAAATCTTATGCACGATCGCATCCACATTCAATGGGTAAATGGAGTCAAGCGTCACGTACACACGTTGCTCATATGCGTAAAGGGGATTTTTATGATCAAGAAACCTCTACCGTTATAGAGAAGGGTGGGGACGTTCGGATTGAGCTGTTAAAAGATGATGGCTCGATACAGGTATTAAAAGCGAAAACTGCGGTCCTTGAAAAAGAAGTTATTGATGGCATGTTTATGAGTGCTAAAGCGCTGTGTAAATTTTTGGAAGAGGAAATGGATGGCGCCAAGCAGGCCAACCTTCTTTTCTCATTACATGTAAAAGCCACCATGATGAAAGTGTCTCACCCGATCGTTTTTGGTCATGCGGTGAAGGTGTATTTCAAAAGTTTATTTGAAAAGCACGCTAAGAAATTTGAGGAGTTAGGCGTTAATCCAAATAATGGATTAAGTAACGTCCATGAAAAAATTGAACCTCTACCGTATTCTTTACGGTCTGAAATAGAGCGAGATATTCGCTATTGCTATGAAGATCGCCCTGAAATGGCAATGGTAGACTCCGATAGAGGTGTATCTAACCTACATGTACCTAGTGATGTAATCGTCGATGCATCAATGCCTGCGATGATTCGTTTAGGAGGTAAAATGTGGGGTACGGATGGCAAGTTAAAAGACACCAAAGCGGTTATTCCTGAAAGAACCTACGCCACGATTTATCAAGAAATTATTAACTTCTGCAAGCATCACGATGCATTTGATCCAACAACAATGGGCACGGTTCCAAACGTTGGTCTAATGGCTCAAAAAGCTGAAGAGTATGGGTCGCACGATAAAACATTTGAATTAACTGATAATGGTGTTATTCGTATCGTAGATGAAGATGGGAAGGTGTTGATTCAGCATACCGTTGAAAAAGGTGATATTTGGCGAATGTGCCAAACTAAAGATGCGCCTATTCAGGACTGGGTTAAACTAGCAGTTTCGCGTGCACGTGCAACAGGCATGCCTGCTATATTCTGGCTAGATCCACAGCGTGGTCACGATGCTCAAATGATCAAAAAGGTTAATGTGTACTTGAAAGATCATGACACTGAAGGTCTTGATATTCGAATCATGTCACCGGACCAGGCAATTCGCTATACCATGGAACGATTGATTCGAGGTAAAGATACAATCTCAGTGACCGGCAATGTTCTCCGTGACTACTTAACAGATTTATTCCCTATTCTTGAGCTTGGAACAAGCGCAAAAATGCTTTCCATCGTGCCTTTAATGGCGGGTGGTGGGCTTTTTGAAACCGGTGCTGGTGGTTCGGCACCTAAGCATGTTCAGCAATTTGTAGAAGAAAATCATTTGCGTTGGGACTCCCTAGGAGAATTTCTTGCGTTAGCTGTTTCTTTGGAAGACCTGGGTATCAAAACAGATAATCAGAAGGCTAAAATATTGTCAAAAACATTGGATCTAGCCACGGCCCAGTTTTTAGACAATGATAAGTCGCCTTCTCGTGTGTCTGGTGAGTTAGATAATCGAGGTAGTCATTTTTATTTAGCAATGTATTGGGCGCAAGAGTTAGCGGCTCAAGACGAAGATGCTGAATTAAAAGCTGGATTTGAAAGGTTATATATTACGCTCAAAGAAAATGAAGAAAAAATACTAGCTGAAATGAGTGAAGTTCAAGGCAAGCCGATTGATATTGGTGGTTATTACCAGCCGGACGAGGCGAAAATAAGTGCTGCAATGCGCCCAAGTCCTACTTTGAATGCAGCGATAGACTCCTTATAAGTTCTAGAGCTAGCTTGTTTGCTTGTAACAAATTAAAAGCCGATATAGTTTATCTAAATCGGCTTTTTTTATTGTGTGGCGTTAGCATGGTATTTTGCTTGAAAGGGCTGAGTGTAATGTCTCCAATTTGATTAAGTATATTAAGGTAAATTATGTTGAATTTAGCAGAATTGAAGAAACGTTCAGGTGGTAAATGTGAGCTATGTTCAGCCGAGAATGCTGACATAGCCTATTCAGTCCCAAGTTCTGAGGGGCAGGGGGATGCAGAAGTTCTTTTATGTCAAGTGTGTGAGAGCCAGCTGGATGCTCCGGCGGACAGTCTTGATAATCAGCACTGGCGGAGTCTGAATGACAGTATGTGGAGCACTATTCCAGCTGTTCAAGTGATGGCTTGGCGTATGCTGAAGCGACTTGAGACTGAAAGTTGGGCACAAGACTTACTTGAAATGCTTTATTTGGACGATACGCTATTAGAGTGGGCGCAAGCGGGTGCTCAAGATGAAAGTGCGAAGATTACTCATAAAGATAGTAATGGTGCAATATTAAGTGCTGGGGATAACGTCACCATTATTAAAGATTTGAATGTCAAAGGTACTAGCTTTGTTGCAAAACGGGGCACCGCTGTTCGAGGTATTTCATTAACAGACAATCCGGAGCATATTGAAGGTAGAGTAAATGGCACGCGAATTGTGATCTTAACCTGCTATGTGAAAAAATCTTAGCACCTACTTAGCTATTTTAGGATGAGTGAAAGCAGTATTTAAAAAGGCTTAAATGCTATCTTTGCTCTATACTTAAGCGTATTTGAATGAGCCTTTTGGGTACAGAATCATTATGTTTAAGTACAGAGACCAGCTTCTGGTCACGCTTCTTTTGGTAGGGTTACTGCCGGCGATTTTTATTTCCTATGAAACGCTCAATCATAACTCTAAAGAAGTAAAAGCATTTTCACTTGAGGTATCTCAACTCAAGCTACAGAGTATTGCTAGCGGCTTAGCCACCACCTTTGAAGAGGCGGGAAAATACACAGCGCTCTACGCCCGTGACGCTCGCTTGCAGTCAATGCAATATCAGCAGTTCATGCCATTTTTAAAGGCAGAGTTGCTTCACTTAGAGCCAAACTACGAAAAATTTATTATCGGACGACCCAACGGCGAGTTTTTTAACACTTCGGGCGCCAACCTTCTGCAAGGAGGTATCAGAACCTTCGATGATAAATCTCCTGACTCAAAACCGAAAAACATCCGCAAACGAGACTACTGGCAGGCAACTACGTTAGAGAATAAAAACGCAGAATTGGTCACTTATATTTCTAACCCGATGATTTCCTTTACTACTGGCGTTAAGCAAGTGGTCATAGCCTCATCTATTGTCGATACCCAACAGCAACTGGTAGGTATGATAGGCCTGAGTATTGGCTGGGCGCGGATCGACTCACTGATTAACGAGCTCATACAACAACAGTTTTCAGCATCCCAGAATCCGTCAAAAGTAATGCTCGTCGCTCATGACGGGACGTATTGGTATCATTGGCAACAAGAAAAAGTCATCCAAATAGGTAAAGATGCAGTAGGAAATATTCTCAAAAATAGCGATGGTGAAAACGCGGTACTAAAAAGTAATATCCTCGATGACCCGAATGCCTCACTGAGTTCTATCGGCAAGAAAATGATATCGGGAGCTTCAGGGGTCGAATTAATAAACGTTGAGGGACAGCAGCAGTATGTGATTTACCTGCCGATCGATGGTTCGCAATACTCGATCGGTTTGGTGTTGGAGCACGATGTCATTCTAGAACCGGTTTTCCAGGCCTTGCAGCATTTCATTTATATTCTGCTTATTTCGTCTGTAGTGATCGTGTTATTTGGTGTTCTGCTGGCGCGTTATTTTTCCAAACCGATTGCCGACTTAATCGACAAGATCGGTTTACTGTCGGAAGGCAAAAATGTTGACCAAATAAGCACCACTAAAACCAAAGAGTTGCATGTTTTGTCCAAGGCGATTTTTGCGCTTTATGAAAAAATAAACTTCCAGTCCAGGAAAATTCAACAAAGTGAAGAACGCGTACAACTTATCTCAAAAAGCACGAATGACGGAATATGGGATTGGGACCTGGCTGGTAACACGCTCTATTTATCTGCTAGATGGAAGGAAATAATCGGCTACCAAGGGCACGAACTTGATTCTACTATAGGCACCTTCCAAGCCAATATCCACCCCGATGATAGGCAAGAAATTAATGCGCTATTTACGCAGGTCATAGCCAACGACACCCCGGTACAACATTGTCGCTTTAAAATGCTTCATAAAGATGGTTCGGTGCTGACCATCTTGACGCGTTTTGCATGTGTCAGAGCGCGAGATGGCCAAGCCCAACGTATCATCGGAACTAATACTAATATTTCGGATTTAGTCGCCAGAGAGAATGAGGTGATTGAACTCAACAAGGTTTTGGAGACCAAGGTTAAGCAGCGCACAGAAGAGCTCGAGAAAGCCGCAATAGCGGCAGAAGGTGCCAATAAAGCAAAGTCTATTTTCTTGTCCAATATGTCGCATGAAATTCGCACACCGATGAACGGCATCATTGGCTTAACACAGCTGTGTCTTCAGACAACGCTAAACGAACAGCAGCAGGACTATCTTGATAAGGTTATGTCATCATCCAATACCTTGCTTAAAATTCTCAACCAAATACTGGACTTCAACAAGGTTGAAGCCAATATGATTGAGCTTGAAAAAAATCCTGTCAACTTGCGTGACCTGGTGACAGAACTCGGTTCACTGATGCAGCCGGCGGCGGATGAAAAAGGCATTGCTTTGACTATCGAGGTGGCGGCAGAAATACCTGAGTGGGTTAAGATCGATGCGCTTAGGTTGACTCAGATCATGAGCAATTTATGTGGTAATGCTATCAAATTTACCGAGCGAGGCGGGGTCACTATTTTGGTCGAGCCCGCCAAAGAGGGCAAGCAGGAAAGCGTCTCCAATGATGAATTTCGGATTCGTTTTCAAATATCAGACACCGGCATTGGTATAAAAAATCAGACTGCCTTATTTACGCCATTTAAGCAGGAAGACGCTTCTACAACACGTAAGTTTGGTGGCACCGGTTTGGGCCTGGCTATCAGCAAACGTCTTGTCGAGTTAATGGGCGCTACGCTTGAGCTGGAGTCTGAGTTTGGCAAAGGCTCGAGCTTCAGTTTTGAGCTAAGAATGCAAGCTGCTGTGGTGCAACAAGACGCTCCTGAAAAGGCCAGAATAGACCTTGATACTGGGCGCTACGATTTCGAAGGCAAGTCCATATTGATTGTAGAAGATAACAAAGTAAATCAAATTGTTGCCATGGAAATGATTAAGGTGACGGGTTGCGATATTGTGATTGCAGAAGATGGGCAGGAGGCTCTGGATATGCTAAAGGAGCGGGTCTTTGATGTGGTCTTGATGGATATTCAAATGCCGGTAATGGATGGTTCAACAGCCCTGATAAATATGAGATGTAATCCTGATTACGATCAAATACCTGTAATCGCTATGACGGCTAATGTGATGACTCATGAGGTAGAAAGCTACCTAGAGGCGGGCTTCGCCGGGTTTATTGGCAAACCCTATGAACGGGATGATATGCTGCGCATCATCAATGATATTCTGAACGATAAAGCTTAACGATACTCATTGTAGAGTTTAAGAAATTATATCGTTTTACAGAGTGATCTGAATATCCTTCCATCAATCATAAGAAGCTGAGAGGCTTCTTCTACAAGCGTTTGATCTAGTAGTTGCTGCCTATTATGGCTAGAAAGAATATGGCTAGCCAAAGATGACAGTTATGTGAATTGGGTTGGCTATTTTATGCTCAAAATGCTGTTAAAAAGAACTTCTGCAGGGTAGTCTTGTTCGTATAACAACAATAATAACGGATCAGGAATAAATTGATGACTCTTTCTGAACTTTCATTTCGCAGTGAAAAGATCAAAATACCGGCTTACTCGTATCGGGTATGCAATGCATCGAATAGTGACTATTTAGACCCTGCCTTGGTAGATATTCCCTTGACCAGGGTAAAGCCACTGATAAAAATGTTGATGGCAGAAGGTAATCAGGTTGCGGCAATTTTACTGGGTACGCATATTGAAATTAAAGACTTGGCTAACCTCGATAAAAATATATCCTTTTTTCAATATAAAAAACTGGTTCAAAATACCAGGGTCTTGAGTAACAACCCTGCCTTTGCACTACACCTTGGGGAGCAAAGTTTTTTCAACCACGACAGCTTACTAGGGTCCAGAATTGTCAGTTGTCGTAATGTCAAAGAGTCGATGATTTTGTTGGCTAGATACCAGCCGCTTTTTACCCAAATTTTAGCCATTGAATTTGAAATTAACCAGCAAGGTGGTGTATTGAACCTAAAGCCACAATTCCCCTTGGGGCACACCTTGCCGTTTTTTATCGAATACACGTGTGCGATGATCTATTCTTTAGGTCGCTATAGTTTAGGGGGTACCCCCATGGATGCCTCTATTGAATTGAGTTATTCGCCACCTTACGGTTTGAATATATATGAAGACTTTTTCTCTCTGCCAATAAAGTTTAACTGCCTATCTAATAGAGTTTTACTGAGTAAACGGGTGTTAGATCAGCATTCAATTTTTCATGATCAGGGTACAGCGCAGCAAGTTGATAAGGTCTGTGTGGCGCGAGTGAATGAGTTAAAGTCAGAACATAATGTCCTCGAGAGAATACGAACCTTGTTAAAGTTTCAGGATCTGTCAAGCATAACCCTAGTGCGTTTAGCTGAAAAACTGTGCATGTCACCACGGACCTTAAGTCGGCAACTACGCTTACATGACACCTCTTATACCGCATTATTGGACAATGCCAAGAAGCAAAAATCCTTGGTGCTGGTGAATAAACGAGAGGTATCGATAGAAAACCTTGCGGAACAATTAGGCTATGGTGACGCGTCTAGCTTTAGTCGAGCATTTAAACGTTGGCACGGAGCGTCACCAAACACCTACCGTGCATCTAATGCTAAATGACTGTCCTTTAGAGTTATGGCTCTAAAATGATTTAAGACGAATAATATGTTTGTAATCAGGAGTATTCTAGTCAGGGAAATGACTCACTAAAACAATAAAATTACAAACATAGGTCCTATTATGTTAAATAAAAATAAAGCTCAAGTTGTTGATCTCTCTCTTCAAAAAACAAAACTATCCTTACTCTCAAAATGTTTACTTACGGCGTCTTTAACGCTTGGAAGTAGCCAGATAATGGCTGCTGACAATTGCTATATCATGGTGCATGGGCACGGCGTACAGGGAAATGTTGCTTCAAATAATGAAGCCCTTGATTCCTGGCGTACAGCAGAATTTAGTGATTACAATGGAAGTGACTTCCTGGATGACTTATTAGGCGCTGGTGATAATTACGCCATTGTTGGTTATGACTCAACAGATGGTGGCGGTTACCCTTATTGGCGTAATGAAACGGCTGGTGAGATAGCGCGACAGATGATTTCCATTAAAGCTGGAAATGGCGATGCGTATAATCATGAACATGCCAATACACAATGTAGTGCCAGTGATGACTTTTGGGTTGTCAGCCATAGTCAGGGTTCACAAGAAATGATGTGGATTTCGGGTAATGCGGTTTCAGGTTCGCCTTATTACAATACAGCATTTTCAGCATCATCTGCGGTAACAGTTGATTATGCCAGTGCTATGAATGGTGTATTAGGTGTATTTACCATGGGCGGCGCGCTCACCGGTACAGAAGGTGCTGATAGGGTATGTAATGGTAATTGGCTTGATGGCATTATCAATGCAGCGTTCTTAGGTAAGAGCTGTAATAATAGTGTCACTTGGCTTCAAACAAATGATGCTTATACAGCGCGAAATTACATTGGTTCAAACTTAGCTGCACCGGTATATACCATGGGCGGTTATAAAGGTTTTCCAGGATTTTCTGGTGCGTCATCCGCTTTCTTGGATGGTGAAGACGATGGATATATTAACTTAGCGTCTCAAATGAGCTGTTCAGGTTCTGCAAAACGTAATGTCTATGATGATGTAAATACCTATAACACTTTCTTTGGAATTCGTTACGGTAGCCCGACCTTCAAATGTAATAACAGTAATAAAGGCACGCCTCGAACTTATAGCATGGCGAGTATCTATACAGACCATGATGCAGAGCGAAATGCGGGCATCGCTAACCCAAGTTCTACCTCAATTGAAAACGGTATAACGTGCGGATCTGGCGGTAATATGGCGCGTAGAATTAATGACTGCATAAACTAAAAGTTGGAAGTTAACCGTTCCAATAGTGCAGCCTTTTAATTATCTGTCATTGGGCGCTTGGTTTAACGATTAAAACAAGTGCCCCTTATATAAAAGAATGGACAAGGAAATGGAACGAATTTTAGGATGTCTGTTAAACCTAGATTTGAGTGGAAAATTATGAAATATAAAAATACCGCGCTGATTACTTCGCTAATGTTTGTTCTTGTTTTAGTGCTAAGTATTTTCAACAATACCGATGATCATAAGTTAGTCGCAGGCAGTGGTGTTATGAGCGAAGGTGAAGTTAAAACAGTTTCGGCTTTACCGGTTAAGGCTTCTGAGATTAAAGCTACAGTTTCACCTAGTGCAAGCAGCGTAAATTCGTTTGGTGTTATGACCGCAGATTATCGAGATACTTTGAGTGAGGAGCCCATAGGTGCGATTGCGCGTATGCGGGCGATTCAAGATAAAAATGACTTGCACAAAGCAACCCTGAATGACTTTGATGCTTACACACGTTATCCCTCAAATAACATTCGTATTGATCGGCCTGAGCAAGACCCTCTTATGATGCGATATGAGATTGATGAACGTACAACACGCAATGATGATAAAAGTGAAGCTATGACCATTTGGAGTGATAAAAAATTCTATCAACGAGGTGATTTGGTTAAGGTGTTTGCAAAACTTCAGGACGGTAATGGTGTAACCATTGAGAGTAAATTTTCGGCCCAGTTAATTTATAACGAGAGAGAAAGCGTTGAGCTTTTTGATTTATTTGACCCCAATGCAGATGGCCTGCATGAAATGAGTTTTATAGCCGATAAGCGGAAAGAAAAAGAGCTGCCAGCCGGAAATTATAAAGTCCTTATTGTCAATGACAAAAATGACATAGCGGATGCGATTGTTTTTGTTCTGACAGACCCGACGGCTAAGTTTACGGGCAACTATCGGGACAGTTTATCGAAGCAAGGTAGTTTGGTAATTGAGGCAGAGATCGATGTTAGCAGTGATGACCGGTTTTACTTTCAAGCTTCGTTGTATACAGAGTTAGGCGAGCCAATTGGGACCACACAGCTGACAGATAATTTTGTAAAAGGTAAGCAATGGGTGCCTTTGGAATTTTACGGATTAATGCTACATGATGCAGGAGTCGATGGTCCCTATGTGTTGAAAAACCTAGCCTTGGCAAGAGTGACCATGCCTATGCAGCGAGCGCCGATGATTCATCCAAAGTATTTTACACAAGCCTATGAGTTATCGCAGTTTATCTCCGAAAAATTTAATGATGTCGCGCAACTTAATTGAGCGACATCTAATATAGAGTCTCAATATTAGAGCCATTAACTCATTAATGGTTCTAATGTTTGCGTTTGTATCAATGTTTTAAGGTCATCTGCGCCACCAATGAGTGTGCCATTTATAAATATCATTGGAAATGTTTTCCATCCCGTCCACATTTTTAGGGCATTTCGCTTACGCCACTCTTTAAAGTAGTTACCAAACTCTAGGTATTCATGACTCATACCTTGTTCGTCTAACAACTTGCGGGCCGTTTTACAGAGAGGATTTATACCCATTCCTATTACCACAATGGGCTGGCTTTCAACTACGTTAATGACTTCTTCAACAAACTCTCTATGGTTGTTGCTGACTGTGGCTTGAATGCTAGGATGTATTTTTGCCTCACTAAGAATATGACGTGTCATGGTTGCTCCTTTATCCGTGTTCCTGTGTTAGTTTTGCTACAGTAACATGGTTTGATGGTGGCTGTTATCGGCGAATGTGATTGAAAAACACTGTCCCAATTTTCGCCTATAATGACGTTTCTAATCTAACCTCTATCGCCATCATGCAGCGACTTTAAGGCGTAACAATGTTAAATGTGCCAAGTTGTTTTTCTATCAATGAGAAGAATGAAATTAGGTCGAGTTTACTGCCTTCAATGTTCAAGTCATCACTAAATAAAGTATCGTTCAAGCCTGCCTCGCCAATAATTAGTTTGATAAATAGAGCTCGGGTGAGGCTTAATTTTGTATTTACTTCTAGCTCCTCCGAGGAGCTTAAAGCACGATGGTGTAATACTGAGTTTTCTAGTGTCAGCAAATATCGCTGAGATAAGTCAGTGAAATTGATTTCAATTATCAGCTCTGTACCTTCTGCTTCTGGGCCATTTAAATTAACTGCCATTGAATCGAAAAATTTTTCAACAGGGGTTTGTAGTAGGATCTCTTTCATAATTGCCGGGCTAATGCCTTCTTCGGGTCCACCATGACGTAACTCAAAAGCACCACTCAAATAGAAGTCTCGCCAAGGAGCGGATTCGGCTAAATACCCTAGTTGGTCATAGGTTTTAGCCAACAACGATTTTGCTGCATTATTATCTGGTTCGGCAAACACCACCGTATTTAATAGTTGTGCTATCCAACGGTATTCTTTGTTAATTGCGCTGGGCTTAAGCTGGGTGGCTGCTAATAACAAGTTTTCTGCTTCGGCTAGTACTTTGTTGCTGCCACCCATAAGAGCTAGGGTCCGTTGTGCTGTTTCTGCTTCGGGTAAGGGGTCTAGCAAGGCGGGATTAGCCGTAAACCAACCTAAGTAGGCTTGATATACGGCTTTGGCATTGTGCTTAAGGGTGCCGTAATAACCTCTTGTCGCAAAGTTAGTTCTGAGTGTTTCAGGTAGTTTGATTTGCTCGGCTATTTCATTAGGGGTGAGTCCCGAATTCATTAAGCGCACACTTTGATCGTGAATATATTTATAAGTATCACGTTGTTTGGCAAGAAAATCGCTTACCTTGTCTTTTCCCCAAAGCGGCCAGTGATGGCTGGCAAAATAAACTTCAGCTTCGTTGAAGATCGTCATCGCTTCCGTGATGAAATTACTCCACGCCAAGGCGTCTCTCACTTTAGCGCCTCTTAATGTGTAGAGGTTATGCATGTTACGAGACAGTAATTCTGCACCACAAAATGCCTTTTGTTTAGGCAGATAAAAAGTGAATTCAGCAGGCGCTTCAGATCCCGGAGTGAATTGGAATTCAAAAGGGGTGCCGTCAATCGTTAGTTTAGTGATGGTCTTGCTGATTAATTCTGTTGGATTATAGATACTGAAGGTGCCAAATGCGGGGCCTTTTCCCAAGCCCGACCCTATATGTCCTCGTTCAGTGCGTGGTAGCCGTTTACCGTACATAAACATTGCGCGTCTGCTCATGGCCGGGCCGGCGATCAGGTTTTCGCTGGTGGCTTCTTCCATGAACCCTTCAGGCGCGATGACTCTTAGGCTCTGTTTCTCTTCGTCACTTAAATGAGACAGTATGCCGTTGATACCGCCAAAGTGATCGATATGGCTATGGGTAAATAAAACGGCACTTACCGGCTTGCGTTCAAGGTGCTGCATGGCGAACGAAAAAGCTTTAGAAGCGGTTTCGCTTGATGTTAATGGGTCAACAATGATCCAGCTATTATCGCCTTTGATCAGCGTCATATTCGCTAGGTCGAAGCCGCGTAGTTGGTAAATTCCTGGCACAACTTCAAATAATCCGTGAATGTTATTCAAGGTTTCTTGACGCCATAAGCTCGGATTGACGCTATTGGCCGCTTTGCCTTTCACAAAGGAATAGTCGGGCATGCTCCAGATTTTGTGACCATCTTTATGCTGAACGGAAAGGTCGGAATCTTGTGCGATTAAGCCCCTGCGAGCATTATCAAAATCCTCTTGATCCTCAATAGGCAAGTTCTTATAACTTAATTTATTGGCTGCAATGGTGGCGGGTGTAGGTGCTGAATGCCCCGCTGCATCTGCACCTTCCTCGTAAGGAAGGTGGTCGGAACAGGCTGTGAATAAACTGCAGATTAACAACGTGCCTATGTATAGGATATTTCGATCTTGAGCTGGCTTATAGTCTAAGTTGAATGAAAATGGCTTCATTTGTATAGCTCGCTGTGATGTATGGAGAGGTGGCTGAGTAAGCTTTATTTGCAGGCAAATCTAAGGCCTTTGTAGGATAGGCAAGATTTTAGTTTCTTGCTAGCGGGGCTTAATCCGACTGTTGATTCGAGTAGTTTCAGTTTTTCATTCTGATAAAAACGTGTCATGTCTAAAGATGTCCAGCCTTGGTCTGTAAATTCAAAGGTGTGGTGTAGCTCGGTGTTTTTACCCGCGTTCTTTTTAACAGTACTATCGTGTAGCTCCAAGTCTTTAGTCAGCCAGGCATGCTTCTTTTCAGTTGTGCCGAGTGCTGCGTCTTGAAATTTGAATTCAGGTGCGTAATTAAGTGTGTAATAGCACTTGTAGGTATTGTGGCGAATTACATCGCAGGACAAAATTTCTAAATTTGAAATGATGTGGTCAACTTGAAGGAAAACGCCCCTTGATGTAATCGGCATACTAAAAGTGTGATCATCTTTAATGCTTAGTGTGTAGGCTGATTGAGCCCATACTTTTTCCATAGTTCGATAAAGTAGTTTAGTGATGGTGCTTTCATCTGGAAAGGGGGCGTTGTAATCAGTGGAAAACGTGCCGTCATCAGTTAGTTGGCCGAGTTCAAAGTCGCTGTAATAGTATTTCAGTTGCGTCAGCAAATAAGCTTCATCTAGTTGACCTCGTTCTGAAATCAGCAAGACATTATGTCGGTCTACTAGTAACGATATTAAGGTTTGCCCTTGGGGTGAATTTTGATCCATATTTGCCACGAATAAAGTTTGTAGTGTCTCAATTTTTTCTGGGTTCTTTGCGTTGTCCATAGCAAATTGAAGCTCGGTCATACTCTTTGAAATGACTGAATCTCTGTTTTTTAACACCTCTCTTCGGGCAAGTTTAACTTTTTCTTCAAATAGAAAATGTTGGTAACGCTGATGGAATCTGTTTAGCCAAATTTTGCTGTTTTCTATCGCTTTCAAACCAAAGCCGAAATTGGGTAATTGAGACAAATCTATGGCAAGTAAAGGTATGAGAATATTATGAATAGCGAGCTGAATCGATGAGGCTATCTGATCTTTAGTGCTTTGTTTGTCGCTCGAATTTTGTAGATTTTCTTGTAGTTCTAGTAGATTGTTGAGTAATAAAAAGGCGGAGGGTAAGTCCTCCGTTTTAGCATTTGTGATGGTTTCTGATTGCTCGTATTGTAAAGTATGGTTTTCAGGCAAGGTTTGAAATATTTGTTCTAGCGCTGTTCCCACGACCAATTCACTATGCTTATCCAGAAACGCTGAAAGTACGCTTTTTGCTTTTTTTCTCAGGTGTTCCGCATCGTAGGTTTCGATCTTATCTAGCAAAGCTAGTCGTGGACTATAGCCCCATTGCGCTAGATTGAAGACTTCATTAAATGCATCAGGGTCTAATAATCCAGGTGCATTAATGGTGCTCTCAAGTGAGTTAATCATGCTCTCCTTGTATTGCCAATATAACAATGCTGCCAAGTGTGCTTGATGGGCGGTATCAAAGTTTTTGTCTTTTGCGCGCCATTTCTTTTCTTCTCTCTCTTGCTGCCAGTCGTAGGGGTAAACTTCAGTCATTGGTGTTATGTAGAGCACAGAGTCATTTAGGATGCGGGTGCCTATTGCCCATTTGACTTGATTGTTATTCTGCCATTGCGCCCAGGGGGAGTCAGCTTGATCCATTTTGCAGCTATTCACTTGCCTGGCGAAAGCATATCGTTGTGCTTGACTTAAAGCGAAGAAACGAGGGAAGTAGGCCTGATTAAAATACGCCTCGGTATAGATGTAACTATAAGGGAATAACCGCCCCTGATAATTTTCTGCATAGCTTATGTCGAAAGGGGGGAGTGCGTCCATCCAGTTGATAAATGCTGCGCATTGTTGTTTGCTGGCTTTGTCTTTTAATAGGCTGAGGTCAAGCTTTCCTTTAAAAAGTTCACTCTCTTTATAGCAAGATTTCGCCCCCTTAAAAAATTCACGCTTATTTTTCTTCGTTAATGATTGGAAGCTATTTGCAAAGGCCTTTTGGAATATATCGTCTTGTAATAACGCTGAGGGGAAATGGTCCTGCTTTTTTATCGCCTGGATTATTTCCGTTGGTAAATAGTCTTGTTTGAGTACTGACTGATGGATTGTCGAATCGTCAAGACGGTCTAAGTGGTAAGGTGAAATGCCATATTGATTGAAATAAGAAAACCAGCGTTCATAAGCCTTGCAAGCCCGGCTGGCATGCTGGTATCCGTTGCGTATTAAGCCTGCTGTGATCAAACCCTCTTTCCGTTGAAGGAAATCCAAGTCGTCAAAAACAGTGTCGTCATCAATGTTATCGACGACTTCTTTCCAGTCAAAGGTTTCACTTTTGAGTGTGATTACTTTTAAGGGGTTAATTTCTGTTGGTTCATGGACATAAAGTTTAACGGTTGATACCGCTTGTTTATATTTGTCTTCGCAGTAGTCAGATACACGTTCAGCGGCATCCGCATAAAAATCGGCATCCTTTTTTATCTCGCTTATCTGTGTGGGCGGAATAATCACCTTTATCGACATGGCTTGGGCGCAATTTTGTTCGGGGTAGCTTCGATACCAGATACCGTCTTCTACAAAGAGTGCTTGGCTTTGGGTTGCATAGGGAATTGAATCGATATGGGCAGTTTTTGATGCGCATGCGGTAAGCGTTATGACAGCATAAACAAGCAGGGTGAAATTAATGATGCAGGTGGTGTAGTGTGCAGTGCGCATGTCGTGCCTAATTATTATTTTTTTGAGAAGAGTCTTGGAAAGAGAATCTTATCATGAAATGTCGACGTCTTTGACGGGAATGAATATCTGACAGAAGAATGTGACTTAGGTCTATTACTATAAATAAATACACGGCCTTATCAAAACATACAAGTGTTCGCTCTAATTTCTCTATTATTCTAATGAGGTTGACTTGATCAACACATTTTCCAATAAGATAAAAATAAGAGAGAAAATATGTACACAACTAAAAATAAAACGCAAAAACTACGCTCAGCGGCGAGTGTGCTCAGTTTGGCGATTGCTTCCTTATCTCTGCCTTCATTGGCTCAGGCAGGCGCGCATAATGATTATGCTGCACCTGTTCCCGTGCCCTCGGCACCTGAATATAACTGTAAATGGTATCAGCCAATTTGTATTGCGGCTTATGATTTTGCCTATGCAGGGTATTTGATTGAAAAGGCGCAGGTTAATGCATTTAATTATTCAAATCGCTATAACAGTAAATACCCTATTGTGCTTGTTCATGGCGTATCGGGCTTTGACAAAGTAATTGGTGTGGTGGAGTATTTTCAGGGTATTCCTGCAGCCTTGCGTGGTGGTAATGCGGTGGTTTATACGCCTAATGTAACCGCTTGGGATACTGCGCAAGCAAGAGGTGAGCAGCTGCTTGATTATATTCAAAATGTTGTTCTGCCAGAAACGGGTGCCAGTAAAGTGCATCTGGTAGGACATAGCTTAGGTTCTCCAACCTCGCGTTATGTGGCGGGTGTAGATCCAGGAGTGGTTTCTTCAGTAACCTCTATCAATGGTATTAACTACGGTTCGGGTTTTGCTGATTGGGGTATTGAGAATATTGTGGGTGGTCCTCTAGAAGGCATTGCGGAAGATTTAATTAATCTGACTGGTGATGTCCTGGATGCGCTTGCGGGTAACCCAGAATACTCAAGTGATGCACTTGAGACGATTAAATTTATGTCAACTGAAGGTGCGCTTGCATTTTCGGAAGATTTTCCAGATGGTGAGCCAGCATCGTATTGTGGTGATGGGGCAAACTTGGTGAATGGTATTCATTACTATTCTTGGGGCAGTACGGGTACCTTCACTAATGTGCTTGATGTTAGTGATCCTTTGTTAGCCTTGACGGATGCTTTGGGTTATTACAATGGAGAAGCGTCTGACGGATTAGTCGCTAAGTGCTCTCAACATTGGGGTGAAAATATCCGTGATGATTACTGGGGGAATCACTTAGATGCGACAAATATGTTGTTTGGTTTGCATAACTTGTTAGAAACAAACCCTAAGACGCTTTATGAAAATCATGCGGCGCGTTTTAGAGGTATGGCGCTTTAATTGAGTTGAAATTAGCTCTTTTTAAGTGTTAATAAGGCCGCCTTTTATAGGCGGTTTTTTTTGGGGTCAGGTTATTGTGTGGGCTTTTTGGCATTAAATAGTATTATTGTTTAGAATTATCAAAACATACAAGTGTTCGCTGTATTATGCGTTTATATTTGATCCTGAGGTTTTACCTACTCCAGTGATGATCTGAAGGTTACTTGATACATGACCTGCTAGATTGTGCGTAAACTAAATAAACAATGGTGACAAGGGAGGCGTTTAATGCGTCAGCTTTGCTTCTCTCTTTATGACGCTTAGTGAGTATTTAGTTTTTGTGGGAGCGCTTTTGTGCTCCCTTTTTTTATGCCTTTCTTTTTGAAGTGATGTCGTTACTTTTGATTCGGTCGCTTATTGAATCACAATTCGCGTTTTGTTAGCTGGCGATAAAATATATGAAGGCGTCATGCCGAGCATCGATCGGAAAGTATGTGCGAAATGAGAGGAGTCTGTAAAGCCAGCT
>ENA-OSET01001156-OSET01001156.1-sediment-metagenome-genome-assembly--contig:-NODE-1156-length-27914-cov-4.191723_pt1 | contig 27914 bp, 20 predicted proteins | sample MGYA00237882_ERZ534229 | MGnify/ENA primary metagenome ERZ534229 (study PRJEB26408, sample SAMN06266212) | sediment metagenome | isolation source: Hudson Canyon methane seep mesocosm | place... | reverse complement strand
CACGGCGTCGGATGGCAGAACTGGACTACCGAGTGGCGCTCGCCGGGACCATCGGATACCACACGGTGGATACCCGGCGGAATCAACCCGTTGGTCAGGTGGTCGAGCATGATCCCCGTGTTGACAATGAGGTGGCGGTCGGGGGGGACGGCGTCGATCCAGGCGTCGTTGGTCCGGACCTGGAGGCCGGGCGCCGTGGCCCGGGGTAGGGCGGTGATCAGGTTGATGTCGCCGTGCTCGGCCGCCCAGACGTGCTCGTCGCCAGGAGCCAGGTCCATCGACGGATAGTGAAGGGCCCGGGTGAGGGCCGCCCCGTCGCGGAGCATGACGTCGAAGTAGCCCTCGTCCACGCCCAGCCCAACGGCCAGAATCCGCAGTACCCGACGCTGCAGATCCAGGATCGTGTGGTGGAACTCCATGAGAACCTCGGTGGTCCCGGGCAGGTCCTCGTCGGGCAGGGTCGGATCGCCGTAGCGGTGGGGGTAGCGCAGGCGCAGCGGATGCCCAGCGGGTACCGGCGCACTCCAGTTGAGCATCTCCTTGAAGTCCGGCACGTCGGATACGGCGGCCGTCTCCACCAGCAGGCCCGTGTAGCCGGTCTGCCCGTTGGATCCCGGTACCGTGCACCGGTCCTTGCGGTCCTGGGGGAGCGAGAAGAAGGCAGCCAGGCGACCGTAGGCATCGTCCAGTAGGTCCTCGGAGAGGTCGTGCCGGACGTACACGAACCCGGTGGCCAGGCTCCGCATGGTGCCGTCGACCACGGCCGCCCGGGTCGCCGAATCGCCTGACTCGAAGGCCGGGAGGTCGACGTCGAGGATGGGAGACGGCTGGGCCATGGCCGACACGTTAGGCCGACCAGCACCATGGGCGGCCGGGCCCAAGGTCCCGGCTATCTGAAGACGGCCACGAGGCGCGCGATTCTGAGCGCCCCGGAGCCCGGTCCGACCACACCTCGCGCGACTGCCAGGAAAACCTGTCCGACAGGGTGGGGATTCTCTTGACACGGTTGTAATTACATGCGTGCAATTCATTTCCGGGTCGCGCTCGCGAACTCCCCGAACCACCGCCCGGTGGCCACTCGAGGGGACACGCGTCGCTCCGGGAACGGACGAGGCGAACTGTGGCAGCGGGAACACCGGCGGGACGACCGGGGGAAAGAGGGACTGGGCGATGACCGTCACCGAGGATCGCATCGGCGGACCGGACACCGAGTCGACCGGCGCCACGGCCATGCGGGTGCGGAAACGCAACGGTGACCTGGAGCCGGTCGACGTCAACAAGATCGTGCGGGCCGTTGAACGGTGCGCAGCCGGTCTCCCCGGCGTCGACCCGATGCGGGTGGCTACCCGGACCATCTCCGGCTTATGCGACGGCGCCACCACCGAGGAGCTCGACGAACTGTCCATCCGGACCTCGGCTGCCTTCATTGTCGAGGAGCCCAACTACTCCCGCCTAGCCGCCCGCCTCTTGTCCACCGTGATCGACAAGGAGGTCCGAAACCAGGACATCCACTCGTTCTCCCAGTCGGTAGCCGTGGGCGTCGACCAAGGCCTAATCGGTGCCGAGGTGGCCGGTTTCGTGGCCACTAACGCCCGGAAGCTCAACGACACCGTGGAGGGCGAGCGGGACCAACTGTTCGAGTTCTTCGGCCTGCGTACCGTTTACGACCGCTACCTCCTGCGGCACCCCGAGAACCGCATGGTGGTGGAAACTCCCCAGTACTTCTTCCTCCGAGTGGCCTGCGGCCTCTCCACCTGCCCCGAGGAGGCCATCCGCTTCTACCGGCTCATCTCGTCACTGCAGTACCTCCCGTCCAGCCCGACCCTCTTCAACTCAGGCACCAGCCACCCCCAGATGTCGAGCTGCTACCTGCTGGACTCACCGGAGGACAGCCTCGACGGCATCTACAAGCGGTACACCGACATTGCCAAGCTCTCGAAGTTCGCCGGCGGCATCGGCGTGGCCTGGCACCGGATCCGCTCCAAGGGCTCGCTCATCCGGGGCACCAACGGCCTGTCCAACGGCATTGTCCCGTGGCTGAAGACTCTGGACAGTTCGGTGGCCGCCGTGAACCAGGGCGGACGGCGAAAGGGGGCGGCCTGTGTCTACCTGGAGTCCTGGCACGCTGACATCGAGGACTTCCTGGACCTCCGGGAGAACACCGGCGACCCCACCCGCCGCACCCACAACCTGAACCTGGCCAACTGGATTCCGGATCTGTTCATGGAGCGGGTGGAAAAGGATTGGAAGTGGTCGCTGTTCGATCCACGAAAGGTCCCCCACCTCACCGACCTGTACGGCGCCGAGTTCGAGGCTGCCTACCAAAAGGCCGAGGAGGAGGGCATCTACGAACGCCAGGTCCCGGCCCGCGAGCTCTACAGCCGCATGATGCGCTCTCTGGCCCAGACCGGTAACGGCTGGATGACGTTTAAGGACGCCTCAAACACGAAGTGCAACCAGACGGGTACCGAAGGACGGGTGGTGCACCTGTCCAACCTGTGCACGGAGATCCTGGAGGTCACCGACCAGTCGGAGACCGCGGTGTGCAACCTCGGCTCGGTGAACCTCGGGGCCCTAGTGGCCGACGGGGTGTTCGATTTCCAGCGCCTGGCTGAGGTGGTTCGCCTGGCTGTTCCGTTCCTGGACCGGGTGGTCGACATCAACTACTACCCCACTGAGGAAGCGTCGACCTCGAACAACGCGTGGCGCCCGGTCGGCCTGGGTCTCATGGGCCTCCAGGACGTGTTCTTCAAGCTCGGCCTCCCCTTCGACGGGCCAGAGGCCCGTGACCTCTCGAAGCAGATCTCTGAAGAGATCTACTTCAACGCCCTATGGGCTTCGACGGAATTGGCCGAGGCCTCTGGACCCCACGACAACTTCGCCCTCACCCGGGCGGCCACGGGCGACCTGCAGTTCGACCTATGGGGAGTGGAGCCGACCGACGCCGCCCGCTGGGAAACCCTGCGGGCCCGAGTGGCCGAGCATGGCCTCCGGAACTCGCTGCTCATCGCCATCGCCCCCACGGCGACTATCGCCTCGATCGCCGGATGCTGCGAGTGCATCGAACCCCAGGTCTCGAACCTCTTTAAGCGCGAGACGCTGTCCGGCGAGTTCATGCAGATCAACCGGTACCTGGTGCGTGAACTCCAAGACCGGGGGCTGTGGAACGAAGCCATGGCCAACCGGGTCAAGATGGCCGAGGGATCCATCCAGGACGTGGAGGGCATCACGGACGACCTGAAGGACGTCTATCGCACGGCGTGGGAGATCCCGATGCGATCCCTGATCGACATGGCTGCCGAACGCGGTGCCTTCGTTGACCAGAGCCAGTCGCTGAACCTGTTCATGGAGTCCCCGACCATCGGAAAGCTCAGCTCCATGTACCTGCACGCATGGAAGTCCGGGGTGAAGACCACCTACTACCTGCGTTCCCGACCGGCCACCCGTATCAACAAGACGACCACCGGTGGTCCGATCGACGGTCCCGGAAGTGGGGAGACGGTTGCAATGCCGACCTTCACAGACGAGGAGGCCGCCGCATGTTCGCTGGAAAACCCCGAGTCGTGTGAGGCGTGCAACTGATGGCCCTGGCAGAAGTTCCGTACGAGGCATCAGCCGACGCTGCAGCACCCACGCCCACTCCGACCACGCGGCGGGCCAACATCCTGGACCCGGGCTTCGACCTGACACTCCGACCAATGCGCTACCCGGTGTTCTACGAGATGTACCGGGATGCCATCAAGAACACGTGGACGGTCGACGAGATCGACTTCTCCGACGACCTCGTCGACCTGGACCGCAAGCTCCTACCGGCAGAGAAGCACCTCATCAACCGGCTGGTCGCATTCTTCGCGACCGGTGACTCGATCGTGTCCAACAACCTGGTGCTGAACCTGTACCAGCACATCAACGCACCCGAAGCCCGGATGTACCTGTCGCGCCAGCTCTACGAGGAGGCGCTGCACGTCCAGTTCTACCTGACGCTGCTCGACAACTACATCCCCGAAATGGAAGAACGGGAAGCCGCCTTCGCAGCGATCCACAACATCGATTCGATCGCCCAGAAGGGCGAGTTCTGCTTCAAGTGGATGCGGTCGGTAAACGGCCTCGACGAGTTGCACACAGACGCCGATCGCAAGACCTTCCTCCTCAACCTGATCTGCTTCGCCACCTGCATCGAGGGATTGTTCTTCTTCGCCGCCTTCGCCTACGTGTACTTCCTGCGCTCCAAGGGGCTGCTGAACGGCCTGGCCGCCGGCACCAACTGGGTGTTCCGCGACGAGAGCTGCCACATGAACTTCGCCTTCGAGGTGATCAACACGGTTCGCTCCGAGCAGCCCGAACTGTTCGACGAGGAGCTCAGTTCCCAGATCTACGCCATGCTGGACGAAGCCATCGAATGCGAGTACCGGTTCGCCGAGGACCTCCTGGGTCAGGGCGTGCCGGGTATGTCCACCGCCGACACCAGGCAGTACCTCCAGTTCGTGGCCGACCAGCGGCTCGTCCAGCTGGGCCTGGACCGGGCCTACAACGTCAGGAATCCCTTCGGATTTATGGAGTTGCAGGACGTCCAGGAGTTGACCAACTTCTTCGAGCGCACCGTCGCCGCCTACCAGACGGGCGTCGAGGGAGCAGTCGCCTTCGACGAGGAGTTCTAACCCGGTCTGGACCAGTTACCCGGGTTGACCCGGCCCCAAGGGGTCCGACTCAGATGCCCGGTCCGTCGCTGCCACGGCGACGCAGGGCCACCACGCCGGCACCCAGCGCCAGAACGGCGGCAAGACCCAGAGTCGCCATGCCCATCCCACGGTCGGCCCGGTCGACCGGCATGGCGGCCACCTTCTCCAGGGTGTCGGACGGCGACACCGTCGTAGGCGAACTGGTGACCTTCGGCTCCGAGGTGGGTACGGCCGTCGTGACGATCCCGGCCGGAGAAACCGTCGTCGTCGTGGGCGGCGGACCAGTCGTCGTCGCGCCAGTCGACAGGTCGACGGCGGGCCGGGGCCGAAAAGGCCCGGACACCTCGTAGGTGACGCCGACGTGTCGGCCCTCCACACCATCACCCCAGTCGATGGCCTCCACCACATCACGCACCAGGGCCTCGCCCCGGCCACGCAACGAGCTGACGTAGAGGCGGGTTCCGGAGGGATCGAAGCACGGGCCGGTGAGCGCCGAGAACCGGTGGTCGTCACCCACCATCCGGCAGAACGGGGCCACGAAGCCCTCGGTGCCGATCAGCACCAGCTCCATGTCTCCCCGATCCTCGGCCACGAACAGGTCGCCGGAAGCGGGTGCGACGGTCAGGTCACCGATCCCCACCAACGGCTGGCGGTGGCCGGAACCGTCCCAGACAACCGAGTGGCGCTGGGTGGGCAGGTCCACAGCGTGGACCCGGTCATCCAGCGCGGTGGTGAAGAGCAGGGAACCGTCATGCACCCAGACGCCGCCTCCCATGGGCGTGACGAATCCATCGGCTGCCTGTACCCGGGTGGGGGCAACGCCGCCCGACGGGTCGGATACTGAAATCCACGAGACGCCACCCTCGGGGTCCACGACCATCGCCTCCAGGGGCCCGTCGGCCAGCGCAGCACCCGATGCCGACCCGGTGAGCATGGTGAAGCGGTACAGGCGGCCGTCACGGTGAGCCTCGGTCAGATAGCAGTGGCCACCGACCGGGTCGACGGCGACGGACCCGTGGGTGCGGACACCCAGGGCATTGCGTGGCACCGGTGGAGAACCACCCATCGGGTCGCACTCCCAGACCCTGCCATCGCCCTGATGGGCCTCCTGGCAGGAGAGCCACGTGCCCCACGGCGTGGTGGCGCCACGGCTGTTGGAATGGCTGCCCTCCAGGATCGGGTAGGCATCGAGGATCGAGCCGCCGGAGTCGAACCTGATCGACGAGGCACCCCCGGCCGACTCACCAATGGTCTGGAAGTCGAAGACCTCGTGGTTGCAGGCCAGGATCCAACCGCCGTCCGGCACCGGGAAGGTCCCCTTCCCATCCGGGAACAGCGGCCATGTGTAGTCCATGGCTCCGACCCCGGCACCGCCCACGGCCACGATGCGCGACGAGAACCCCTCGGGTAGGACGAGGCCATTCTCGTCAGGCGTACGACCATCCAGGGAGCCGTAGGGGCCGGGAGTCGGCGACGATGCCAGGGCCGCCAACCCGGTCTGCGCCGAAGCCGTACCACCCACTCCCAGGATGGCCGAGGCGACCGCCGTACCACCCAGGGCCAGGCCGTTCCGGAGGACGGCCCGTCGGTGCACCGGTCAGCCGCCGAATGCTTCTAACAGGCGCTCGGCCGCGGCTGAAGGCGTGGTCAGGCCGTCGAGGACCTCGGCCTCTGCCGCCCCCAGGAGCGCCAGTACCGCTGGATCGCGGCGCAGCGAGTCCAGCAGCCGGGCCTCCACCATCGACCACATCCAGGACAGCCGCTGTGCACGGCGTCTGTCCTCCCACTCCCCGGTGGCGGTCATCAGGGACCGGTGGTCACCTATGCGATTCCAGAGGTCGTCCAGGCCGTCACCGGTCTGGCCGGAACATGACATGACCGGCGGGGTCCATGTGGGACTGGCCGGGTGGGTGAGGCGCAGGGCCGCGGAGTAGTCCCGCACCGCGGTCCGTGCCGCTGGAACGTTGTCACCATCCGCCTTGTTGACGGCGATCAGGTCGGCCATCTCCAGCACGCCCTTCTTGATGCCCTGCAACTCGTCACCGGCACCGGGCAGCATCAGGACCAGGAAGAAGTCGACCATGGCGGCCACCACGGTCTCGGACTGGCCGATCCCGACCGTCTCCACCAGTACCACGTCGTGTCCGGCAGCCTCCAGGACCATCACCGTCTCCCTGGTGGATCGGGTCACGCCACCGAGGGTCCCAGCGCTGGGCGAGGGCCGCACGAAGGCCGAGGGGTCGTTCGAGAGGCGCGGCATGCGTGTCTTGTCCCCGAGGATGCTCCCTCCCGTCACCGTGCTGGTCGGGTCCACCGCCAGGACGGCCACCCGGTGGCCGGCGGCGGTGAGCATCGAACCGAGGGCCTCGATGAAGGTGCTCTTGCCTACGCCCGGCACGCCGGTGATGCCCACGCGCTGGGCATCACCGGCGTGCGGTGCCAGCGCATCGAGCAGCAGGCGGGCATCGGCCCGGTGGTCCGGCCTTGTGGACTCCACGAGCGTCACCGCCCGGCCGACCGACGCGCGGTCGCCGCTCAGGACACCTTCGACCAGAGCGTCTACGGCCATTTCCGGTCGCCTATCAGGACAGCCGGTCGAGCAACTCGACCGCTGCCTCGGCAATGACGGTTCCCGGCGGGAACACGGCGGCGGCCCCGGCGGCCAGCAACGCAGCATGGTCCTGCTGTGGGATCACGCCACCCACCACTATGGCGATGTCGGAGCGCCCCTGGGCAGCCAACTCGTCACGCAACTCCGGAACAAGGGTGAGGTGGCCGGCCGCAAGGGAGCTGACGCCGACGACGTGGACATCGTTCTCGACCGCCTGACGGGCCACCTCGCCGGGGGTGGAGAACAGCGGGCCGATGTCCACGTCGAACCCCAGGTCGGCGAACGCCGTGGCTATGACCTTCTGTCCACGGTCGTGGCCGTCCTGGCCCATCTTGGCCACGAGGATTCGCGGGCGCCGACCGTTGGTCGCCTCGAAGTCGACGACGCGACTGCGCGCCGCTCCGAGGATCTCGCCGTCACCCATCTCGCTGCTGAACACCCCGGAGATCGTACGGACCTCGGCCACGTGGCGCCCGAACACTTTCTCGAGGGCGTCGCTTATCTCCCCGACCGTGGCCCGGGCACGTGCTGCGTCTATCGCCAGTGCCAGCAGGTTGCCCTCGCCCGACCCGGCACACCGTGTGAGCGCATCCAGGGCCGACCCACAGGCCGCAGCATCACGTTCGGCCCGCAGCCGCTCCAGCCGGGCCACCTGATCGGCCCGCACCTGGGCGTTGTCCACCCTTAGCACCTCGACCTCGTCCCGGGTCTCGGGTTGGTAGCGGTTGACCCCGATGACCGACTGCCGACCGGCGTCGATCCGGGCCTGGGTCCTGGCCGCAGCCTCCTCGATCCGCAGCTTCGGGATTCCGGCCTCGATGGCGCGTGCCATGCCTCCCATCTCCTCCACCTCTGCGAGGTGGGCCATGGCACGTGCCGCCAGGTCGTGAGTGAGCCTCTCCACATGGAAGCTGCCTCCCCACGGGTCAACCACACGGCAGGTGCCGCTCTCCTGCCGGAGGAACAGCTGCGTGTTGCGGGCGATCCGGGCCGACGAGTCGGTGGGCAGGGCGAGGGCCTCGTCGAGAGCGTTGGTGTGGAGCGACTGGGTGTGTCCCTGGGTGGCCGCCATGGCCTCGACGCAGGTCCGCACCACATTGTTGTAGACGTCCTGGGCGGTGAGGCTCCAGCCAGACGTCTGCGAGTGGGTTCGCAGCGAGGAGGACTTCGGATCCTCCGGCGAGAACCTCCGCATGAGTTCGGCCCAGAGCAGGCGGGCGGCCCGCAGCTTCGCCACCTCCATGAAGAAGTCCATTCCGATGGCCCAGAAGAAGCTCAGTCGCGGGGCGAATGCATCGATGTCCAGACCGGCCTCCACCCCAGCCCGGACGTACTCCAGGCCGTCAGCCAGCGTGTAGGCCAACTCCAGGTCGGCGGTAGCCCCCGCCTCCTGCATGTGGTAGCCGGAGATCGAGATTGAGTTGAACCTGGGCATCTCGGCGCTGGTGAAGGCGAAGATGTCGGAGATGATCCGCATGGACGGGGCCGGCGGATAGATGTAGGTGTTCCGGACCATGAACTCCTTGAGGATGTCGTTCTGGATGGTCCCGGTGAGCTGCGCCGGAGCCACGCCCTGCTCCTCGGCCGCCACCACGTAGAGGGCCAGTATTGGCAGCACAGCGCCGTTCATGGTCATCGAGACGCTCATGCGGTCCAACGGGATGCCCTCAAAGAGCATCCGCATGTCCAGGATCGAGTCGATTGACACGCCGGCCATGCCGACGTCGCCGGAGACACGCGGATGGTCGCTGTCGTAGCCCCTGTGGGTGGCGAGGTCGAACGCCACCGACAGGCCCTTCTGGCCGGACGCCAGGTTCCGCCGGTAGAAGGCGTTGCTCTCCTCGGCGGTCGAGTAGCCGGCGTACTGACGAACGGTCCATGGCTGGCTGGCGTACATCGTGGGGTACGGCCCGCGCAGGTACGGCGCAGCACCGGGCCAGGTCTCCATGAAGTCCAGGCCAGCCACGTCGGATGCGCTGGACAGCGGCGCCACGACAAGGCCCTCGGGGGTCTCGTTGGCCAAGTCCGCGGGCGTGCGACCCACCTCGCTGCGAACCCGGTCGGCCCACGCCTCGCGGTCATCGGACGGGCCCGGGGCAGGACCCAGCTGAACGGTCGTGAAGTCGGGTATCCCGGTCATCGGACCACCCCCAGGTCATCCAGTGTCCGGGACAGGAGGTCGACGACGTCGACACCGGCGTGGATGAACTCGTCCACGCCGGAGGCACGCAGGTCGTCCTCGTCGTCTCCGGCTCGGCCGGCCAGGTAGACGCGCTGCACACCGGCCGCCTTCAGTCCTCCGGCGACGGTCGCGGCCTCGGAGCGATAGCGCTCGTCGGAACCACAGAGAACCGCTACCAGGGCGCCCGCTGCATCGAACCCAGCGCCACCAGAACCGTCGGGACCGGGGGCCCGTGTCGCTCCGGCCGGATCACCTGGCTCCACGGCACGGATGCCCGCCACGCCGAAGAGGTTCTTGGCGAACGTGGACCGTGCCATGTGCTCCGCTAAAGGTCCGAGGGTGACGAGCAGGACGGTCGGCACGGGGTCACTGGCCACCACGGCATCACGCAGGGCCTCGAACGGCTCCGACCGCCGCCTCAGCGGCAGTGGGCCGGTAGGCGAGGCAGGGAGCGGCTGCCTCTCCAGCAGAACCTCCTCGACGTTCGGGAACTCTGAAACCCCGGTGACCGACTCGCTGAGGTCGGCGAGGCGACCGGCACGCTCGCTCCAGCACGCCTCGGCCTCTGCAGCCAGCCGGCCGGACGCCAGGGCCACAGCCATCCCCCCGTCTGCCTCAATCTCTTGGAACCGCTCCCAGGCCTCCATGGCCAGCCGTGCCGTGAGGTCCTCCACGTACCAGGAGCCGCCGGCCGGATCGATCACCCTGGCCAGCCCGCTCTCCTCCAGGAGCACGAGTTGCAGGTTGCGGGCCGTGCGGCGTCCGAACTCGTCGGGTCGTCCCAGGGCGCTGTCAAAGGGCCTGACCGTCACTGAATCAGCCCCGCCGGTTCCGGCTGCGAACGCCGCCACCGTGGACCGGAGCATGTTCACCCACGGGTCCCAGCGGGTCAGCATGACCGCAGAGGTGATCGCGTGCTGCTGGGGTGCCCGGTCCCCCATGTCGGCCCCCGAGGCCTCCGCTACGCGGGCCCAGAGCCGACGAGCGGCGCGGAACCTGGCCATGGTCAGGAACTGGTCGGCATCGGCGGTGAGCGTGAAGGTCAACGACCGCAGTGCCTCGGACAGCGACAGGCCATGGTCGAAAAGGGCCCGCAGGTACGCCACACCTGTGGCCAGGCCGGCGGCCAGTTCCCGGGCATCGCTCGTTCCGGCATCCGCGTAGGGGGTCGTGTCGACGGTGACCGGCCTGACACCAGGAAGGCCACGAGCCCGGTCGATGACGGCCAGAGAGCCGGCGTCCAGACAGGCGACACCCGGGACATCTGGACCCCCGTGGCGTGCGTGCACCCCCATCGGGTCCAGGCCCAGGTCACCGCGCCGGTCGCCCTCCGGCACAGAGCGCTCCTCCCACAGGTCGAGCATCCACCCGGCCACCTCCACCGAGCGGGGCCCCGGCACGAGGGCCACCGTCGTCATCTCGAGGTGGACGCCGTCCAACACGCCGTCTAGGTCACGGAGCGATTCGATGCCGATGGCCATGGGGTCCAGCAGCACCGAGGTGGAGCCTCGCAGCAGCTCGTCCAGGACCACGGCGTTGGAGGCGCCTATCCCCTCCTCGACCACGAAAGAGCGGACGTCCCAGCCATCCACCACTTGGCCGGAGGACCTACGCCCACGGGTGAAGGTCCCAGCGCCCGGCAGGCCGGCCGGATCACCGGCCGTGGACGACTGATCGGACCCGTAGACGACAGGTATACGAATCCCGTCCGCTGTCGTGGTGGCCAGCGAGTCCACTGTGCGTCCCCTGAGCCCTACCTCAGCCAGCGCCATCCAGGCCTCGCGGTCGACCGCCTCGAAGTCGGCAGCGGACACCTCGGGATCGACGCTCTCGCTGGCCATGGGCCGATGGTAGGTGACACCCCACTGCGTCCATGAAGCCATGTGACCGGTGACCCCGGACCCGGCCTTGCCCACCGACCGACCCCTCAGCAAGCCTTCCGGATGTCAGAGGCCTGCATTCCCCTAGGCGGCGGATCGAAACTCCGCAGCCGCAGGTAGACGTGGGTGCGGAGTTTCGATCCACCGCCCCTCCGGCTGCGACCCCGGTGGATCCGGATGCGAGGATTACCGGATGCGAATCACCACCTCCATCAACTACACCACCGACCCGCAGACCGCCGCCGCCCAGGCACGAGAGCTGGAGGCGGCCGGCGTCGACTGCATCTGGATCCCCGAGGCCTACGGCTTCGACGCGGTCAGCCTGCTGGGCTACCTCGCGGCCAGCACTTCCACCGTGGAGCTGGCCAGCGGCATCCTGAACACCTACTCCCGCACCCCGGCCCTGCTGGCCCAGACGGCGGCCGGCCTGGACGCCCTGTCCGGTGGCCGATTCATCCTGGGCCTCGGTGCCTCCGGGCCTCAGGTGATCGAGGGCTTCCACGGCATGCCGTACGACCGACCGCTGACGCGCATGAAGGAGATAATCCAGATCTGCCGGTCCGCCTGGCGCCGTGAGCGCCTCGAGCACGAGGGCAGGGTCTTCACGCTGCCCCTGCCCGCGGACCAGGGAACCGGGCTGGGCAAGCCCCTGAAGATCATCAACCACCTGAAGCGGTCGAACATTCCGATCTACATCGCCGCTCTGGGCCAGAAGAGCGTGGAGGAGACGGCCGCCACTTGCGAGGGCTGGCTTCCGTTCCTCGTCTACCCGGAGCGGATGGACCAGGTGTGGGGAGATGCCGTCAGGGCCGGCAAGGCCCGCCGAGATGACAGCCTCAACGAGTTCGACGTGGTGGCCGGTGGCCTCGTGGCGATCGGCGACGACGCAGCGCAGTACCGCGACTACGCCAGGCCGATGGCCGCCCTCTACATCGGGGGCATGGGCGCCCGTGGGAAGAACTTCTACAACGACGTATGCCGGGACTACGGCTTCGCCGACGAGGCGATCGCCGTGCAGGATGCATACCTGGACGGTCGCAAGGAGGAGGCAGCCGGACTGCTACCGGACGCCCTCATCGAGAACACGACCCTCTGCGGCGACGCGGCCTACGTGGTCGACCGGCTGACCGCCTACTCCGAAGCCGGGGTGACCTCGCTGAACGTGACACCGGTCGGCGGCGAGCCGGCAGCGGTGCTGGGCCGCCTACGCGAGTTGGCAGAGCACGTCTGAACCCGTCGACCGTGCTGACCCTCCGTCAGCCTGCCGGTCGCAACCTCCGTCGGGATGGGCCGGAGCACCTCAGGAGCCATCGACCCGGGTGTCGCTCGGGTCCAGGCGCACACCCACCAGCAGCATCTCGGTGAGGCGCTGCGAAGCCTCCCCCAGCATGAAGTTGACCGACAGTCGGCGCGGCGTCCGCACGTGTCGTGTGCGCCGTGAGGTGGCCCGGACCACCCTGCGGGCCAGGCGGTCGGGATCGGCCTTGGGCATGAGCCGAAACAGGTTCAGCCTGTCGATCACGCTCTGTGTGCTGGCCGAGGAGGAGTTCTCGACGGCGTCCCACATGCGGGTGTCCACCGGGCCGGGGGCCACGAGTGTGGTCCTGACCGGCGACCCCTTCAACTCCATGCGCAGGGCGGCCACGAAGCCGTTGATCCCGGCCTTGGTGGCGCAGTAGGTGGCCATCGACGGGAAGCCGGACGAGCCGGCGATCGACGACAGGTAGACGATGTGGCCGCGGCCGCGATCCAGCATGCCGGGGAGCGCATAGCGGGTCAGCACCATGGGCGCCTCCAGGTTCACCCGTGTGGCGGTCCGGACGTCGGCAGGATCGATGACGGCAGCCATGTCCACGGTTTCGACACCAGCGTTGTTGACCAGAACGTCAATTGGCCCCAGGTCGGCCTCCACGCGCGGCACGAGGGCCTCTACGGCAGCCGGGTCTGAGAGGTCGACCACCACGGCGTGGCCGCCTACCTCGTCGGCGACCGTCCGGAGGTCGCCTTCGGACCTGGCTACGACCACCACGTCGGCACCCGCCGCCGAATATGCCCTGGCAAGAGCCGCACCAATCCCCCGTGAGCCACCCGTTACCAGCACACGTGCGCCGTCAAGATCCATGGGGTGACCGTAGTGCGGAGACCGTGGCCACTCTCCGCCGGACGGTCCAGCTTCCCGACGGCGCTCCGGCCACGGGTACGGTCGGTCCGCGTACCCACCGGAGACCCCGAACCCAGGAGCAACCGTGGCCCAGACCCAGCACGTCGAGCCGTTCAAGATCTCGGTGTCAGACGCACAGGTCGCCGACCTGCGACGGCGCCTCGCCGACACCCGGTGGCCCGACCAGATCCCCGGCTCCGGCTGGGACTACGGCTGCGACCTGGCCTGGTTGCAGGACCTGGCTGCCTACTGGGCGGACGGCTTCGACTGGCGGGCGGCCGAGGCCCGGCTAAACGGCCTAGACCAGGTGGTGACCACCATTGACGGCCAGCGCATCCACGCCATCCACCAGCGGTCCCGCGAACCCGATGCCCTGCCGCTGCTCATCAGCCACGGTTGGCCCGGCTCCGTGGTGGAGTTCCTGAAGGTGATAGGACCGCTCACAGACCCGGCGGCCCATGGCGGCGATCCGGCTGATGCCTTCCACGTCATCGCCCCGTCGCTCCCCGGCTTCGGCTGGTCGGGCCCGACCACCCAGTCCGGCTGGGGCGTAGGTCGCACGGCCATGGCGTTCGCCGAGCTAGCCGCCACATTGGGCTACGACCGCTACGGCGTACAGGGCGGGGACTGGGGGTCCATGGTCTCCCGGCAAGTGGCGGCGGCGGCTCCCGACTCGGTGGTCGGCTGCCACGTCAACATGTTCGCCGGCGGCCCCCCGGGACGCGATGACGACTTCGACGACATCACCGATACCGAGCAGAGGCTCATGGACAGGGGTGCCTGGTACATGGCCGAGGACAACGGCTACTTCCGCATCCAAGAGACGCGACCGCAGACCCTAGGGACGGCCCTGAACGACTCCCCGGCCGGCCTCCTGTCGTGGATCGGCGAGAAGTTCCACGGCTGGGTCGACCACGACGGTGACCCGCTGGACGTCGTAGACCGCGACCAGGTGCTAGCCAACGTCAGTACCTACTGGTTCACCGGCACGATCAACTCCTCGACACGTATGTACTTCGAGACCATGAAGGCCATGGCACGCGGAGAGGGGCTGGCCGAGAACGCCGAGGTGCCGCTGGGGGTATCCGCATTCCCTGCGGAACTCTTCATGTCCCGCCGCCGCTGGGTGGAAGCCACCCACAACGTGACGTTCTGGCGCGAATACGACCGGGGCGGGCACTTCGCGACCATGGAACGCCCCGAGGCCATCGTGGCCGACATACGGGAGTTCTTCAGAGAGCTCCGATGATTACCCCGACAAACTCCACGAGAATGCTGGCCGGCGCCGACGGCGTGGCCATCGCCACCGAGACCCGAGGCCCGGATGGACCTGACGGCCCCCCGATCATCGCCACCACTGGATGGGCCAACGACCGGAGCGTCTGGACGCCCATGGTGGACGACCTCAGCGTCGACCACGCGGTCACCACCTGGGACCTGCGGGGCCACGGTGCCAGCGCGGCGGCGCCTCCCGGCGAGTACACCCGGGCCCACGCCCTGGGCGACCTTGCCGCCGTCCTGGACCTGGCGGGTCGTCCAGCCGTGCTGATGGGCCACAGCCTGGGTGGATTCCTGTCGTTGGCCCATGCCGTCAACCATCCGGAGGACGTGGCCGGCCTGGTCCTCGTGGCCACCGGCCCGGGCTTCCGAAAGGTGGAGGCCCGCGAGCAGTGGAACGAATCGGTGCGGGCCGCAGCGGCCGGGATGGACCTGCCGCCCGGGGTCGAGGAGATCTCGATGCACCACGACGCCCACGTCATCGACCACCTAGCCGAGGTACAGGCTCCAGTCCTGGTTTTGCTGGGCGAACGCGACGTCCGCTTCGCAGCATCGGCCGCGCTCTTCCAGCGGGACCTGGACGTTCACGAGTCGGTGGTCGTGGCGGATATGGGCCACATGGTCCACGTCAAGGCCCCCGCTGAGTGTGCTGCCGCCGTGAGGCGCTTCATGGCGGGCCTGGCCGGCGGGTGAACCGCTGCGTCCCCGGCCGGGCGACCACCGAGTGACCGCCGATCCGCTGGCTCGGATGGTCGAGTTGCCCGGCGGCAGGTTCCTCATGGGCAATGACGAGGGCGGGTACCCGGCGGACGGCGAGGGACCGGTGCGGCCGGTCGTCCTCTCCCCCTTCGCCATCTCGGCCACGGCGGTCACGACCGCCGATTTCGCCGCGTTCACCGAGGCCACAGGACACGTCACCACCGCAGAACGCGAGGGCTGGTCGTTCGTCTTCGCCGGGCACCTGCCCGATGATTTCGAGGCCACGAGGGGCGTCGTGGGTGCCGAGTGGTGGCGGCAGGTATTCGGCGCCGACTGGCGCCACCCCGAGGGCCCCCACAGCGACATCCTGGACCGGATTGACCATCCGGTGGTCCACACGTCGCACATCGACGCTGCGGCGTTCGCCGTCTGGACCGGCGGTCGCCTACCCACCGAGGCGGAGTGGGAGTACGCAGCCAGGGGAGGCCTGGACGGGAAGCGACTGCCGTGGGGAGACGAGAACCGACCCGACGGCCCGGACGACCACAGGTTCAACATCTTCACCGGGACATTCCCTACCGAGAATTCCGCCGAGGACGGGTGGGCCGGGACCTGCCCAGTGGATGCCTTCGCACCCAACGGCTACGGCCTGTACAACTGCTCCGGCAACGTATGGGAGTGGACGTCCGACTGGTTCGGCACCAACCACGTCAACTCGGACGGCGCGCCGCTCATGGATCCGGTCGGCGCGCCGCTGGGTGTGGGCCGGGTGGTCAAGGGCGGCTCCCACCTGTGCCATGACAGTTACTGCCACCGCTACCGGGTGGCCGCCAAGACGTCCAGTCCCCCGGACAGCAGCACCGGCAACCAGGGCTTCCGGCTGGCACGCTGACCTACGACCGGCCCCGCTGCGGTACACCCGTAGCCTTGCGCCCATGGGGCTGCGCAGCGAGTTGAACCGACACGTACCGCCGGCCACCCCCGGCGAGTTCGACGCACCCCGTATCGGCCCACTGGGGGTGTGGCCCCCTGTCGTCCTGGCCCCGATGGCCGGCGTCACGAATGCACCATTCCGCTCCCTCTGCCGGGAGTTCGGGGCGGGCCTCTACGTCAGCGAGATGGTGACAGCCCGTGGCCTGGTGGACGGCCACCTCAAGACGACGCGTCTGGCCCACTTCGATCCCGACGAGTCACCCCGCAGCATCCAGCTCTACGGAACCGAACCGGAGAGCATCCGCCGGGCCGTCGACCTGCTGGTCGGTGAGGGACGGGTCGACCACATCGACATGAACTTCGGATGTCCGATGCCCAAGGTGACGCGCAAGGGTGGAGGGGCGGCCATCCCACTAAAGCCACGGCTGTTCGAGGACATCGTGCGTTCCGCTGTGGCCTCCTCCGGCGACGTACCGGTCACCGTCAAGTTCCGAAAGGGCACTGACGACGACCACCTCACCTTCCTGGAGGCGGGTCGGATAGCCGAAGCGGTGGGGGCTGCCGCCGTCTCACTCCACGCCCGGACCGCCGAGCAGCTGTACTCGGGCGAGGCCGACTGGTCCGCCGTGGCTGACCTGAAGGCCGCCGTGACGGGCATCCCGGTTTTCGGCAACGGCGACGTCTGGGAGCCGTGGGATGCCCTGCGCCTCATGCGGACCACCGGTTGCGACGGTGTGGTGGTCGGGCGCGGCTGCCTGGGCCGACCCTGGCTGTTCGGCGACCTGGCAGCGGTCTTCGGCAACGGAACCTCGGTCGGTGGAGCGGAGCCGGGGGATCCCCCGAGGCTCCGTGACGTCACCGCTGCCATGTCGCGCCATGCCCGTCTGCTGGTCGACTGGGCTGGTCCGCACGGCATAAAGGACTTCCGGAAGCACACCGCCTGGTACCTGAAGGGCTACGCCACGGGCCCGGCGGCGCGTCGGGACCTCCAGACGATCACCCACGTTGACCATCTGGACAGCCTCCTTGCACGTCTGCTGGAGGAGGTGGATCCGGACATGGCGTTGGACCCGGAGTCGCTGCGAATCCCCCGCAGCCACCGCAGTGGTCCGAGGCCCGTGGTCCTGCCTGAGGGCTGGTTGGACGATCCGCTGGACGCTACGCCACCGCCGGAGTCCGCCGAGGTCCTGGTCTCCGGGGGTTGATCCCGGCGCCCGGCTGCTTCGCAGATGCTCCCCGACCACCTGATCCTGGCGTCGGCGTCACCGCGCCGCCTGGACCTGCTCCACCAGGTCGGGCTGGACCCCGAGGTGCGTTCACCCGACGTCGACGAGACCCGTCTCCCCGGCGAGGACGTGGCGGCGATGGTGGAACGGTTGGCGTGTGCCAAGCGGGATGCCGTGGCTGGCGAAGGGGAATGGGTGGTAGCAGCCGACACGGTTGTCGTCGTGGACGGCGAGGCACTGGGCAAGCCAGGAACCCCGGAAAAGGCCACGGCCATGCTGAGGCTCCTATCGGGCCGCTCCCATCAGGTACTGACCGGCGTCGCCGTGGCCGGACCGGTCGGTAGGGCATCCACGACGGTATGTACCGAGGTGACGTGGCGGCAACTCTCCGACGAGGAGGTGGCCGCCTACGTGGCCACGGGAGAGCCCTTGGATAAGGCCGGCGGCTACGGGCTCCAGGGCGGCGGAGCGGACTTCGTGGAGGAGTTGCTGGGCGGCCGGGACAACGTCATCGGCCTACCGGTCACGACCGTGCTGGAACTCCTCTCCACGGTCGGTCCCACCGACGACGGGTGGAGACGCCTGCCCGGGAGCTGAGCGGGAGCCTCAGGCGACTGGTGGCACCAGCCGCTGGCCATCGATGATGAATGTCCGTACGCCCAGCAGCACGACCACCAGAGCGGTCACCGCCGCCGTCCCGAGGATGAGGAACAGGACAGCCACCTGGATCAGCGCCGCCTGCAGGGGATCCACCCCTGCCAGGATGAGGCCCGTCAGGGCACCGGGGAGGAACACCACGCCGGCCGTCCGGGTGATCTCGATCTGGGGCCGCAGCGCCATCCGTAGCGCATCGGATGTCACGTCGCGCACCGCACGGTCCGGTGTGAAGCCGAGGGCCAGCATCGCCTCCACCTCACCGGCCCGGTCCCGGATACCGTCCACTAGACGGGTGGCGGCCACCACCACGACCTTCAGCGAGTTGCCGACCACCATCCCCGAGACGGGCACCAGTACCCGTGCCACCAGGGGGAGGATCCCCAGGGCGAACACGGTGGCCAGTGACACGGCGAGGCCCAGCACGGCACCCCCGGTTGTCATCAGTCCCAGTCCCCGTAGCCGGGGCTCACGGCGACGGGCGGCGTCGCCGGCCACCGGCACCATGGCCGCCACCCATGCCCAGGCCCAAAGGATCGAGGTTCCCTCGTCCAGCAGCAGCGTCAGGGCCCAGCCGGCGAGGACCAGCTGCGCCATAGCGCGCGCCGTGGCCACCACGAGGTCGCGCTCGAGGCCGAGCCCGCGGCCCATGGAGATGCCGGCAACCACAAGCACCGGCACCAGCGACGCCGCCAACCCCCACCAGCCGATGTACACGTCGGTCACCGTCGCACCGTAGCCAGTCGCCAGACACGCCAACCACCGATACCCACACGCCCATCTTGGGGAGTTCGGCTGCGACCCATATCCTGTTAGGCATGCTGAACAGGCGTATCCATGTGCCCCGGGCGGCGGCCGAGGGGCTGGAGGTCTCCGACCTGTCCGTCGCCTACGACGGCCCGCCCGTCCTCACGCACGTGTCCCTGGAAGTCACCGCCGGAGAGATCGTCGCCCTGCTCGGCCCCAGCGGGTGCGGCAAGACCACCCTGCTGCGAACCATCGCCGGCCTCGAACGCCAGCAGGCAGGCACGGTGCGACTCGGCCACCGGATCCTGGATGACGGCACCAGATTCGTGCCTCCAGAGAGGCGCCGCATCGGGATGGTCTTCCAGGATGGGGCCCTCTTCCCTCACCTGGACGTGGGTCAGAACGTGGCCTACGGCCTGCCCCGGGCCGAACGCCGCTCCTCTCGGGTGGCCGACACCCTGGAGCTGGTCGGGCTGGCCGACATGGTCGACCGCATGCCCGGCTCGCTCTCGGGTGGCCAGCAGCAACGCGTGGCGCTGGCTCGTGCGCTGGCTCCCCGACCCGGGGTCCTGCTCCTGGACGAGCCCTTCTCCAGCCTCGACACATCCCTCCGGGTCCAGGTCAGGAATGAGATCCACCACCTCCTCCTGGAGTTGGGGGTGACCACCGTCTTCGTCACCCACGACCAGGAGGAGGCCTTCGTCTTGGGCGACCGGGTGGCGGTGCTGAACGACGGTCGACTGGCCCAGGTCGGGACGCCCGACGAGCTCTACCGCCGTCCTGTGGACCGGTGGGTCGCAGCCTTCGTCGGCGACGCCAACCTGATTCCGGTGGACACCGCGATCGGAATCTGCCGCACGGTGGTCGGCGACGTTCCGGTGGTCGGAGATGTGGACGGTCCGGCTGAACTGCTCCTACGCCCCGAGGACGTAAGGGTGGAGGACGGCGATGACGGCGTCGTGGAACTGGTCGAGTACTACGGCCACGACGCGATGGTGCAGGTCCGCCTGGATGACGACACAACCATCCGGGTCAGGACAGGTGCCGTCCTGACCCACCAGCGTGGTGATCGGGTGGGTGTGACATATGTCGGCCCCGGTGCGGTGGCCCTTGGGGTTTGAACCCTGAATCGTATTTGTTAGGTTTCCTTGACACTTAGTTAGGTCACCCTTACACCATCGCACCAGAACGGCGGGCCACCGCGATGAACGAAACCACCCCCCGGCGACCGAGCCGGCGACTGGACGCAATGCCAGCGGTTGTCCTCCTGGTCCTCGGCCTCGGTGCTTCGGCCACGGCCTGCGGCGGCAACCCCGAGTCGTTGACCGTCTACTCCGGCCGCAGCGAGAAGCTCATCAGCCCCATCCTCGAGGCGTTCACCGCTGACACCGGGATCGCCCTCGACGTGCGGTACGGCTCCTCCAACGACTTGGCCCTGCTGCTGGCCGAGGAGGGCGACAAGTCGCCCGCCGACGTGTTCCTCTCGCGCAGCCCCGGTCCAACTGGCTTCCTGGATGACCTCGGCATGCTCGCCGGGATCGACGACGACGTCCTAGACCGTGTGGCCGACGGCGACCACTCCCCTAATGGCACATGGGTCGGCTTCGCCGGCCGGGGACGGGTACTGGTATACAACTTCGACGAGGTGGACGCTGCCGACCTGCCCGATTCGGTGTTCGACCTGACCGGCCCCGAGTACCAGGGCCGGGTCGCCGTGCCGGGATCCAACTCCTCGTTCCAGGACTGGTTCACCCTGTTCCGCCTCCGCAACGGCGACGCCGTAGCGATCGCGTGGCTCGACGACATGGTTGCCAACGGTTCCCGCTTCTACCCGAAGAACGGTGCCATCGTGGAGGCCGTCGGCCGCAACGAGATCCAGTTCGGCCTCGTGAACCACTACTACAACTTCCAGAAGGTGGCCGCCAACGGTGGCGACCAGCGCTCGGCCAACCACGGCTTCGCCCCCGGCGACGACGGTGGCCTCGTGATCATCGCCACCGCGGCGGTGATCGATTCCAGTGGGGAGAAGGACGCCGCCAACCAGCTCCTGTCCCACCTACTCAGCGACGAGCAGCAGATCTACCTCACGAACAAGGTCTACGAGTACCCGTTGGCGCTCGGCGTGGAACCGGCAGACGCCCTCCCACCGGCTCCGACCTACAGGGTCGGCGCAGTGGACATCGACGACATCGCCGCTGAGTTCAAGCGGACCATGGAGATCATTGAGGCCAGCGGCGTACTCGACCAGTAGACAGCGGAGCCACTGTGGCTGATCGTCGACGGATCCGGCTCCGGCCCCATCTCGTCATGACGGCGAACGCCACCGATGCCCCACGTACGGCGGTCGTTGGACACCGGGCGGGTGTTCGACGACCCCCAAGAACCCTCGTCGCCGCGGCCGTCGTCGCCGCCGCCCTCTTCGCCCTGCCCGGCGGCTACGTGGTCTGGCGGGTCATGGGCGGTTCCGGATCACCGCTCGCCCTACTGGCATCACGTCGGACGATCGAACCCCTCTGGCGCACCATCCAGTTGGCGGTCCTGGTCTCGACCTCCACGGCGGTACTGGGAACCGGCCTCGCATGGCTCACCACCCGAACCGACCTTCCGCTGCGCCGCCTCTGGCGCATCGTCGTACCCCTCCCACTCGTATACCCGAGCTTCGTGGGAGCTGCGGCCTTCATCTCCGGCCTCGCCCCGGGCGGAATCGTCCATGACCTGGTCGGCTACCTCGGCGTCGACCTGACCACCCGCCTCCACGGCCTGACCGGATCGTGGCTGGTCCTGACGCTCTTCACGTATCCCTACGTATACCTCCCCGTAGCTGCTCGCCTGACGGCCCTACCCGGTGCGTTCGAGGAGAACGCCCGGCTACTGGGCGACGGACCCCGACGCGTATTCGCCCGCGTGGTGCTGCCCCAGATCTGGTCCTCGATCGCTGCCGGATCACTCCTCGTATTCCTCTACACGGTCTCGGACTTCGGCGCCGTCCACCTGATGCGCTTCGAGACCCTCACCCAGACGATCTTCAGGACCCGGCTGTTCGACCGTGACCGGTCGTTCACTCTGGCCCTACTACTCCTGGTCCTGGCCCTCCTGGTGGTCGCTGCGGAACGCACCGTGTCACGCTCCGGCCGGCGACGGGGAGCGGGACTCACCACTCTGGGGGATCGACGCTCCCTGACGGTTCCACTGGGTCGATGGGCCGCGCCAGCGCTGGCCGCCACGACCTCGGTGGTCGGGTTGGCCCTGGTGGCTCCGGCGGTGTCACTGGCCGACTGGGGCCTGTTCGGCTTCCTGCGTGCCCGCCACGGCGGGATGCCCCTGCGCCTCGACTGGCATGACGTGCTGGGCCCGACCTGGAACACCGTCTGGATCAGTGTGCTGACCGCCCTGGTCGCCACGGTCGTCGTGCTACCCGTCGCCTACCTGGTGGCCCGTCACCGAAGCCGGCTGGGCGAGGCGGTGAACGCCGTCGTGGTGGCCGGCTTCGCCATACCGGGCCTTGTGGTGGCGCTCTCGATGATCTTCTGGACCATGCACGCCTCGCCGTTCGAGTTCCTGATCGGCTCCATGCCGGTGCTGGTCTTCGCCTACGTGGTCCACTTCGGGGCTCAGGCGATGCGGACCGCCCAGGTGGCCGTCGGAACGGTCCCCCGGCGCATGGACGACGCCGCCCGTCTCCTCGGTGCCGGCCGCCTACGACGCCTGGCCACGGTGGACCTACCGCTCATGGCCCCCGGTCTGGCTGCCGGAGCGGGCCTCGTGATGCTCTCCACCATGAAGGAGCTGCCCGCCACCCTCCTGGCCTCGCCCATTGGGTTCCGAACCCTGGCCACCCAGATCTGGAACACCTACGAGGCACTGTTCCTGCCGGAGACGGCGATCCTGGCAATGGTCCTGCTGTGCATCAGCGCGGTGCTGACATGGCTTCTGGTGGTGCGCCGGAGCGAGCACCTTCGCTGAAACCGACCGATCACCCAGGATCGGCACCGACGTGGCGCCGCCGGCCATCGAGTGACGTGGATCCGGTGAGCCGTCCGGGGGTCAGCGGGTGGTGACGAGGATCCGATCGGCTGCGAATGGATCGACGGCGACGGAACGGCCAGATATCCGGATCGTGACGGTGCCATCAGCCGCTGCCGTCACCGAACCGGTCTCGCCGGGCATCAGCCTCGATTTCTCGAGGAACTCCAGCAGGCCGTCAGCGAACTCCAACTCCTCCGGAATCCGACTCACCGTGAACGACTCACCCACCCCGACATCGCTCAGGTGACGGGTGTCCGGCTCACTGTAGGAACTCCCGGGAATCGGGTTTCCGTGTGGGCAAGTCGTCGGCTGGCCCAGCAAGCGGTCCAGCGCCACCTCCACCGCCGGCGAGATCACGTGCTCCCACCTGCCAGCCTCATGGTGCGCCTCGGTCCAAGAGAGGCCCAGCACGTCAGTCAGGAAGCGCTCGGCCAGGCGATGCCGTCGCACCACCGAGGTGGCCAGTTCCCGCCCGTCGTCCGTGAGGAGGATCACGTGGTCGTCGCTCGTGACCAGGCCCTCCTTCTCGAGTCGCTTCACCATCTCGGACACCGCCGGCCGGCTCACCTCGAGACGGTCGGCGATCCGGGCCTGAATGACGTCTAGGTCGTCCTCAGCGAGTTCGAAGATCGTCTCGCAGTACTCCTCGAAGGCCGGATGGTATTCCGGCGTCTCGTATGCCACGGCCCGAGTCTAGGCGCCGCTGCGGTGGCGGATCCGGGCGATAGTGGGTCCCGGGCCCCGGGATTCAGACACCCCAGGAGAACCCGACCAGGTCCTCGCTGGTGGCCCACAGGGCGGCTGCTGCGTCGTCGTCCAGGATCCACGGTGAGATCCCACGGCCACCCGGGCCGGTCCCGGGTTCGCCCTCGGGTACCCCCAGTTGGCAGTCACCCAGGTAGGCCCCACCGTGTGAGTCCAACTCGGGAGCAGTAGCCGCCCACACGCTGGTGGCCGCCCCGGCCTCCACCGATTTCGGTGTCATCCCGGAGGTGTCCACCGCTGCCGATATCTGGGCCCGGCGGCGCTCCTTGAGCCGTTCGTACGCAGCTTCGTCCAGGTACCTGCTCAACCCGGTCATGATCACACCCGGGTGGACGGCGAGGGCCCGCACGCCACGTCCGCCGACCCTACGGTCCAACTCGCGGGCGAACAGGGCGTTGGCCGACTTGGACTGGCCGTAGGCGGCCCAGCCCTCATAGCCGCGGCTCTCGAACATGAGGTCGTCCAGGTCGACACCACAGATCCCGTGGGCGCCGGACGAGAGGCACACGACCCTCGACGGCGCCGCCGCTGTCAGGGCCGGCAGTAGCAGGCCTGCGAGCAGGAAGTGGCCGAGGTGGTTGACGCCGAACTGCTGCTCGAAGCCGTCGGCCGTGGTGCCGAAAGGGGTGCACATGATTCCGGCGTTGTTAACGAGCACGTGAAGGTCATGGTGGTCTGCCAGGAACTCCTCGGCGAAGGACCTCACCGAGGCCAGTGAGGCCAGGTCCAGATCCCGAAGTTCTAGGTCTGCGCCGGGGTGCCGGTCACGGATCCGGTCGGCTGCGGCATCGTTACCAGCCGGGCTGCGCGCCGCCATGACCACGGAAGCACCGGCAGCTGCCAACGCACGCGCTGTCTCTTCGCCCAGACCGCCGGAGGCACCGGTTACCACCATCCGGCGGCCTGACAGGTCCATTCCAGCCAGCACCTCATCCGTCGTGGTATCCCGTCCCCAGTCACCCATCACCGTCTCCCGTCATCACCCACATGAATCCATCGGATGGTGGGCATCGTCGACCACCTCGCGTTGAGACGGTAGGTGACCCGGTTCGGCCAGTCACCACCGCGGGGGCGATGATGGCCCAGTGACCCTCGACCCCAGAACCCCGGTGATCATCGGCGTAGCCCAGGTGACCGACCGGGTGGACGACCCGGAGGTCGCCCGAACACCCGTGGAGCTGATGACCGATGCGCTTCGCAGCGCCGCCATCGACGCCGGAGCGCTGACCGCCCTCGGCGGGCTGGACCTCGTGGCTGCGGTCGGTGGCATGTGGCGATACCGGGACCCCGGCCGGCAGGTGGCGACAGCCGTCGGGGCCGACGATGCCGGAACGCTCCTGACCGGCCTGTCGGGAACCTCGCCGCAACGTCTGCTGGACCATCTGGCCACCCGAATCGCCGCCGGACAACTGGAGGCCGCCGCCATGGTCGGCGGTGAGGCGTTCCGGTCCCGGCGAAGGGCACGGGGCATGGGTGTAGAGGTGAGACGCGACGCCGACGCGGAGTTGGGCCCCGCCGAGCGCTACGAGGGCGCCCTCGACATGGCCACCGAACACGAGATGAGTCGTGGCGTGGCGGAACCCGGCGTGGTCTACCCGCTGTTCGAGACGGCCATACGACACTCCCGGGGCGAGTCGGTGGCCGAGCACCGGAACCGGATCGGTACCCTCTGGGCCGGGTTCAATGCCGTGGCCGTGGAGAACCCACACGCCGCTGTCCGGAAACCCATGACCGCGACGGAGATCACCACGCCGTCGAAGGACAACCGGATGGTCGCAGCGCCGTACACGAAGGCGATGATGGCCAACAACAGTGTCGACCAAGCCTCTGCTGTGCTCATCGTCTCGGCCGCCAGGGCTGCGGCTCTGGGCGTACACCGGGACCGATGGGTGTTCCCCCTGGTCGGGACGAGGGCGGACGACGAAGCATCGCCGGGAGTCCGCCACGACCTCCACCGGTCGCCAGCCGCCCGTTCCGCCGGGAGCCTGGTGTTCGAGTTGGCCGGGACCGACATGGACGAGGTCAACCACCTGGACATCTACGCCTGCTTCCCCGCCTCCGTGCAGGTCTGTGCCCTGGAGTTGGGCCTGGACCTGGACGGTTCATCAGACCGACCCCTAACCGTCACCGGCGGCCTCACCTTTGCCGGTGCCCCCCACAGCAACTCCGTCGGCCAGTCCCTGGCAGCCATGGTGGGGCGGCTCAGGGAGAGGCCAGGCACGGGACTCGTCTACGGCAACGGCGGCTACCTGGGCAAGCACGCCTTCGGCCTCTACGGCACCGAGCCACCGGCTGGCGGCTACAGGACGGCGAGCGCCGAGGTGGACCTCGAGGCCACACCCAGCCGGACCCCGGATCCAGACTTCGCAGGTCAAGCCACCATTGACGGGTACTCCGTCTCGCATGACCGCGAGGGCAGCCCCATGCGTGCCCTGGTTTCCATGCTGACGACCTCGGGTTCCCGGGTGTGGGGTGGCACCACGCAGCGAGCCACCCTGGATGCGATGGTCGTCGAGGAGTTCGTGGGCCGACCAGCCGAACTGGACCCCGACGGCCTAGTAGCCATCTGAACAGGACCAACCCATGAACGGGATCACGCGATGAACAGGACGACCCCATGAAGACGCCGATCACCGAGATGTTCGACATCGAGTTCCCGATCGTGGCCTTCACCCACTGTCGCGACGTGGTCGCGGCCGTATCCAAGGCCGGAGGCCTCGGCGTGCTGGGCGCGGTCGGACACGGCGACGAGGCCCTCGAGACGGACCTGGCCTGGATCGAGGAGGAGATCGGCGACCGCCCGTACGGCGTCGACCTGATCGTTCCGGCTCGGTACGCCGGATCTGAGGAAGGCGGCCTTCAGGTGGCCGACCTGCTCGCCACCATTCCCGGAGCCCACCGGGAGTTCCTGGACGAACTGTTGGAGCGCTACGACGTACCCGAGAACCCGGAGGCACCCAGCGGTTGGGCCGAACGACCGGGCGACGCCCCGTTCTCGGCCAACAGGGCCAGCCGACAGCTCGACATCTCCCTGGCCCACCGACCGGCGCTGGTGGCCAACGCCCTCGGCCCACCGCCACGCGACATGCTGGACCGCTGCCACGAACTTGGCATCAAGGTGGCCGCCCTCGCCGGCACGAAGGTCCACGCCGAGCGCCATGTGGCCGCCGGTGCCGACATCATCATCGCCCAAGCAGGAGAAGGCATCTCAGTTTTAAACAAGGGCACCTCCAAACAAAACGACATCCGATGGATCAAATCCCGCCAGGGCACCCAACAGGGCGACCCGATCGGCATGACGATGTACGCATGCGGACAACGAAAGGTCCTCCAACAAACAGTCGACTTTATGAACCAGCTGGCAAAAAAATGGATCAGAGAACACGGAAAGGACACCCCCAAAGGCAGAGCAGCCCGAGACTGGTTAGTAATCGCCTACGCAGACGACTTAGCAATAGTAGCACCACCAGAAATAGCAGCATTAATATTCAGCCGGTACGCCTACCTGAACAAGATGTACAACAACTCAGACTTCAAACCATCCAAAAACAAAGCCTTCAGCATGGGCCTATCAACAGAAGAGCTCCAAACCCAACTGCAAGAAGCCTTTGACGCCATCAGACTACGCCTACCAGAGGCGACGCATGCCTTCACCACACAAGAGGAACAGACCCACCGCGAAACGAATCCACACCCGACACTGTCCCTGGGCGAGGAAGAGAACTGCAGGGCTTATTCCCTACTAGTCGCGTCGAAACGGGAACTCAAATTCTCCTCGCAAACAAACGGAATCGACGGCGTTGAACTCCTGGGAATACCCATCGAAAGAGAGCATGACAACCGCCTAACACACCTCCTCATGCTTCGGCAGCTAGCCAAAACCATGAAAACATGGGAGAAAGCAAAAAATCAGTTAAAATTGAACCACGCACGGTTCCAAATCCTGAATCATTGCCTCAGAACAAGATTCCACCATTTCTGCAGGGGTATCTGCCCCTCGAAAATGAACGGCCCAGTCAGACCCACCCTGGAGTACCTATCGGAACGAGAACCAGAGGTATACGCCCACATCC